>ENA-OREN01004438-OREN01004438.1-marine-metagenome-genome-assembly--contig:-NODE-4438-length-12230-cov-14.935489_pt1 | contig 12230 bp, 15 predicted proteins | sample MGYA00248624_ERZ508555 | MGnify/ENA primary metagenome ERZ508555 (study PRJEB26222, sample SAMN06267773) | marine metagenome | isolation source: Saanich Inlet, British Columbia, Canada | place...
TTTTTAACGACCTTCCTTCCTAAAGAAAAAGGCGATATCATTGACCAGGATGGTTCGTTTATTAAACACCACAATGGCCTACCTTTTTATACAATAGGGCAAAGAAAAGGTTTAGAGATTGGAGGTGGATTTGGTGACTCTCAAGAGCCATGGTTTGTTGCAGATAAGCTTGTAGAGTCGAATAAAATTGTCGCTGTTCAAGGGGATCACCAAATGCTCTATCACAATACACTTGTGGCAGATGACGTTCACTGGATTGATGAAGAGCCCCAATTTCCTCTTAATTGCAGTGCAAAAATACGTTATCGACAGATCTCTCAAGACTGTAGCGTCAATATCAAAGATGATGGAACCATACACGTTAATTTTAATGACCCTCAAAGGGCAATAACGCCAGGACAATCAATCGTTTTTTATAATAGTGATATTTGTCTCGGTGGAAGTGTAATTAAATCTCGAGCCAATGAATAAATCAGCTAAACAAACTATAGCTCTTGCGAGTATATTTCAGTCCTCAGCACTAGTTAATCAGCTTGCAGTTTCAGGAAAATGTGATAGTCATACTAACAAGGCAAGTCTTAACAGTATCGTCTCTAGTAGCGACTCAATAGATGAAATTTTTACTTCGCCTGAAGATCTGAAAATTGGTTTTGATTCTTTAAAGCTTATTCTTGAGAAGAAAACAATTGATATGCATAACGTCATGCTTTATACAACAGCTCTCATTAATCTTGAAAAGAAACTAATGAAAAAACCTAAACTCTTAACTCAAATCTCAGAAGAAATTAAATTAATCAATGGGCAGGAGTTTTTTGATGTCTATCATAGTAATTCGATTGCCAGACTTGCTGAGCTTTATAAAAACACTTTGGGGAGCCTTAATCCAACAATTATGGTTCGTGGAGAGCAGATACATTTATCGAATCAGCATACTGCAAATCATATTAGGGCCCTACTCCTTGCAGGAATAAGGGCTGTCTCATTATGGAAGAATCAGGGTGGAAAAACTTGGCATTTGTTATTTGGGAAGAAGAAAACCCTTGAATATATCAAATCATTGGCAAATTAAGGTTATACAAACAAATGCTTGCATAAATGCAGGTGAGACTCTATAATTCATGTTTTCTTAATTTAAGCATTAATAAACAAATATGGCCAACTCAGCAGGTTCAAAAAAACGCGCAAGACAAGCAGTTAAGCGCAACAAACACAACTCTCAAATTAGAGCAAAAGTTCGTACTTTTATCAAGAAGGTGACTTATGCGATTGATGCTGGAGACAAAAAAGAAGCTACAAGTGGTTTTGCTGATATGCAAAAAAATATGGACCAAGCCGTCAGCAAAGGCTTAATTCATAAAAATCAGGCTGCAAGAAAAAAATCACGTATCAGTGCTCAGATCAAAGCCCTTTAATAAGTTATCTCAAAGGTTAATTTATTGATTGCAAAATCATTGATATAATTAAAGCCCTCTTTTGAGGGTTTTTTTATATCTAAAATTTAATAATACTATGATTGACGAAAGTGATAAATCGTTGTTTAGGTCAACAGTTGATCTCCAAATACCTCAAGACAAAGATAGCAAAATAAAGAAAAACTCTCCTAAAATTATTGCGAGCAAACCGTTTGAAAATTATAGTTTTTTATATGAAGCTAATATCACTGGTTCTGAAGCGGTTACTCATTTTAAAGATGGCTTGTCACCAAAAGTTCTTAAAAAAATGAAACAAGGCAACATTGGATCGACCCCCTCAATTGATTTACATGGATATAAAATTGAGCAGGCATGCAAATCAATATCTGACTTTATACATTTCCATTATGATAAAAAATTTATTCAAATCATTCATGGCAAGGGCTATCATTCCGATAACGGACTCTCGATTATGAAATCGCAAGTTGTGCATTACTTAAAGCAGCACCCGAATGTCTTGGCTTTTTGTTCATGTCCTCAAGAAATGGGAGGCACTGGAGCTGTATTTGTGCACCTAAAGACTGATGTTTGATATTGATGAAATCTACAGCGTTTCTAACTTTGTAAGATTGTGTAAGAACTCAATTGAAAAACACATTCCACAAAGCTTTGTGCAGGGGGAAATTTCAAATTTGTCTAAGCCATCTTCGGGTCATTGGTATTTCTCACTTAAAGATGAAAATAGTCAAATCAGGTGTGCATTCTTTAGATTAAATCAACGCAAAGTTCAGTTTAAGCCTGAAAATGGCATGTCGGTTATCATTAGAGGAGTAACGACTCTTTACCCTCAAAGAGGTGATTTTCAACTTATTGTTCAGCAGATGGAACCAGCTGGCGTTGGAAACCTTCAGTTGGCCTTTGAACAACTAAAGAATAAGCTAAGGTTAGAGGGCTTATTTGACTCTGACAACAAAAAAGATCTGCCGATCTACCCTGAGAAAATTGGCGTCATTTCTTCATCAACTGGGTCTGTTATTAGAGATATCATTGAAGTTTTGAAATCACGCTACCCATTATCAAAAATACTACTCTACGACACGATAGTTCAAGGCGAAAACGCTCACCATAAGATTATTAAGGCAATCAAAGCTGCTGATAATCAAAAGACCTGTGATGTATTAATCCTTGCGAGAGGAGGAGGCTCCTTAGAAGACCTTTGGGCATTTAATGAAGAAGAGCTTGCTAGGGCAATATTCGACTGCTCAACGCCAATCATTAGCTCAATAGGTCACGAAACTGATACAACAATTGCTGATTTCGTTGCAGACGTTAGAGCGCCGACACCATCAGCAGCAGCTGTATCGGCAACTCCTGATGTTAGTGCCATTCTATATAACGCTTCAAAGCTGAGAAAATACTTGCTTGAATCAATAAAGCAGTCTGTTCAATCCAACAAATACTCTTTAGCTTTGCTTAAACAAAGAATTATCGATCCGAGTCAACAACTCCTTCTCAACGCACAAAAACTGGACGATTTGGAGCTAAGACTTATAAGAACCAATAAACATCTAATTGAAGAGAACAAAAGAAAACTAAAGTTACTGATATCTCAATTAAAAAACTACTCGGAAAACTTTATAAAACTTCAAAAAAATCAGCTAACTAATCGTGCGAGTGTTTTGAGCCTTCTATCTCCACTTAACACTCTCTCTAGGGGTTATACAATCACTCAAAACTCAAAAGGCGAGATAGTAACATCACACACTCAAATAAATTCTGAAGAGCTAATTGTTACTCAATTTAATGATGGCAAAGTTAGTTCTAAAGTAGTCAATAAAGAGGATAATTAATTAACTTACTAAACCTTCAGCTATGAAATCAAATGTATCATTATTGCGACGAATTGGTTCAATATCTTATGACCTCTTTTTAGTCTTTTCATTTGTTTTTTTTATTGCTGGGATCATAATCCTTATTAATAATAAGGAACCAATTACAGAGCCATATTTTTTCTTTCTGGTTACCTTGCCAGCTATTTATGCGTATTTCTCAATATCGTGGGTAAAGGGCAAACAGACTTTAGGGATGAGAGCTTGGAAATTTGAAATTATTCAAGAAGATGGAAGCAAGATAACTTATATGCAATCGTTTATTCGTTTTTTTCTAGCAGTAATCTCGTTAGCAGGTATTGGCTTTATTTTTCAATTCTTTAACAAAAAAAGACTACCAATTCATGACTACTATTCACAAACCTATCTAATGTCCATTTACACAAAAAGTGATGGGTAATAAATCACAAACTGGTTTAATTGGTTTTATTTACAAAAATAAAATAACCATAATTCTAATTGCCATTCTTTTTGGATTGATAAAACAAAACATTTTCGACAACAACTTTCCCAAAGTTGTCATTGATAAAGAGCATGCTATCAATCAAATAAAGTTGAATAATGAAAATTTAGAAAATGATAATGCAGTCCTTCAAAATAAAATAGGTAGCTTTACTCAGGAAGATTTAAACCTAATTGAATCAAAAGCAAGGTTTAAGTATGGACTGATTAAAGAAGGTGAGTATTTTTTTAAAATAAATAGGGCTAATAAAACTGAACCAGCAACAGAAAATAATGACGTTACTTTATAATTGACTCAACACCAAACAAGGATGTTCTTGCGGACATGAACAAAGACAACTATTTTCTAATCGTTCCAGCAAGTGGTGTTGGCACAAGAATGGGCTCTTCAACCCCAAAACAATACTTAAGGCTTGAAAATGGTCTTACAATTATTGATCAATGCCTTAAAACGCTTTTAGAAATTAAACTAATTTCAGGCTTTGTCGTAGCTTTATCAAGTACAGATTCTTTTTTTCAATCTTCACATTTCTACAACCATTCAAAGATTTTGGCAATCGCAGAAGGTGGCAAAGAACGTTTTAATTCTGTTCTCAGCGCATTAAATTCTTTAAATAAAACAGCTCAGCCCAATGACTGGGTATTAGTTCACGACTCTGTCAGGCCGTGCATTAAAAAAAGCGACATAGAAAAGCTCATTCGAGAAGTTTCAAATGATTCTATCGGAGGAATCCTTGCAACGAGTGCCATTGATACGGTTAAAGAAAAAAATGCAAGTGGCTCAATAAAAACCATTGATCGTAAAAAACTTTACATGGCTCAAACCCCTCAGATGTTTCGATTTGGTATCCTTAAAGAAGCAATTGAGAGTGCTATTAGAATGGGTGGCAGGATTACTGATGAATCTGAGGCGATTGAAAAACTAGGACATTCAGTCAAAATTATTGGAGGCTCTTCCAGTAACATTAAAATTACTGCAAAGGATGACATTGACTTAGCAAACTACTTTTTGAAAAAATTATGATTATTAAAACTGGCCTAGGCCAAGATTCTCATCAGTTTGAAAAAACATCTGGCAAAGACTTGGTTTTGGCAGGGATTAAGTTCGACTACCCTTTCGGATTAAAAGGCAATAGTGATGCTGATGTCGTTTTTCATTCAATCACAAACTCCATCTCAAGTATTACCAGTATAAATATTTTAGGTGACATTGCAGATCAACTTGTAAAAACAGGTATAAAAGATAGCAGCAAATATCTTCAAATAGCTCTTGAAGGCTTAGGAGATTGGAAAATTAATCATATTGCAGTTTCTCTTGAATGTGCGAAGCCAAAAATATCTAACCATATCGAAGCTATGAAGAAAAGTATTGCTAAGATTTGTCAAATTAATCAATCAGATGTCGGCATTACAGCGACTTCTGGAGAGGGCCTAACTGCGTTTGGAAGAGGTGAAGGAATTCAAGCTATAACCATCATAACTGTCAGCAAATCATGACTTTAATAGATAACCCTACTCGATCAAAAATTAATAAAATTCATTTCATAGGTATTGGGGGCTCTGGAATGAGTGGAATTGCCGAAGTACTTGTCAACTTGGGTTATGAAATTTCTGGCTCTGATATTCAGTCAAGCCCAATTACTGAAAAACTTGAAAAGATTGGCTGTCATATTAGTTACTCTCAAAAGGCTGAAAATGTCTTAGGTAAACAGGCAGTTGTCGTCTCTTCAGCTATCAATAAAAACAACCCTGAGCTGCAGGAGGCAAGACATCAAAGATTACTGATTGTTCCAAGAGCTGAAATGCTAGGAGAGCTAATGAGATTTCGCTTTGGAATAGCCGTCTCTGGAACTCATGGCAAAACAACGACAACAAGTCTTATTGTTCATATACTTACTGAAGCTAAACTTGATCCTACTTACATTATTGGAGGGATCATTAATGCTACAGGAATGAATGCAAAACTTGGCAAAAGTGACTATCTAATTGCTGAGGCAGATGAGAGTGACGCATCCTTTCTTCACCTTCAGCCAATGTTAAGCGTCATTACAAATATAGATGAAGACCACATGGCGACTTACAATCATAACTATGACAATTTAACTGAAGCTTTCATCAGCTTTACCTCTAATCTCCCATTCTATGGTATTTGTGTTGCCTGCATTGATGACGTAGGAGTCAAAAATATTATTAAAAAAATACATAGGCCGGTGTTAAGTTATGGGTTTAGTGATTCAGCCGACGTAAAGGCCTCAAATGTTTCACAAAATGATATGAAAATGTCATTTGATGTAAGTTGTGTGAAGTATGAAAAAGAATTTTCCGTTTCACTCAACTTAATAGGAAAACACAACATCTTAAATGCACTAGCAGCAATAAGTATTGCTATTGAGCTTGATATTAAAGTAGATGTTATTCAAAAAGCTTTATCCTACTTTAGTGGGGTATCTAGAAGGCTAGACTATCACCAAGAACTTACTATCAACAAAAATAAGACTCCACTTTTTGACGACTATGGACACCATCCAAATGAAATATCTGAGGTTATAAATACCTTGAGAAATACTTATCCAGAAAAAAGATTGGTCGTTATTTTTCAACCACACCGATATTCTAGAACGAGAGATCTATTTAATGAATTCGTTAGTAGCTTATCAAAAGTTGATGCCTTAATATTACTTAACATATATTCAGCAAATGAAGCTCCAATAAATACTATTAGCTCATCAACACTTGCAGACTCTATAAGAAGAAGAAGCTCAATTGACCCAGTTGTCGCCAAAGATATTGCTGAAATAATTGAAATCATCCCAAATATCGTATCTGAAAATGATGTCATTCTTACACTTGGCGCTGGAGATGTGAACAAAATTCCTCATCAATTGAAAGATCATTTTTGTTGAAAGACTCTATGCTTAAATTTAATGAGCCAATGTCAAAACACTGCTCTCTGAGGTCTGGAGGAGCTACCAGTGAATTTTTTCAACCAAAAACTATTGATGAGCTTTCAGAATTTTTAAAAAATAATAAAAGGCCGGTTCTTCTGGTAGGTTTAGGCAGTAATCTTTTGGTGCGTGATAGAGGCTTTAATGGAGTCACAATCCATACAAAAAATCTAAAAGATTTGTCTATTTCAAAAGACTTAATTGAATCAGGTGCTGGTACTTCCTTAGCTAAACTTTCAAGGTTTGCTCTAGCGCAACTTAAATATGGAGCAGAATTTTTGAGTGCAATCCCTGGATCTGTAGGCGGTGCCCTAGCAATGAATGCTGGTGCTTTTGGCTCTGAAGTCTGGCAATACGTAACCTCTGTCAAAACAATGAGTCTCTCTGGAAATCTCCACAACAGAAGTCCGAAAGACTATGAAATTTCATACCGATCAACATTGCATCGATTCAAAGATGAATTTTTTATTAGTGCTACATTCGACTTTAATCTTGAAAAACAAAATGATAATGTTGGGGAGCTTCTCCAGAAAAGAAATTCAACCCAGCCAATTGGCTTACCAAGCTGCGGTAGTGTATTTAAAAACCCAAAAAATCATTATGCTGCAGAATTGATTGAGGACAGTGGCCTCAAGGGTTTTTGTATTGGAGGCGCCTGCGTATCAGAGAAACATGCGAACTATATAATTAATCAAGATAATGCCTCGGCAATGGACATTGAGAACTTAATTGCCCACATACAAGAGACTATCAAAATGAAGCACAATATTGACCTTGAACCCGAAATAATAATCATATGATTGCGGTTCTCATGGGAGGCTACTCTGCTGAGAGAGAGATTTCACTTTTAAGTGGAAAGGCAGTCTATGATGCCCTTTGCAATTCTAAATTAGACTGCTTTGTATTTGATCTCACTAAAGATAATCTTGATGAGCTCTGGTCAAGAGAATTTGATCAAGCATTTATCGTTCTTCATGGCAGAGGTGGTGAGGATGGGTTTATACAGTCTGAGCTTGAAAAAAATAATATTTTGTATACTGGATCTGGCGCAAAAGCTTCAGAGCTTTGTATGGATAAAGCTGCAACAAAAGATTTATGGAACAATCATAACCTCCCCCTCTCGGCTTCAGTCGTTGCAACAAAAGGTAAAGATTTGGACACAATTACATTTCCCCTGCCTTGGGCTGTCAAACCGACCTTAGAAGGCTCAAGTAACGGCGTAACAAAAGTATCCGAGGAGTCAGAACTTGACGCCGCACTTCAAACAGCTTTTCAATATGGAAATCAGGCATTGGTAGAGCAGTGGATTGATGGCGATGAATATACTGTCTCAATACTAAATGGTGAAACTTTACCCAGTATAAAGATAATTTCAGATCATGATATTTATGACTATCATTCAAAATATTTCAGTAATAAAACCGAATACCTTTGTCCATCAGACTTAACACAAGAGCAGGAACTTAATCTCCAAAAAATTGCACTAGAAGCATTCAATTTAACGGGTGCATCGGGATGGGGGAGAGTTGATTTTATTCTTGATAAAGATAGAGTTCCTTTTCTGCTCGAGATTAATACAGTGCCAGGTATGACATCTCATTCTCTTGTGCCGATGGCTGCAAAAGCATTAGATATTAGCTTTGAAGAATTAGTAATAAAAATACTACATGGCTAAAGAGAGAATCAATCGTCCAAAGCAACAAAAAAAACCACTCAAGAGTGTTTTAAAAAAAGTATTAAGGATATTGATGTACTTTCTTATTGCCTTGTCGGTTGTATTTATAATTTATCTTATAGATCGCTCAAAATTACTGGAGCCACATATCTCTTGGGAAATTGATGGAGAGCTAACTACTAATGCTCATCAATATGATAATTTAATTAAACCAATTCTAGATAACAAGTACTTACTTAACCTTAATGAAATTAAGAGTAAAGTTTATCAAAGCCCGTGGGTTTTAAATGTTGAAACCCAAAGAATCTTTTGGAACCGGATCAAGGTATCAATTAAGAAACACGATGTTGCTATGAGATGGGGCTCTCAAGGCTATATTTCTTCACAAGGTGTCCTATTTAAGCCCAATCTGACAATCAACTCGGATGCGCCAATTGGATTAGTGTCAGAAACAACTGTGAAAAATTTTTATGATGATTTCGTTCTATATCAATCAATTTTAGATCCGGTCAAAATCTCTACTTTCGAGAGAAACTCAATTGATGAGCTTACTCTAGAGAATAACATTAAAGTCATTCTAGGGCATCAAAAGCAAAATGAACGACTTGAGATATTTGTAAAGTCTTTTGAAAAGTTAAAAAAATACAAAAAAATTCGGACAAGGGGTATTTTTGATATGCGCTACCCTAATGGCTTTGCGCTGAGCTATTCGCCATTATGACTGCATAGCATAGAGCCAAACTAATTGATGTCCAAAAAATGGAAAAGAACGTCAGAACGAAATCTAAATAACTATTCCCAATTAATCCTAATAAAGTTATAAATAGGAATGGCGCAATAAAATTAATTATGAAGATATTCAGTCGAGCTCTAAATGATACTTGTATGCTCTTGAATGGAACGTCGTTCGCAATGGATATCAAATTAAGTGAAATGGGTATTAATAACAAGTAAACGATTGGAAATAAGAAAGGAATAAACAAAGAAATTATTTGGCCTATTACAAGAGGAATAGACAAAAGAAGGAAGCGACCAACCCTTAGATTAGGGATAACAATTCCCAATCTAGCAATAGAATTATTTCCTGATACAACTATTCGATAGACATTCATTAATAATGCTAAAGTTGCATAAATAAACATTAATAAATATATTAAAGGGAAGTTAACGTCACTCTCAAGCATTACTTCAGGGTTATATGAAGAATTTATGATATTCATGAGTTCAGGTAATACGGTCGCCAATGGTAAGCACATTAATATCGGAAAAATACTAGCTTCTAGAAGCTTTCTCCAGTTAGAAAGTGAAAATGCTAAAGTCGCAAGGATAGTTTGGTTTATAGGAATATTGTTCATGATAAATTTGAATTAACTACGTTAATTGTAATGGTTAATTTGTCACCCGGTTGCAAAATATACTCTTCATTTAAGTCGTTCCAAGCTCTTATTTCAGTTACTTTTACTTTATATTTTTGAGCAATTAGTGAGAGATTATCACCAGATCTAACTGTGTAAACTATTTTTTTATTGATATCAATCCCTGTATTCATTATTTTAGCAAGCTCAGTCTTGTTTTTATTCTCATTCAAGATAACAAGCTCTTTACCAATTGAAAGCGGCTTAGAAGGGACAATTTGATTCCATCTGACTAGTTCATTCACAGTTACATCATGCTTGACTGCAATCAACCATAAGCTATCACCAGTCACCACTTTGTATACTTTTTTCTCTGAATTTTTATTGATATTTAGTCTACTTTTTTCCCGTTGAGCTTCAGACAAAGAATAGTATTCTTCGGATTCCTTTGCCAAAGGAACAATCAGATAACTGTTTAGCTTGATTAAGTCATTATTAAGCTCGTTAGCACTTTTAATTTGATCAACCGTCGTCTTATAGTTTTCAGCAATGAGACTAAGGCTGTCGCCCTTTTTAACCTGGTAACGGGTCCAACTTATTTTTGTTCTATTACCCTGTTTAGCCAAGTTATCACTAAATTGATTGATTACCTCTTGAGGCAGCAAGATTGTATATGGAAGATCTTCGGGCGTCGCCCATCTCTTTAATCCGGGGTTGTATGAATAAATTTCCTTGATACTTAAACCTGTCCACTGAGCAATTAATGCAAGATCAAACTGGGAGTCTAGTTGGATTGCCTCCAAGAAAGGTTTGTTTTTAATTTTCGTCAGGGTTTGATTATGAAGGGCTGGATTTTTAAGTACAGAACCTATTGCAAGCAGTTTTGGAACATACCTCTCAGTTTCTTTTGGTAAATCCAAGCTCCAGTAATCTATTTTTTTTCCTTCTTTAAGATTTTTATCAATTGCTCGCTGCACCCTTCCTGGGCCAGCGTTATAGGCTGCGATAGAAAGTAGCCAATCACCACCAAACATCTTATTTAAATCTTTTAAATAGCGTATTGCAGCCTCTGTTGAGGCCAAAACATCCCTTCGATCTTCATGCCACCAATCATCATCTAGACCATACATCTTTCCAGTAGAGGGAATGAATTGCCATAACCCCGTTGCCGTTCCATGAGAGTATGAAAATGGATAATAATCAGACTCAACAATTGGCAACAAAGCGATTTCAATTGGAACGCCTTGCCTTTCAGTTTCAGAAACAACAAGGTATAGAAATGGTTTGGCTCTTTTTGAAATTGTGGCCAAGTACTCTGGCTGAGTGCTTATCCAGTCAATATGATTTTGAATTCTAGTGTTCGAGTTAACATTAATTTCTTGGTTATTTGCAATATAACGCCAAAGATCGTCATCTTGAAAATTTTGACTTACATTTGAATTTGATGCATTGAAACGAGCTAACTTGTTATTACTATCCACAAGTCCTTGGCAGCCAGATAAAACTATAACAATGAGTATTAGCGCAAATCTCACTTCTAAGATTGACTAGAGCATTTTGGAGAGTCAGGCGCCGCCTTACGTTTTTCCCATTCTTCTGGTGTATAGGTATGCATTGCCATTGCATGGATCAATTTGAGTTCATCGACAAAAAGCTTGTTGATAAAACGGTGGCGATCAATGAGCTTCATCTCTTCAAAGTCAGAACTCACAACAACAATTTTAAAGTGTGACTCTGTGGCTGAGCCTGAATGCTGACTGGATTCATTAACCACCTCGCAGTACTCTGGATTTAAGGCTAACTCAAGCTGCCCTTCTAAATGGCTCTGGATGCTACTCATCAGCTATACTCGCAGTTGCATACTCAAAAGAATCAGAAAAAAAGTTCTCTTTCAAAAGATTATTCTCATGGCAACTTTTTGCCGCTGCTTTAACCATCACCGGAGGCCCACAAGCATAAACTTCATAATCAGTTAAATTTTCAAAATCTTTCACAACCGTCTCATGAACATAACCCGACTCTCCGCTCCAAGAACTATCAGGTTCTGATAATACTGGAATAAAATTGATGTTAGAGTGATTTTTACTCCAGTCTGATGGTAGATTTAAATATATATCTTGCTCAGTCCTCACCCCCCAATATAGGTGGATTGTTCTTGATGATTTAATTAATATTAAATGCTCTATGATTGCTTTTATAGGTCCAAATCCAGTACCGCCCGCAACAAATATAATTGGGCAATCACTATCCTCTCTGAGAAAAAAGCTACCCTTTGGTCCTTCAATTCTTAAGATCGTCTTTTCTGTTAAAGTGTTGAAGACAAAGTTAGTAAACTGTCCACCCTCGACTAAACGAACATGCAGTTCAATTAAATTTGAATTGACCGGTGCATTGGCAATAGAGAAGGCTCGGGGTTCAAAGTCAGGATGCTCAATGTCAAGATATTGACCAGCTAAATATTGAAGAGATTGAGACCCAGGAATTTTTAACGT
>ENA-OREN01004440-OREN01004440.1-marine-metagenome-genome-assembly--contig:-NODE-4440-length-12228-cov-6.613036_pt1 | contig 12228 bp, 17 predicted proteins | sample MGYA00248624_ERZ508555 | MGnify/ENA primary metagenome ERZ508555 (study PRJEB26222, sample SAMN06267773) | marine metagenome | isolation source: Saanich Inlet, British Columbia, Canada | place...
CCTGTGCCTGGTGGACCAACCATCAATGCACCCTTCGGTATTTTTGCACCGAGTCTTACATATTTCGGTGGGTTTCGAAGAAAGTCTACCATCTCAGAAACTTCATCAAGAGCTTCTTCTACCCCTGCAACATCGGCAAAGGTAACTTTCCCCTTTAACGGTTCAAGTTTTTTGGCTTTATTTCCGTTTCCGGTCATTCCCCCGATTCCACCTCTTTTTTTCATATACCATATCCATACCCCTATCAATAATAATATAGGAAACCAAGAAATAAATATAGAACCCAAAAGTGATGTTTCTTCTGGTGGATTTGCAATAACATCTACACCGTTTTCCAATAGATCATCTACCATGTGAGGGTCATTCGGAGCATATGTTACAAACTGTCCACCATCACGATATTCGCCAACAACAGTTCCTCTCTTATCTATTACAACTTTCAGTACTTGCCCATCATTCACTAAATCTATGAATTTAGCATATGACACCTCTTGACCCATTTGTCCTTTATTCATATTCCCTAAGAATGAAATAAAGAAAAATCCAATAACGGTCCAAACTAATAGTTTTTTTATCATAATCTTATCCTATATTTCAAATATTTCAGATTCTACTGATCTAACAACATTATTCATTGTTAAAATAGAATCATAGTTAAGTGATAGAGAATCAATCCCTTGATTAACTAACCATGAAGTTATTTCTGGGAAATCTGATGGTGCTTGACCACAAATCCCGATGTATTTACCATGTTTTTTACATGATGTTATTGCCATTTCCATTAATTTAAGCACTGCTTCATTCCTTTCGTCACATCCTTCAATATTAGAAGAATCTCTGTCAACTCCAAGTGTTAATTGAGTTAAATCATTAGACCCTATAGAAAACCCGTCACAATATTCCAAGAATTCATCTGCTAATAGGGCATTTGCTGGTATTTCACACATAAAAATGATTTTAATACCATTTTTCCCTGATTTTATACCATTTTCCGCTAATAATTCTATTACATTCTTAGCCTCTGTGATTGTTCTAATAAAAGGCACCATAACCTGTATATTAGTTAACCCATATTCTAGAATAACTTTCCTTATTGCGGAGCATTCCAACTCAAATGCAAGTTCAAATTCGGGTGAATTGTACCTATATGCACCCCTAAACCCAATCATGGGGTTTTCTTCTACTGGTTCATAGAGTTGTCCACCGTATAAATGGGAGTATTCATTAGATTTGAAGTCAGATAGTCTAAATATAACCGGTTTAGGGTATACTGAAGCAGCAATAGTGGCAATACCATCTGCGAGTCTGCTTCTATAAAATTCTGTTGGTCGTGAATACCCAATTGTTTTTTCCGTTATATAGTCATACATCTCATCAGATAAGAGTGCCCAATTAAGTATTGCATTTGGGTGTATACCGATACGAGAATTAATAATAAATTCTAATCTGGCAAGTCCGATACCATCATTTGGATATTTTGATACTTTGAATGCCATATCAGGATTACCCAGATTAAGCATTATTTTAGTTTTTGTTGGTTTGAATGATGAAAAATCAGTTTTTTCTGTAGTATATGGTAATATACCATTATAAACATACCCTATTTCACCTTGGGCACAAGATATTGTTACATCTTCTCCATTTTCTATGGTAGAAGTGGCATCATCACACCCCACCACTGCTGGGATACCTAATTCTCTTGCTATAATCGCAGCATGACAAGTTCTCCCCCCTCTATTAGTAATGATACCAGAAGATTTCTTCATTATTGGTTCCCAATCTGGGTCTGTTATATCAGTTACCAATATATCACCATCATTAAATTGATTCATATCCGACACATCATTAATTATAGATGTTTTACCAGATCCAATTTTAGAACCAATAGGTTTACCTGTAGTAATCACATCTGACATACGTTGAAGTGTAAACACCTCGTCAGCACACCCAGAATCCACAGAATGGACTGTTTCTGGACGTGATTGAACTATAAAGATTTCCTTGGTTAAACCATCAATTGCCCATTCTATGTCCATATGTGTTTTCTTACCATATTTCTTAGAATAGTGTTCTTCAATGATTACTGCTGATTTAGCTAATGATATAACTTGGTCATCCGATAAACAAAATTCTTGTTGTAATGATTTATCAACTTCTATATTATTTGTTCTATTAGACTCCGAATATATCATTTTGACTAATTTAGTACCAAGATGTCGTTGTATAATAGAATTATACCCACGTTTTAGTGTTGGTTTAAATACATAAAACTCATCGGGGTTAACATTACCAGAGACTACATTTTCACCCAATCCGTATGCACCAGTAATAAACACAACATCTTCAAACCCAGATTCAGTATCAAGTGTGAACATAACACCTGCGGTACCTCTATCGGAACGCACCATTTTTTGAATACCTATTGACACTCTTATATCTTTATGAGAATATCCATTAGATACTCTATATGATATAACTCTATCAGTAAATAATGATGCAAATACTAATTTACATGCGTGGATTATATCCACATCTCCAAATACATTAAGATATGTTTCTAACTGTCCAGCAAATGAATTTGATATTGAATCTTCGGTAGTTGCGGAGGATCTAACAGCAACAGAGCCACCAAGGTCATGATATGATGTTAATATCTCTGATTCTAAGTCTGGTGGCATATCACCATTAATAAACCAAGATCTAATAGTTGTACCAACATCAGATAAGGAATCCACATCATCGACATCAATAGTTTCTAATATATCCTCGATTTTAGATGATAAGTGATTATAATCTACATAATCACAATACCCATCAACGGTTACGGCGAACCCATTAGGCACATTAATACCAGAATCGGTAAGTTCAGAATACATTTCACCTAATGAAGCATTCTTACCACCTACCAACGAAACATCTGATATATTTAATTTACCAAAATTTCTTATATATGATAAATTGTTATCATTTTCGGACATAAATATCCTCCAAATATATTATAGTATAATACCTTTAATCACTTCAAGTATCCCAAATGAAGTCAACAGATACAATAAGCAAGCACCATAAACCATATGTTTAATCTGTACTAATGTATAATTGACCCCATCTATAGACTGAGATAACTGTTTATTTGTCTCTTTTAATTCTTGTATATCTTCATCGTGTTCTGATAAATGCCACTCATGACGTTCTAATAAAACTCTATCTTCTACTTTCATATATTACTCTATATTGTTAATAGTTGAGTTATATTTATATCATTTAGAATAGTATACATCAACTGATTTATGCATGTTTTCAAAAAACTTAATAATTTTATTCTTTTGTCGAGTAGTATAGTTAGAATACCCCTCTTTCATCTCTGGATCTGTCTTAGACAACAGAAATTCAGAATGTTTCTCATCAATCCATTTAATTAAATACTTTTTATATGATGGTTTAATTTCAGAAGTTTTTAAATATGATTTCATATCAAACTTCTGTGTCATACCAGATTCTAAAAACTCTTCAAATCCATCATCTAATCCATCAATATACGAATCACCCTTGATACGCATTCTTTCTTGAATTGTAATACGTTTAATTGGATTCTTAATAGGTTTTTTATCTTTTAACTGATCTACCCACTCATTCATCCATTTAATGGTCTTGGTATCGGTGACTTGCCCTCTATCAATCAATCGTGCAACAACTGATGATGTTAGATAAGACACTTTCTCATCAACAACCTTATCCAATCCTCTAGATTTAAGATAATCTGATAGATATTTTTCTTTCTTTTTGGTATCAACCATTGCGGCATACCAACTCAAGGCAGACATAAGTTCAAATTGTGTATAATCTTCCGACAATACAGGTTCGACTAAATCCGTTGCCCATTTTGCTCTAATTTTTTTCTTCATACTCATAATATATTACCACTTTCCAAGTTGAACATACGTATTAAAATCATTACATTCAGTCATACAACCATTTGCAAAGTCACATCCCACACAAGGAGCATCATTTATATATGTAGACTCCCTTCCCCTAACATCTCTATCAGAATTGAATGTTGCATAAACTGTATCATCTGTCTTTATAATATCCACACTTTCACTACACCACACCATAATATAATCCTACCCTGTTATATGTTCATAAATTTCTTTCCAACTATCGAGTCTAGCCGCATCTCCCACGTAATCAGCATTATGTGAATGAGCAACTAAAATACCAGACAACCCTAATGAAATACCAATATCAACATTTTCTGGTTTATCTTCAATCCAATATGCATCAGAATCTTCATATTGTGCTAACACCTCATCTTTATCATCACCAGTACCCAATATAGTGTATTCAGTGAATACCTTACCGAATAACGACTCAAGGTTAAATATTCTAAGTCGTTGAGCAGAAAGTCTATTAGATTGTGATGTTATTGCATGAAACATATAACCATGTTCCTCATGCAATTTTTTCACATATTTAATTGAATCTCTAAGTGGTAATAAATAACCAATATCAGCTGATTCATTAAATTCTTTTGATAATTCTTTACCATAATATCTTGTTATAGGGTCACCATCACGTTTACTCCCCAAAACCCAACCAGAATATACTATCTTATCATCAACTTTATACGCATTTTCATTAATTAAATCTAAATGTGGTTTAGTTTCTCGTATCCATTTATGGAATGAATACTCCCAATCTAAGAGTACACCATCCACATCAACCAATATCAACTTATCCTTTATCATAAAACATCCCACGGTTTAGTGTAAACAACAACAAACTCATCATCAACATGATCCTCATCATCCATTATATATCTAGTAGTATCTATTTTTGATAGATGTCTTAAATATCGTATCACCAATATCAAGAAAAGAACAAAAATGATAGAAACTAATAAAATTAACATAATTATTACCTAAAAAAACTAAAAACCCCCAAACCACAGTGATATTATCTCACAATTTCACCTAAATGTCAAGGTTTATTTTCATTTATTTTCATCTTTTTTCAATAATATGATACTTTTCTTTAGCATCTGCTCGTGCTTTGATAGCATCTTCTTCTTTGTCAAAATTACCCAGGTGTTTCTTCATATAATCAACGCAGATTTGGGCAGTATATTTTTGTCTTTCTTTATTCCAATAATAACCTTTTGATTTGGTATTAAATGCATTCTCTTGTATAGTAGCAACTCTCAAATTTTCAATACGGTTATCATCTTTTATGCCGTTTTCGTGGTCAATGACCCTCTTTTCAAGAATGTCACCGCGGTGCATAATGTAAATCAACCTATGTAATAAGCATTGTTTGTAGTCAATGCTCGTTTGGAGATATCCATGGACATTTTTAGTTCCAACCCTTTGCCCCTTTCTTGACCTTGGACCCCTATTAATTCTATTAAACAAAATACCATCTTTATATACAAATAGTTCATTTAGTCTTTCTTGACTTGGGTCTCTACCACTCATTATTTATCCCTCAATGTCAATCATTATTTTATGTTCTACCACCCGGCATATCAGCATTATCAATATAATACAATTCTAAAGCAATTGATTCCATTTTTTCTGATATATCATTTCTACCTATTAATACATCCTTATGTATAACATTATAAGTATCTTTATTAGTAAAATCAACCGACAAAATAACTTCACCCGTTTCAGATGAAGAGCATTTTGACCAATTGATCTTCCAAGAGTACATTACTTTCTATATTTCCACATTCTATATAAAATTGCAACAAAACCACCAAATAACAAACCAGACATTGATACAAATATATCTGTCATAATTAATTCCTCCTATAAAAGATGTTTAATTTCATCACGTTCTAATATTAATTCAGATTCACTCAATTTAATCATAGATAATGAGTATTCGTCAATATCTAAATCATCAACTATAAACAATTCACCTCTAGCGTGTCTAACAGGAAATGAAAATACTAAATCAGAGTCAATACCATACTGTCCTGACGACAATACTGCCATGGATTCCCATCGTTGAGATCCACCCTTACCTGTCCACATTTTCATTTGTTGAATTGCTGCATTAGCAGCTGAAGCAGCAGACGACGCACCAAGCCATTCAATAACTGAATGACCTCTATCTTGTACTAATGGTATATAATCTTTAACATACCAATCATCATCAATCAAATCCATTGCGGGAAATCCTTTCACTTGTGCATGATTTAAATCAGGATATAATGTTGATGAATGATTACCCCATATTATAACATCATTAATTGTGGTATGAGGCACCCCACAATGTTTAGATACAATAGATTTACAACGATTAACATCTAATTGCATCATTCCAGTAAAATTGGTTGAATTCAACTCAACCGCATTAGATAAAGCCACTAAGGTATTAGTATTAGATGGATTGCCAGCAATCAACACTTTAACATCTTTCGATGCAACTTTACCTAAAGTTCGTCCATGAGAAGCAAATATCTTCGCATTATCTTGTAATAGATCGGAACGTTCCATCCCCTTTAATCTGGGTTTAGCACCCATCATAAACACATAATCAGCATCACCAAATGCAACTTCAGGTTCATCAGTAATAACTACATCACCTAATGTTGTAAAATTACAATCGTCCAATTCCATTTGTATACCATGCAACGATTTCATTGCTGATGGTACCTCTAATAACCTCAAATTAACAACATCATGTGTACCAAACAAATCACCACTCGCAAGACGGAATACTAAAGCATATCCAATCCTACCAGCAGCACCTGTAATTGCAATATTAATAGATTTACTCATAATTTACCTCAATATTAATAGATTCCAAAATACCCCAAATCATTATCATGAATATTTAAAAACTTAAATTTTAATCCACGTTCCCACTTAACTGTACCATCATCTTCATATTTTGCCATATCAGCAAATTTAATATTACCCTTTAATACATTAATAATTGCAATAGTTCTATGTTCAAATGAATTAGGTTTAGATAAAGGTGTCTCTAATCTCACTAGGACATCACCATTTTTCATACCCTTACCAAACTCGTTATTATCAGCATTATCAGCCTTAAATACCACTTGCCATTTCTTAGCTTGTTTTTGTTCTATTACGGCAATACCATCAGTGAATGAACCAAATGCCGGTTTGTTTGAATGACTTATAGTCTTTGCAACAGATTCAAATGGTATCTTACCAGACACCTCAGTAACAAATGTGTTAAAACTCTTCATACCCTAATCCTCTTTTTTCTTAGTAAATATAGTCTTACCATATTCGGCAGTCATATCTTTTATTTTATCACCAGCCATATCATATAACTTTTGTTTTATTTCATCATTAAATTCTGATACCTTTTTATTTTTTAAATTATCAACCAAAGTACTCATCACTTCTCCTTTTTTGTAAAATATACTGCCAATCCAGTAACATATAATAACATACTTAAAGGCATTAATAGTATAAGAATTGGATATTGTTCTATATTAGTAAATCCAAATACAACAAACATTATACCAATAAAGACTATACTTAATACTATTTTAGTATCCCTACGTTTAAATATATTTATAACATCATCCATTCTCATCATCTTTCCGTTTTTTTATTTTTTCATCAACTGCATCAAAAAATGGTGTTATTTCTGTTGGGTTACGAAACTCCGAATGTGTCATTCCTTGAACTCTCGCCCATTCCTCATCTGACATTATACCAGATTCTTTATCATTTGTCAAGTCTTTTTCCATAATTTCTACTCCATATTTAAGGTCTTGGCCGTAATACCTTCGGTTCAGTATCAGATCTATCTGATAATATTTTCTGTAATTCAGATTCAGGTATATTATCAACAATCCATTGGTATAATTGTTGCATAATTTGATCCTCTGTCTTATTAGGTTTGCCACGGTGTTTAATAGTTAAATAAGTGAAATCCTTAATAACTCCCAACTTCTCACCTTTCTTAGCCTTTACATATTTACCTGATGTTCTATTTGACACGGCAGATCTAGTTAATTTTTGTCCACCTTTAGCAGTATCACCCTCTTTCCACTTAATAGTATTATTTTTATTATTCAGAATAACTTTAATCTCACCATTAATTGCCATCTTTTTACCTTTGTTCTTGATGATATCAAACATAGTATTGGCTGCACCAGTATGAGTCAAGAACATGATGTCATCAGGAACTACCCTTTCTCTATTTTGATTATTATCAATTGCAACTTGATAGTCAGTAAGAACCCATATCATATGAATATTGGCTGGATTGTAACCGGCATTTAGTAGATCTGGCATCATCTTTGAAATTGAAGAAATACTCTTTGCAGTAATATCAAACATTATATTAGGTAGTACACTCTTATTCTTCATACCTTTTAACAATAACTGCATAGTATGGTCTTTAATTCCCATGTCAGAAACAAATTTGTGTAATTTCCCTACATCATCTGGTTTCTTTAAGTCCAAACCTTGTGTTTCTGGATATTTGTTTTTAAGTTTACCTATTTTTATAAAGGCTTTCTTCCATTCATCCACATCACGTATCTTAAACAGTTCAGACTGCATAAAATTAGTAGAGGCAAAACCTTTACCAGAACCAGCACCACCGGCAAGAAATACTATTTGTCCATACTTCTTACCATTAGAGAGCATTATTATCTTCTCTTCTAAATAGTCAAGTTCCTCTGATATAAATTCGTTAAATGTTTTCATTTTAAGTCCTGTAATCTCGTTGTAATGATTCTGGTGTTTCACCTTTTATGAATCCACCCATCCCCTCTATAGACCTTATAATATCCTGAGAGTTAAGGAAAAAACTGTGATCTATAGAATTACGATCAAGCAATGCCTCGGTTTCTGGTGATATCCTACCAGAATAATAACATTTCAATACCCTAAAATTATTCATTAGGATCTCATCATACTCTCCTACATCACCATCTGCGTAATCAATATCTTGATCGACATATTTATTACCAACATATTTGACAAATGCTTTACCAAGGTCATCACCTATAGAAATTCTTATATTTTCTGCAACCATATCCATATATGATTTAATCGCAATGGCTTTACACTTATCTATAATCTTCTGTGGTATGGTGTATGTAATACCATTCTTACCCACCCATGATTTACCTTCATGGAGCATATCATGAATAAACATCCAACGACCAAATGCATTCTTTGAGCCATTTTGTTTCCATTCAACCTCATCAGGGGCAATCTCCCATGTTACTATCGGATATTTTGTGTTGGCTTTCTCATATACCTCTGCCTTTAACTTTGGGTCCGCGTTAACCATTAAATCAATTATTCCCGTCTTAGTTCTTTGAGTAGCCATATCTAATATACCTTTTTTCTTTGCCCCAAAAAGACCTTTAAGTTTCTTACCAACAGAATCATCCATCTGTCTAATTGCATCAAGATTTAACCACCTTCTACCACCTCTATCTGGTAGAGATTCTATATCACTTTTGCCCCTTACAAGAGCATCCCCAGCAAGCATAAACACAACACCACCACCCGAAGCAACACCATTATCAAGGTATGAGTGGTGCATACCCGTAAAGGTAGATATAATCTTTCTTTTACCTTGGAGTCTTAGAATGTCGGGGATAGAATCCTTAGTGGTAACATGATAGGCTATCCATGTTCCGTCAGATTCACCCCTTTCATCAATTGCCTTTTTCACAACACTTTTATAAAGTGCGGTAGTTATCGGTACATTCAATCTCCATTCATTTTTAGCTCTCTTATCAAGACCTTGGTAGTTGGTAGTACCAGAATTAGCAAAAATGATTTTAGATACTGATGGGGCGCGAGTTACTTGATTCGACCTTTCCTCATCTAGAAAATGAACAACAGTTTCAACTAATGCAAATTCTTCTAGATATTGATTAAATGTTTTCATTTTAGTATAATTTCCCGAAAGGTCCAAATCCATATTTTACCCCTTTCTTCTGAGCAAAGTAAAAACACGTTGTTGCAAATTCATTAAGATCGTTACGGCTCTTTTTATTATAATCCGCAAGAATATAAATGAATTCTAACATCTGCAAAAATATACCATTCTTAATACTTAATCCTTCTGAATACGAATCTTCTATATTAGATAACACTTCTTCAGCATCAAATTTATACACCATATTTAGTTTACTTGATTGACTATCGATAAGACTAACTACATGTTTCCAATATTTTTTATTAAACGTTTCAGATAAATCAGTTGCCACGGGCAACTTCATTAGAAGTTGTTTCTCCAACCATATTGACATTTGGTCTTTCGGCACTTTACCAAGTTGTGCAGCCCCGCCAACTTTTTTGAATTCATAGGTGATATTATTTAATTTAGTTTGATTTGAACGAAATGATAATTCAAACACAGCACTGCCATCTTTAACTCTAAATGTTGAAGTTTTGGATTCGAAGGTTTTTGTTTTTTTGTCATATTTTGTATTACACTTTAATTCTGTGAACTCAACATTTGGCAATTTCTTTGCTTTGAAATTTAAGTTTAACCATTCAAAATTTAATTTTTTACCATCTGATTTTTTTAAACTTACACCAACAATATGTCTTTTATTAGCTGCAACTTTTAAAATATGATTAACACGCTGGATGCTTTTAGCTTCGTCAATCAAGTCTGTATATTTCTTCAATTCGGAACTATCTATTAACCAAATATCAGCAGGATTCCACGAATCCTTTGACGTATACCACTTATTATCTTTGGTGACAAAATCTGTTATATATTTCATAAACGGTGTATACTCATACACATCATAGTTGTCACTTTTCAAGTCTTTAATGGAATTTATCTCATTAAACTGCAACTCAAAATGATTCCACCATTGATTGTTTGATTTTAATTCTGGAAAAATCTTCTTTATTACAGAGTTTTTATCATCAAACATCAGTGCAAATGTTTTATAGGGGTTAGTCCTATTAGTGTAAACTTCTTTGAAAATTTCTAGTGTTATTTGTTCTTGTTGAGATGTTGATATCTTTTTAACTTGATTTGAGTATGTTCCTTTAAATATTTGTGTGAACCGATACTTTATACCGCTTTCATTATCTGTAAAATAATCATTATCCTTTTTCTTTAAAGCTTTAACTAATTCCTTGTCAGATAATTTCTCAAAATTCAGTGATTGAAACTTCTTTTTATTAAAAGTAACTGACTTAGGTGATACGAATTTTGGTTTTTTAGAAGTAACCCCAGTTCCATTCACACCAAGTTTTACAGCATTACCGTCATTTATATCTTCCGCTAATAGTGAAAAATATTTAGAAGATTCATCATACCCAAAAATTGCCATTATTTCAGAACACGACAATATTTGGGCTTTACCTGTATGGCAAAAAGCCATTCCCCTTCTGCAACAAAATGGAATGGAAATTGTGGGGATTTGGATATGTCCTGCTAAATTGGGTAGATTGAGTGGAATTCACATTCCCAAATGGTATTTCACTTACTTCGGCGCACTCGATTTTGTTCGACTTGGTCTTTTTTCACTTTTTTCAGGACTCCGCCGCCGGTTTCAACAATACATGGGAAATGGCATTAGTAATTTCGCTTCCTTGGCAGAACGTTATGGAATTGAGTACCATGAATGTGAAAATCCTAATGACCCGAAGCTGGTCACACAGCTTAAATCCATACAAGTAGAAATTTTAATCACTTGGGTGGGTTATATTTTAAAACAACAGATTTTAGAGGCGCCAAAGACCGGATGCATCAATAAACACGCCTCTATCCTTCCTTCTTACAAGGGCCTATTTCCATACCTACGGGCTTATATCGCAAACGCTCCTCAAGGAATCTCATTCCATGTAATGACTGAAACCGTTGACGGAGGAGAGATATTAATACAGCAAGATGTTCCCAAGCCCATAGTTGAATCCAGCATGGTCGGGTTTTATCTATATGTTTATCAAAATTTTTCCCCAATGTTAATTAAAGCGGTCCGAAATCTGATCTCAGGAAGTTTTTCCGTTCCACAAGGAAATTCTACCAGTAGCTTCGGCCTGCCAAATCATGAAGATGTTAATCGCTTCCGTAAAGCGGGAGGGAAAATCATCCGATGGCAAGACATACTTAAGGCTCTTTAAATGGTCCATGCACCTATAGCTATTAACATAAACTTTGATTCTTTGAATCAGGCCTATGGCTTTCCGGCAGGGTTTCGCGACCCTTCCTTTTTTGAAGGGATGGACCGGTTGCTCCAAATCG
>ENA-OREN01004442-OREN01004442.1-marine-metagenome-genome-assembly--contig:-NODE-4442-length-12222-cov-50.997777_pt1 | contig 12222 bp, 13 predicted proteins | sample MGYA00248624_ERZ508555 | MGnify/ENA primary metagenome ERZ508555 (study PRJEB26222, sample SAMN06267773) | marine metagenome | isolation source: Saanich Inlet, British Columbia, Canada | place...
TCTCAAAAAGGAATACATCTGGCCACACGAGTTTGCAAATTATCAGCAAGCAGAAGTTGTTCTAGAACAAGCTCGAATTGGTTACAATGGTTCCAGGATTCACTCATCTTTAGGATATCTGACACCTGATGAGTTCATGGAGTTGTGGGAGATGAAAACATAAATGAATCAGACTGTATATATAATCATGCAAAAAGTGGTACTAAACACAGGGGTCCACTCCAATGTTGATAATTTTGATGTCCCTGCAACGCCTTCAGCATTTAGGAATTTGGAAATATCTGGACAAATTCCATCAAATACAACTCATCTCTTTGTTGATATACCAAATGGCAATCTTGCTAATGCCGGAGGTGATACCATTACAACAATTATTCTCTTGGTTATTTTACTTGGCTTTTTTATACTAACTATCAAGGATAATTCATGGCTTTCAAACAATATCAAATTGTATCTGAATTTGACGAACAAAAGGATTATGGCTTCTCAATCAGACCAAGACACAAAAAATGCCTCTCACTATTTGAGTCAAACCAAACAATATCTCCTCGAACTTTCATGCTCAAAAACCATGATCATATAGGAAAAAATGAAACTCCTCTTAAGCAAAAGAAGGATATTTTCTACCAGACAATATCTATTGGTAAAAAGATTGGAGTTGTCAAAGATTACATAGAATATCCAATACCGTTTAGAGAATTTACAAGCCTTGAAACGATTCATTATTTCACTGAACAATTAAGACAAGATAAGAGAAAAAACACAAAATAGGATGTTAACAATCTCAGTCCTACTCAAAAATCATATCTTTATGCATTATGGAATTTTAGCAATTGGCTTTATGGCAAAGAATTTGAGTCAAGTACTTTGATTCAAACAGATCTTAATGCATACAAGAAAATAAAATCAAAAACAATTCTTGAAGGTCTAGAACATTTCTTTACTTTGTATATTGAATCTCATGGTTCAGAATCTGATTTTATTAAAATGGTAAAACGATATCTATATGACAAAGAAAAACACGGACACAAAAAAGCAACAACCATGAGAATAGTTCGTTGTGCAATAGAGGGTTATTTTGAGAAAAATGATAGCCCATTAATTTTCAAGTTTGATGAAAGGGCACGATACCAAATAACTTCCTCAGAAGAGGAAGAACCACAAATGTCTCTGGAGGATCTTATGAAGATGCTCACAATTGGCAAGCCCTCAATTACTCAAAAGGCCGTACTTTTGTGCAAATTTCATAGAGGCCTTGACACATCTACAACCGTTGATAGATTCAATTTTCAGGCTTGGGAGCAACTTGTAGATTATTTTGGAACAGAACAATATGTGAAATGGGATTTGACTCTGTGCCCTGCTCCAATAACCCTAACTAGAATCAAAACTGATTATACCCATCTTGGTTTTTTGGATGTTGATGCAGTACAATCACTCCAAGATTATCTTGATTATAGATTCAAAAAAACAGGAAAGCCAATGCAACAGGGAGAGCCATTATTTTTGAATTCAAGAAATTTGACAATTTCTGATTTTTGGATTCGTCAATCATTTAAGAGACTTGCAAACACTTCTGGAATTCAACATAAACTAAAACGTGAAGGGATTATGCCAAAATATCAAAAGGATTCTCATGAACTCCGTGATCTTTTAAAATCTACCTTAATTGACTGTGGAACTCGAATCGATGTTGCAGATCATGTAATTGGACATGCCCCAAAGGACAGTTATGAGAAACAATCAAAACTTTATCCAGAATCTATGCGTGAAGAATTTAGTAAAGCATCCTCTAAAATCAATATCTTTTCAAACATGTCATCTAATTTACAGAAAACTGCAAATGTTCAGGAATTACAAAATGAAGTTTCTGCACTAAAAGAAATGATGGTGAGATTACAACAAAAGGATTCAATTCGAGAAAATATGATTCCAATAAAACAAGATTAATTGGGTATTTCATACTAACATTAGAAATAATATTGTAAAAATGGGGCGATATCCTAATGTTTATTGTATTGATTGTGGAAAAAAGAAACTCTACTATCAAAAAGAATTATCGGTTGTAGATAGAAAAAATCCTGAAAATAACATTCCAATATACTGGTGCACTGTATGTGATCACCTAATCCAACTTAGAAGACATATGATAAATAATTCTGTAAGGACAATACGAGTCACAATATACAAAAATAAGAAAAAACCTATTTTTTAGATTAAAGTAACATTTAGGAACAATTTTTAGAATCTGTAATAAAATACCCCTGATTATTCAACAAGATATGGTACTGCATAGAGTAATTCCCAAGTTTTAGGCACAAATTATCTTAAATCAGTCTAAAGATTAATCAACTTGACTAAGATACTAGAATTTCTAATTCCATATTTTCTTTATTGTGAAAATCAACAAGAATTTTAATCCAATTATTGTACCAATCTGATGTTTCTTGTTTTTTCATAATTTTCTTCCTTGTTTTATTATCGTGTTGATTTAGATAAACTAAAAATTGAAATTGCATTATGTCTCTCATATATTTTGTATTTTTATCTTCATCAAAATGTTCCAAAGAATAGAACCCTTGCATGCGTTGATCAATTGGAATATCGAATTCGTGAATTTTTTCTATTTTTTCACTTAATTGGTATAACTCCCAAAGGGAATCTTTACAATCTAAAACTCGATGTATGTTTTTGAATGCTTTGACAATCTTATCCTTCAAAATGGATTTCTCATCTTCATCAAAATCTGATAATATTTCAAGAATTCTTTTTTCAGTTATTTTTGTTGTTTTCTGTTTTATTTCAAGAATGAATAATTGGTTAATTTTTTCTATTAACCCTTCATATTTATCAACAATTTCATTTTTGGGAACAAAAATATCATATTTCTCACCTTCTATGGTCTCTAAATTTGCCCCATGCATCTCTTTAATTTTAAATTCAATACTGCCTGTTTTCAAATCAATTATCCCTTTAATCAGATTATTATCTCCTGGAATGTCATCATCCACATACATTTCAAAAAAATGAAGAGGATTCATCTTAAACTCTGATGAAAAAGACAAAATATTACAATCTTGTTTCTTTGACCAAGTTTCAAAAGCATTTCTAAATTCATCAAAAAATTGACGGAATTTTGTTTGTTCAATTTTTTCAAAATATGATTGAATTACCAATAGTCTTGAAACATTAAGATCTAACTCGTTATCTTCATTTGATTCCATTCCAAGAAAAATTTTCTTAAAAATATGAATTGAATCTAATTCTGAGATTTGTTTAATTGAAATTTTTGGAAAAATGAATTGATAATTTCTGATAATCTTCTCATATTCTTCTTCAAATTTGTTTTTAAAATATTCTTTTTCTAATGAAAATGATGTCATTAAAAATATGAAACCAAAAATTGATAAGTAATATCTTTTTTCACTTTCAATATTCATTATTAGTCCTTTCCTATGGCATAAATCAAAACCCTTATCTCTGTCTCCAAAAACTTTTTCAAACTTAGTAATTATTTGATCTTCTGACATACTTTTTTTAATTCCAATTTCTTTTAACACTAAAAATATTATTTCTTTAGATTCTTTTGTAAATATCAGATTTTTCAAATCATTAAATACGGATAAATTGATTTCAGAATTAATCTTATCTCTATACAAATCATGTCTGATTTCATATTCTGTAATTAAATCATGTATTGAAATATCTGGTTTTAGATATTTGTATTTTTTATCATATATGAAAAAAATCATATCAAAGAATTCATTGAAACTTTGAATCTTTATCAAAGATAAAATACCTTTTTTTGTCAAACACCATATTTTTCCATCCCTTCCTCTTTTTACATTGTCGGGATAGTTGTTGGATTGCTTAACAAAACCATCATCTTCCTTGTAAAAATCTCTTAATGCTGTAATTGCATTGTAGACTCTTTGATGATCTAATTCTCCTTTTCGTGGCCCTTTTTTGATTATATGTCTAAACTCTTTTGCTAATTTTGATATAGAATATTCTCCAGATGACAACCGAATCATAATTTCATTCCTTAATTCCGTCTTTTTGCCTATTTGCCAATCTGGCTTTATATCATTCTTGGCCATTCTAATTAGAATAAGTTAGTAATACCAAGTATTAAAATATTGAAAATCACATCTACACTATGGAAAGTGTTAGGATATCATTGTCTCCTGAAAACTATCTAAAGTTTCAAATCTTAATGAAAAAACCTGTGTTTGATTTCAATAATGATTTTTCAGAATTTTTAACACATTATGAACAACTAATATTCTATTGTAAAAAAAACGTAAAGGCATTTGAAAATATGCCTTTACAGGTAAAAGATTCCGACCAGTGCAAGTGGAGGTTATCTCTATGACAGTATACCCAAGTCAGTATTATAATGCCAAGGATTTGATATGTCGAAGAGATCTCACAAAGAAAAAAACCCGCTGTGCTGGTTGTGAAATTACAAAAAGATACACAAAATATTCAAAATCATTTCCTTGCCCTCAGACAACATGGAGACATATTCATCAATGCCCAAGTTTTAATTTAATTTCATACCCAAAAAGAGAGGATGTTGTTATTGGATTGGAAAGCATATGCATTGCAATTAGAAACAATTCTCCATTAGAAGATACATTGGGATTTAAGTTGGGAATGGTTGTATCATGAACGAGAACATTTGTAAAAATATTATTGACCAATGCTGTAGTAACACTCCTGACTATCTTGTAATGTATGATGGCTCCCCATCAACAGATTATTCTGTATTACTTTGCAAAATTCATTTATGCAAAAAACCGTTTGAACAGAATATTTTATTTGTTAAAGAATTACAAAATAATGAATTTAATATATTGGAGGATGATGGTCATGCGTAGACATCGATGTATTGATTCTGATTGCACTGATAGCCATAATTCAAAATTATGTACAAGAAGTCAATTCTTTTTTCATGTTTTAAAAAAACCTACTGAAAAATTAATAGAAATTCTTGATTCCAAAAAACTAGTAAAAACACCTGATGCTCTTAGTCGATATACATTAGCAAATTTGTTTACAGATTTTTCTACAGAGCCCATGGCCAGTGCAATTATGGATGGAAATATTGATGATATGTGATAATAATCCGATCAATAGTTTATGCGTAAATTACATTTCTTTAAGGCAAAATCGATCAGTAAAATCAGAGAGGATTAATTAGATATGGCACAAAAAACCTTCACTGAATCTGGATTATCTGATACAATCAAAGTGTTTCTACACCGACACAAGGATATCGATAACAATTACAAATACATAGATTTGATTGATGATTGTATAACTAAAGATTTCTTTTTATTACATGCACAAGATTTAATCGAATCAAATGTAGATGTTGGAATGGAATTATATGCTGTATTAAATTCAAATCCAAAGTCTTTTGTAAAGAGCTTAAAGCGTGCAGTAAAAGAAATATTTGCAGAAAGATATGATGAAAAAAATATTGAAATAGGTATTGATAAAGTATCAATAAGGCCTTCAATTATAGAATCATTAGGAAATCAATACATTGAAAAAATAATCACAATCACTGGTATGGTGATATCTAAAAGTGAAATGTACAATCTACCATTAAAAATAACATATTATTGCCCAGATGGACATTCTACAATAATTACTTCTAAAGAAAATACATTAATTTCAAAGCCAATAGTATGCTCAAATAATATTTGTAAATATAGAAATTTTGAACAACATATAGAGCCAGAAGATTTTGAAAGACATCGAACAGTATTTGTAAAATCTGATGAAGATTTTTCATTTCAATCTGATGAAATAGCAGTTGATTTAACAGGACAATTAACTGAAATGGTTGAAGCCGGAGATAGAATAGAAGTTACGGGAATCATAAATCCAACACCTACAAAAAAATCCTATCAAAATATCCTCAAAGCATTATGGGTGAAAAAATTAGAAGATGTAGATTATTCTGTAAACAAAGAAGATGAAGAAGAATTTGCAAGAATTGTAAATGAGCCAGATTTTCATTCAAAGATGGTAAATTCTATTGCGCCAAGTATTCACGGCTATGATGCAGTAAAAGAATCACGGTTAATTCAAAGGATAGGTGCAACAAATCGAACTTTTCCTGATGGAACTATGGATAGAGGTTGGTTTAACATTGGATTATGGGGAGATGGCGGACTTGCAAAATCAAGATTTGGGGAATGGGAAGAAAATAATCTTCCAAAAACCCAGATGATAGGATCAAGAGGTGCAACTGACAAAGGATTGCTACTAGGCATAGAAGAAGATGCAACTGGAAAAAAATCTGTCCGTGCAGGAGCATTTGTACGATGTAGAGACGGTGGTGTAGTGGTACTTGATGAATTTCCTAGATTAGATTCAGAGGTAATAGATGGGCTAATGACTACATTACAAAATGGCATTGCCTCAATATCCAAAGCTGGACATCAGGCTAGAGTTAGAGCCGATTCAGGACTTTTAGCTATTGGAAATGCATATAATGAAGAATGGGATCCACATGCAAATCTAAGAGTTAACTTGAATATGTCTACTCCATTATTACAAAGATTTGACTATCATTGGATTTTCATAGATTCTCCAGATGAGAATAGGGACAGAATGATTGCTCACACTAAACTATTTGGAAATAAACATGATGAATCAAAGCAACCATACAGTGCCACATTTTTAGCAAAATATTGTAAATTCGTAAGAAGATTTAATCCGCAACTTAGTGATGAAGTATCGCAAAAACTTGCAGAAAAATATATTGAATTACGAAAAGATACGAATGCAAAAGAAAATGGTATTTCTCCACGTCATCTTGAAACAATGATTCGAGCTACTCTGGCATTTGCACGAATGTATCAAAAAGACTTTGCAACACTTGAAGATGTAGATAAAGCGCTGAGTTTAATGACGATTAATTTACGTCAGAGAAATATCTCTGTATCTGAAGCAGACACCTATCTAACAAGACAGTATAAACGCTGTTTGGAAATATTAAAAGAAGAAAGTATTTCAGGTCTAAAAGCCGAGGAATTATTTGAAAAGTTAATGTCATTTGGAAATGAAAAAGATATTTCAATTACACTGCATGACTTGGGAAAAATTAACAGTATTAGCAATAATAAAAAATGGCGTGAAGTTCTTCGAAAAATTAGAGGTTCTTCATCAATTCAAATAATTAATGAAAAACCCCTTGTTTTGAGTTACAAAAAAGATCCAAGTAAAATGAGCGGTTATGTGTAACTTGAATCATAAAGGTCACATGAGTCATTTAGATTCATTCTGACCAAAGTGACCTATATGACCGAAATTTGATTTCATTTAATCGATTTGCTTGTATTTAGAAAACAAAAGTTGGGTATTTCATAGTGATCTTTGTTTTAAATTTAGGCTCAAAATGTTAGATTTTACTCTTAATTTTAGAACAAAAGATCTCAAAATTTCATGGCATTTGAAAATGAGGAATTAAAAAAATGAGTATACTGCAAGATTCAACTTTTGTTCCAAGTACCAAAAGTAAACAGGTAAAATCATCAACAACAGGTAATTGGTTAGATTTTGAAGAACCACTCATAATTTCTACAGTTGGAATGAGAGGTGGAGGAAAGACAGGAATTTCTGATTACATGTTGCAAAGATATTATGATCAACATTTTACAATATTGCATCTTTTTAGTGCAAGGAGTCTAGAGAATCTATACCCCATCGTGAACAAACAATGTGGACACCATTTTGAAAAGATAAAACATCTAATCAAACACAAATTTTCTACTGATTATACAAAAAGACCTTGTAGATTACGTCCTGATGAGGAGGAATATTATGTCCGACTAGCAGAACGAGGAGAATTTATCAGAAAAGTTGATGATGATCAATTTGCTTTAACTCAAAAAGGTGTTGATTTAGTAAATAACAAATTATTGCATTGTGATTGCAGAAAGGCATTACCTGTATTACTGCTAACACCTGATTACATTGATTTTAAACAAGAAACTATTGATAGATTCAATGGTGCATATTGGAAAGATTTTGAAGAATACAAGCAACATAATTCAGAAATCACAACACAACAAAAACAACTCCTCTTAGATGGACAATTGTTAAAACCTGCATATCTTCGACCAAAACCCCTGATCAAAGTAAAGTCATTTACAGTACCCACAACAGATGCTAGAATTATCAAGTTTAGGGCTGAATGGACAGAAAGTGTATTACAAGCAAGAGATGAACACCGTATTTTAGTAATGTCGCCATTGTTTTTTGAGGGGGCAGACAAGTTTGTTACATTAGAGCAAATTGCTACATATCATGCAACATTGATGAATAATTCTGGTCATTTTGAAAGGCTAACTGAAAAACAAGTTGGCAAACCATACAAGTATTGGTCATTGAAACAAAAAAATTATCACAAGATTGCTCTTTTCATTGATGAGGCAAGAAGTGTAATACCTTCATCAAAACTGCATGGCGAAGCAGGTGCAGGAAAAAGTAAGAAAGCATTGTTTGATAAAGTACCTGAGATGCGCCATTATAAGACGTGGCTGTTTTTGTTCTATCAAAACCCAATGGATGTTTATGATGGTGTCAGATCACAAGACAACCTGACAATTATGAAACGAAGTCATATCCAATTAGCGGGTGCAGATTGGAAATGGATATTTGATAAAGTTGAAATGGATAGATTTGGATTTGCTAGAAAAGCAACAAGAGGAAAATGTGAAAAGATAGAACAACTAAAAAGATTTGAATACAAAATTCCAAAACTAAAGAAATTTTTAGATGAAAGACGACCTAGAATAGAAGAGTTGCCAAGTGACAAGGCATATGTAATTCGCTATGGAAAAATTCGATTAATAAAAAATGGTATGGGTTCTTGGCATCATAAACAAGAGATGGAATCAATACGTGGTGATACTGGTATTAGTTGGACAATAAATCGAGAAAGAAGACCAGAAGAAACAACAAAGAGTAAGAAAGAAGTAAACAAAGAAAAAATTCAGATGAAAGCAATCAAAGAAGACATCTACAAACGTATGAGATATTCAAGATTAACTGAAAAGAAAGAATGGGTTGATGTTGGAAAAGATCTTGTGCAATGTCAATCAGATGGCATTATTCCTGATATGGGTTATGAGGGAAAAGATGGCGATTACTTTAGTAATTTGTTTAATCGATGGAAAAAGAAGTATGAAGCCATGCCTATGTAGGTTCAATTTTGATGATTTTACCTAAAATTATGATGATTTTAGATGATTGGATAGGCACAAAACCACTCATCAAATCACCAAATCTTCAAATTTCCTAATAAGATGTTCTTGATGAGTTGGTGAGTGATGGATAGGTTTGTTTTTTTAAAATTTGATACTAAAAGATACTAAGATATGATAATGACCAATTACGCGTCATGTCACACGCATGTGTATTGATATCCAATATTCGTAAAACGCACATAGGCATTCCAGACAATCCAAAATTTTAGATTTAATTTGAATTAATTAAAATTTCATCAATCTTTTATACCATCAAACGATATACAGTGAATGGCAAAACCTGTAGATGCAAAGGATCTCTTTGACAGATGTATGGAAAAATCAGCCCATGAGCCGCTCACTGCAAGTGTGGTTGCCACATGTCTTGTATCTCCATTCACAATTCACTGTCACAAGTTTGCACCAGAGGAAGAAAAAGACGAGATCTCAGAATATGACAAACTACTTTCAAAGAAAGGAAAAGAGCATGAAATTCAAACAGTACGTGCTAATTATCCCGGAATATCTCCCATTCAATACCCTACCCGAGAAGACGGCTTCAAAGTTGCCATAGAATCAATGATATCGGGAACCAATGCATTACACGGGATTCCAATTTACTTTCTACCTCATGGTCTTTACGGGGAGGCAGACATTATGGAAAAATCAACTAACTACAAATCAATATTTGGAGATTACCACTATACCATCAAGGAAGTAAAACTCGCAAAGAACATTGAAGAAAAACATCTGATTCAAGGTGCATTTTACAATTATCTTTTAGGACAAATACAAGAGTTTACTCCAAAAACATTTTCCATTATTAACGGAGAACGAGAAGAAACTATTCATGAGTATTCTGATTACGAGCCACTACTCTTTGAAACCATAGATGCAACAAGGGATATACTTCAAGGTAGTAATGTGTCCCCTACACATGGAAGTGGGTTGTCCCCTTGGACTTCATATTGTAACAAAAAAGCAATTGAGACAAATGATGTTTCACTTGTTGCAGGAATTTCTGCAAAAACAAAAAATAGATTTGTTGATAGCGGATACAAAACCGTACAAGATCTCGCAAGTGCAAAACTAGAAGATCTTATTGAGATTAAGGGGGTAGGAAAAAAACTGCAATAAAATATATGACAACTGCCAAGGCACTTCATACAAACAAACCGATAATAATCGACAAAGATGCAATTGATTTTCCAGATTGTAAAGTTGAGATCTTTCTTGACCTTGAAGGGATTGATCCTACGATGGCTGATGAAAATATTCCCCAGATTGATTATCTTATTGGCATTTTAGTGAGGGAAAACTCTGAGGAAAAATATATCCCATTCACTGCAAAAGATACAGATCATGAAAAAGAAATGTTGCTAGAATTTTTAGAGTTTATCAAAAAACAAAAAGACTATGTGATTTATCACTATCACCATTATGAAAAGACACATCTGACCAAAATGATGGAAAATTATGATGTTGACAGGACAACCCAAAACATGGTCTTTGATCACATGATAGACATCCATAAGGTTGCCACAAACTCTGTAGTATTTCCTACGTATGGTAACGGACTAAAGCAGATAGCGCCATATCTTGGATTTAGTTGGACGCATAAGGATGTTAATGCCACAGAATCAATTTCCATCTACCTTGATTTTATTAAAAATTCTGATGAGAACAAGGACAGATTTCAAAAAGTAATAGACTACAACGAAGATGATTGTATTGCAACCAGAGTAATCAAGGATTGGCTAGTGTCTATCAGATGATATTCAATTATTCTTATCGCTTTACATGGTGATTTTTTATCTCATTAGCATATGTCATTGCAAAAATTCACAACCCTTTCTCTTGGAATGAATGAACCTGAACATCAGAACAGTGTAAACAAGTGTAATGCATATAATTTGAAATCCTTTTGTGATTATAGAATTTAGAATTGATTTTGCTATTCTGATTTATTAGTATCAATTAAAAACTGATTATTCTCAAAGGAATCTCGTTCATCTACTTTTTTCATTCTAATCTTTTCTAGTTCTTCTGTTGAACTTCCTTATGTCTAAAACAAGATACGATATGATCATTTACCATTCCAACTGTCTGCATAAAGGCGTAGCATATTTTAGGCCCCACAAAGGTAAACCCTCTTTTTTTCAAATCTTCACTCATCTCTTTAGATTCTCTGCTCACAGCAGGTATATCATCCCAAGTTTTGAACTTGTTAACTCTAGTTTTGTTACCAACAAATCCCCAAATATAGTGATCAAACTTCCTAAATTCATCTTTTACTTCTAGAAACTTCCTTGCGTTGTTTACAAATGACTCGACCTTCTTTCGGTTTCTAATTATCCCCTCATCTTTCAAGAGTGAATCCACATCGTTTTTGTGGTATCTGGCAATTTTCTCAGGGTCAAACATATCAAACGCTTTACAGTATGCACTTCTCCTCTTCAAGATAGTCATCCAAGAAAGACCAGCTTGTGCTCCATCAAGGAGCAGAAATTCAAATAATTTTCCATCATCATGTATCGGCACTCCCCACTCTGTGTCGTGATATTTTTGATGTATCCCTTCTTTGACCCAATCGCATCTCTTGATCACAACTAAGTGTTGTATGGTTACAATAAAAATTTGAACTTTCTAAATTCTATTGACGGTTAGAAACTTGTCTCGAAGATCACTGTTCCTTGTTTTCTGTCTGAGCTGATTCCCACAACAAGGGCAGAACAGTCCATCCCAGATCATGTATTTTTCGCAAATGTTACATCTTTTTTGCCCATTTGCGTATCTGCCACCGCCATCTAGCGGTTTTTTTGCTACGAACTCTTTGCATCTTGCGTTACAGTGTCCCATTTTTTAAATAATCATATACAATCAATTTCAAAGAGAGTTTAAGTTTTTCTTAGATAACGAAATTAGTTGTTTGAAATAATTGTTTGATAGTCCT
>ENA-OREN01004443-OREN01004443.1-marine-metagenome-genome-assembly--contig:-NODE-4443-length-12219-cov-2.807445_pt1 | contig 12219 bp, 23 predicted proteins | sample MGYA00248624_ERZ508555 | MGnify/ENA primary metagenome ERZ508555 (study PRJEB26222, sample SAMN06267773) | marine metagenome | isolation source: Saanich Inlet, British Columbia, Canada | place...
TTAATTTTAATTTAAAAAGGGAGTTTAAGAATGTCTAAAAAATTAGATATATCCAAAGGTTTAATACCAGATCCACTAGCGAATTTTAATTGCCGTGATTTGGCAGACGATTTAGGTTTTACAATTAGGGTTGTAGAAACTAAGTTAATCAGAAATGACATAAACGACCAGCAAGCGTTAGAAATGTTGCTCCGGGGATGTATGGACTTTGTGCGTACCCATAGCAAAATAGATAAAAAAATGGAATGCCCCACTTGCCAGGGCGACGGGGTGATATATGAGAAACGCAATTTAGCTACACGCGATAAATAATTCAAAAAGGAGTCTAACTGATGCCAGCACATTTATTGGAGCCGCATGAACGACGCAGCGAGATTGTAAAGTTTCGTCTAACTGCTGCTGAACTCAAAGAACTACAGGAAGCTGCAATTAATCAGGAAGTAAATATTTCCGATCTAATCCGGCACTTTGTCGAGGAAGGGTTGGAAAGTTTCAAGCGCCAGGGATTGCTGTAATTAAACAGCAGTCTAACTGGCGGCGAAGCCGCAACCTGGCGCGTAGCGCTGGGCGTACACTTTAATTTTAAAAAGGGAGAATTGATATGAAAGATGAATCAAGCACTATAAATTGTCAGCATCTAATAGTTGATCAGGAGAAAATTTTAGAATGGGATAATTCAGATAATCATTTTTTGCAATGTGGTTGCATCGCAAGTCCAGGCAAGTTGGATCACGAGAAAAAAGAGATAGCAACCTGGATTATTGACGATCAAGACTGCGAAAATAAGTCTAACTGGTAACGATAACCGGTTAGCGTTATGCGAAAATCGACTTAACCGGTTAACTCGACCGCCTGACTAGTCTTATAATATCAGTAGTTTAAACTTGTGATACATCTTAAAAGGGAGAATTGATATGAAGAAGCAAAAAATGATTTCTATTAAAACACGCGCAGGCGTTATCCAAGTGCCTGCCAACACGCCTAAAGAACAGATTGAGTCGATCCAAAATAATTTTAATAATGGTGCGACTGCAAAAGTTATGGAAATGTTTAAAAAGAAGTCTAACTGATGAATCCAAATATTAATCTACCAGTGACTCGCGGTGAGCTGCGCGTTATTATTGATGCACTCGCTATTCACAAGGCTAGCAAACAGGCAGAATTACGCGCTGATAACCTTGAGGATGCAGATAACGCCAGCGAATATGTGGCAATCTTACACACGATGATTGAAAAATATGAATCAATAATGTGTATAAAGTAGTCTAACTGGCGTACATTATCTAAATATCCGATACGGCCCATCGCCAAATGGATCGTCGTGCGCTCCGTTGTTGCCGCCTGCGTCGCCAATGGCATCGTCGAGCGCTAGGTATTCCATAATGGATTCCCTGGCAGCCTCGAATCCATGCGCCAACACGCAGCAATTCTGATGCAAGGAAAGCTTACCCATCCAGTCTAACTGGTGTGGACTCATCCTACCTCCCTTTACATCCTTCATTTCGATGTACAAAGAATTCCAGTTGGCGCGTCTAACTGGCAGGCAGAGATCCGGCATTCCTTTTTTTTGGCCTTCTGCCTTCATCCTCATACCACGGCGCATTGCTCCGTAGCCCGCTCCCCCCTGGTTAGGAATGGCGTAGAGCAGGTCTAACTCAGGTGTTTCCCTGGCATAGATTGCAGCCCATTCAAATAGCGCCTGCTGTTCAGTCGATTCGCTCATGTTTTCCTATACTCCGCCCAGGATGTTGAATGAAAGACGGCACGATGATTAACATACCGTTGGAAATTACGTTGGTAATCGTTGTCTTTGTCGTATGCCATGACAAATGGATCTGCTTCCCACGATCTCAGGGTTTCTACCCGCTCTAGATCCTCTTCTTCGGTTGAGTCGTATCCGATTAAGACAAAGAACTGCATCCGCCACGGTTTGATACCCGCCTCGTTGCATCGTTTGAATCCGCGCTCTATCAGTTTCTTATCCATAAAAATATCCCATGCGAATGTCACTTGCGGGAAGGTAAACTTGAGATTGAAGAACTTGACCTTTGCCAGAGCTTCGGCCTGCGCCTCGGTAATTGTCCTGATATTCAAGCCCTGGCTAAAACATACCTTGAGCTTGCGATCCACTAGCTCGGCAAATACATCGAGACAGTCTGGATGCCCTAGAAAATCATCGTCTAACAGTACTAGCCTATCTTCGCCTTGAGGGTTGCCCAGCAAATCTTCGATACTTGACTCTAACCTGGGCTTACCTTCTTTCTTTGGTACTACGCAGAAGGAACATTTCAATCGGCAGCCTCGTTCACTAAAGCCTAAGTGGTTTTTGTAATTGGAATAAAGAAACCATCCTTCATTATGATTGGCATTGTCTATTGCATCCGGCAACTGGCTGTCCCAGGCAAACCCCGTGCCGCCACGCATGACATACTCTGGCAGATTATCTGGCGTGAACTTGAATATCTTGCTGGCATACACCTTGTGATAGGGAAACAACGGGCCTGTCCACCACTCAACATTATCGCCTTGTGCTTTATGGTAGGCGGCAATTTTCATCAGTGCCATGTTAGGCAGTTTGCCGTCCATATGCACAAGGGCTATTGACTCACTCATCTAACTCATCTTCATAAGTAATAATTGGCTTGTAGATAAAAATTTCTGGGCATCCGGCAGACAACCATGCGTTGTATTCGTCAGGGTATTGACTTTGCCAATCTGCCACTGACCGTTGTCTTTTGTCCGCTTTAATCCTGGCGTTGGTCTGCCGGATCTTTTGCCATGTTTCTTTAAGTCGTTTCAAAACATCTGCCTCAAATCGTTTAAGTCGATGATGTAACTGGTTAACTTATTGCCATCCTCTCCCGATCTATTTTCATAAGTCTTTACTGGCGCTGAGTCGCATATCTTTTTAAGCTTGTCCATTCGGGCAAACCACACACCGCAGCACTGCTTCACTTCGACTCCGTATCGTTCCTGCTTGGGCCAGTAGACCCAGAAGAAAACAACCATGCCTGGATTCGTCCTGATGTATCGCTCAATATCTTTCTCGTTAATTGTCGTAGCGGTGTCAGGCGAGATGCCGTACTGTTCTGTTTTGAAGAAGGGAGTGCGTCTTGTCTTGAGTTCCGCCACTCTTCCCTCCACCAGTAAGTCTGGGAGATAGGGATTGGTCTTCTTGGCAGGATTAATTTCGGCATTAACACCATGCCTCCTGAGTAGTTTTACGAACTCCTTTTCGTATCTGCTGCCGAGGTCTATCCACGCGCTTTTGTTTTCGTTGCTTGCGGGAGGTTTTAAGCGGCGGGTCATACAGGTTATTGCAGAAGATTTCCGCCGCGTGGAAGATTTGCCTGACTTCATCCGGTAATAATCCTTTCAATTGGTCAAGCCCCCTTTGCGTAACTCTCAACACGTTTTTATTTGGCACGTTGATTTGTGCGTCCTTAACTAGATATAAAATACAGTTGTACTTCTTAGCCTCAATCTCCAGATACCCGTGTTTTTGGTAGAACTTTGCCGAGTCTTGCATTGGCTTTTGCCTCCATTTTTCTCTGTTTATGTCTGGCATACTGAATTTTCCTGCTTGCGATGACCTGGCATTTCACCGAGCAGAACTTAGCTCGTTTCATAGTCTTCATGGCACTCTTGCCGCATTCTTTGCGCTGGCATATGATCTTGTGAATTGCTTCGCGTTGCTTCTGATGAGGTCTAAGATATGTCCAGCCCTTGGCAGTCTTGGTTGGATCGTTACTAGGCATCCTCTTCCAGGCGAGGCGTTCCGCCTGACTGAGTACAAAGATTGGAGTGTTAGATTTCTTGTTATATTTGCAGATCCAATACGCATCGACGGCCTGCTTGGCATCGAGGCACTTCTCCTTTTTCAGATTTCCATGTTTGTCCATTACTTTCACTGGGTAGATCATCTGTTCTCCTTGATAAAAATAAGCGCCCCTGCTCCCTGAAAAACAAAAAACATACAAAACCTGTAAAACGTCGATTGCAAACTTGCCAAGACACTAGATATGGTTGTCAAGTAACCGACTCTCTTGAGTGCTAGGTAGTTTTTTAATTGCCATTCATTACAAAGGACTTATTATTTATGAGTTCAAATCAAACCATAAACAAAAAATCGTTAACAAAAGAGGAACAGGGGCGCTAATCCAATTATGGAACTGCGTGTAACTGATCTGTAAATCTTCCACTGTCGTAGTCGTATCGCATATCAACCTTGCCGATCTGCCCGACATACTTATGTTTAATTTTGCCAACGTGTACTTCGACTGCGTGTCTGTCTTCTCCTTCGTTCTCTGCTTTTCTGAATATCGTAATACCGTTGTCGCACATATCACGCCACCTCGATGAGCCTGATATATCGTACAAATTAGGAGGTTTGTAAGCTCCTGTTGATTTATCCTTATACTGTTTGGCAGGGTGCGCGACAATCCATATCGCTACTTGATGGCTCCTGGCAAAGCGTCTGAACTTGCCGAGCGCTTCTCTTATAAAATGTGTCTCGGAGTTTCCCATTTCATCCATAGAAATTTCGTTCCAGGGATCTACGATCAACCCTTTAATGCCTTCTCTTGCCACTAACACTTTTGCTAAATCTAAAATGTCATCAACTTTTCGATTGAGTGCGTCAGGAATAACGTAATGGCAGTGTTCTTCTAATAGATTGACGGCGTTGTCGATTGCTACCTTAGACATACGCTTATGAGATGGAACTTCTTTGCTAAACGGCCTGCCATCGATTAATTCGGAGAGTCGCGCGATATGTGTTTCTACTGGCTCGTGTTCTGGTGTGAATAATCCAAAACGAAATTTATGTTCTTTAATAAGATTGATCATCAGCCATTCGACGAATGAACTTTTGCCATGCCCTGGAATACCAGTCACGACAGTCAATTCACCTGGCATAACGGTATAGTAATGATCCAGTCCGAAACTTCCTGTCGAGTAACTGGTAGGCAAACCGTTTTCATACAAGTTCATTAACTTATCTCTAAAGCCCATGACCCTAAAAATTCCATCGACAGGATAAGGTTGAGCGTTGTCAATACACTCGATCAGCATGTCTTCGCCGTGTTCTATCAAGACTTGATTGGCATCCTTGCAGCCTTCGGGCCAGACCACTCGCCAGCATCTCTCCTTGCCAAATCGTCTGGCTAGTTCTTCCTCCAGTTTGCGTCCAGGTGCATCACCGTCCGTAGCCAGGACGATCTTCTCGATGTTGTCGAAAATAGCACCACTATTTCTGAAGGATTCATCAAGGTCAGCGAAAGAGGTAGCGTTAACTGCCGGAGCGCCATTAGGTACACTGACGGATGTAACCCCGACACCTTCAAGCGCCAAGCAATCAATCTCTCCTTCACATACAGCAATAGTTTTTGTATCCTTGGAAATCTTATTGGCATTATAAAAAACCTTCATTGGATTCTTGGTTGTCCAGAACTTTTTGTTCGGGCCTCTGTACTTGACCATCACCACTTCACCCTCGTAGATATAGGGAAATGCCAACGCACCTCGCTCTATCGTTATCTGATTTCTGGCGACGATCTCCAGGTTGATGCAGCGCTGTTTAAAGAACTCCTCTGCCTTGTCGTTTAAGCCTTTATTCTCAAACACGGGTTTGAAATAATCTTTCTTCTGCCACTGGACAGGGCGTGGGTCATCTTTCAGATACCCTTGGAAATCACACTTGGCTTTGTGGCATTGGTATGCCTTCTTCTCAGTATTGACTGACAAATCTGTTTTACCTCCACACCTGGGGCATTGCATTTTGAAGCTGCCTTCTCTGCCGTTGGTGTCTATGCCTACATCTTTAAAACTCTGCACTAGTAGGCAACTTGGTTAGCGATAGGTTTGGGAGTGATTGTTTGAGTGTATTGCTTGAACTTAGTTCCAAAAAGTGTGGAAGGGGTCAGGTATCTGCACATATCCGGTTTTGACCCCCACTCCTTGCATTTGTTATCCACTACTGAGATAAAATCTTCGTACTTAGCGCCGTCATTCATTCGCGCCCTGATCAACTTGCGTGTGTTCTTACATGAAGACTGAAAATTTGCCCCGACTTTCGCATTGAGGTAATTAATAATTTTTGTATAAGTATCCGAGGTCACATCCGGTAATTCTCCACTGCCTCCACATACGCCGCATTTCATAACTGAATCCTCCTGTATTTGTATTTTCTAATTTCAACGAGTTTTTTAATGTAAATTCCAAATAGAATGGCATCGGTCGCAATGAGCGGGTACTGCTGGTTGTCTATGAATATATAAATCCATATCAACTGCCCGAAGAGTCCAATCTGGCAGCCGAGCTTGACTTGATCGTGTGCCAGTAGCCATATATTGATGATGGCAATCAGGCTGGCAACGCATTGAATCCAGAAATCGAGTGTATTAATTAGTGACATCGTCGCCCTCGCATGGATCTTGCGGTGCATCTCCAAAAATAGTTTCACCCTGACAGCAATCGCCCATCGGCGGTATCTGCTTGCACCTGGGACATTTAAATTTGTTATGAACGTAATCCATTTGCCCGACAAATCGGCAAAACTCACATCTCATTAAGTTATCCATTCTCTACATCCTCATCTTCTATATGTATGCCGCGATCATCGTAGAACTGCATGAACATGGCGTTGATAGCTACCTTGGCGAGATGCGGCTCGGATCTATCCCCATCTAGGTATTGCTGCAAGTGATTCATCAGGTGATTCATGCATGTTCCTTCCGGCATTCCCTGTTCCCAGTTTCTTGAGCCGTGACTTTTAGCGCCCTCTCCCATCACCTCTGCCATTTCTTTGACAAAATCGAAGTACAGCAAGTCATAGCGGATGCCTCCGAGATCGTTGCGTGTCGCACCCGTACTGTAATTTTCTTTCTTCATTCGTTCTCCTTCATTCGTTCCCATAAGACGCTGAATGCAAGAGCCGCAGTAAGTGGGCAGACTCCGTTTCCCAGCGCTTGAAGACGTTCTGATCGATAGGTATTGGCAAGCTCCAGCCAGGGGGCATCCCCATCAGGTGTTCGACAAATTTTGGATTGAGCCTCTTTTTCAACGGCTGGGGCGAGGTCTGGGCGCTCTTTGAGGAGTCGCTCCCATTGTTCTGTTTCACTGGGGCCGAAGGGCCAGTATGGATAACTGCGTTCTGTAATTGATCGTTCCGACATTTGCCATCCTTTCTTGTAGTAGCGTCTGTACAATGTCCCTTAAAATCATTCATGCGTGGCGTAGGCCATGATGCAGCCACCCCTCTCAGATAACTTTTTTTTACATCGTGGTTGTCCGACATATTCGGATTGTGTTGATCACTTGTGTTTGGCGTAGGCCAAGATAAAGACTCTTTTTCTAAGATGGGTGCTACCCACATCTCTTGCCGAAAACACTCCCCACTGTGCATCGAACCCCATTTCGGAAAGTTCTCCGAGTACGACTGACATGAACTTGTTAGAAAGGAGTCCTGTGACGTTTTCGATAAAAAGATACCTTGGTCGTATTTGGCGAATAATTCGGCAGGCTTCAAAGAACAGCCCTGATCGTGTCCCTTCCTTGATTCCCTTGCGCTTGCCTGCGACTGAGAGGTCTTGGCACGGGAAGCCAAAAGCGACTGTATCCACAACTCCATTCCACTTGCTGCCGTCGAAGGTTGTAACGTCACTCCAGACAGGAGCTTCATCCAGGGTCTTGTCTTCCATCCTCGCCACGAGTACGGACGCTGCGTAGCTTTCCCGCTCAACGAAACAGACAGTTCTAGATTCTGGAAAAACAAGCCGAATTCCGAGATCGAGTCCAGCAATTCCGGCGAACAAGGACAATATTCTCTTGGGATGTATAGCCACATCATTCTCCTCCTTTAGTAGAATTCCAGTGGCGCATGGCATACGAATGCATACGAATGACAACGAATGGAAAAACTAGGTGATTGTTAATGTTGGATTTAAACGTGTTACAATGGAGGGTAAAACGCTGGGGGTCGAGTGGTCGGAGGTTCAAATCCTCTCGTCCCGACCATTTTTTCAGTAGGTTAGGAACATTCATCAAGTGCGCCTTCGTTTCGGAGGTGAAAATACAGTAATTAGGATACATTATTTTAGCGCTCGAAGTAAAGTTAATTTTTCAACTTGCTCAACCTTTTCAACGAGTTGATCTAAAGCAGTCTTAAAAGGCTCTAAGGTCGCCACAGTGTACACATCGTCAGTGATATGCCCTGACTTATGCCCTAGTATCATCTGGCGAGTTCCCAAAGGAATCCCCAGATGCTTGAGCCTGGTGTTGCATGTCTTCCTTAGATCATGAGGTATTGGGTAATGCGCCCTTTGATTTGTAGCATGTGCCAATGCTTCAGATGATGTATCCCAAAGCCCCGCCCGTTGCATTGCGTTGGGCCATGCGGTGCGTGACATTTTTTTAATCGGATTCCCTTTGTAAGTAAAAACATATTCCTCATGCTTGCCACGACACTTGGCAATGATTGCTTCTGCCACAGCGTTTAGGTAAACAGGCTTTGCTTCCTTATTTTTATGCTCACTGGCAGGAATTAAAAAGAAGCTGCCAATGTCTGGCATGGAATGCAATTGCTTCCACTTTAAATTAAGCGCTTCGCCAGACCTTACAGATGTATGTAAAATAAATTTGGCAATATCTGCCAAGTGATCAGGCAGAGCATCAAGTAAACTAATTTCTTCTTCGTGATTCAATACCCAGGGAATTCTTTTTTCTGCTTCCTCATCATGCGTTCTTAAATTAGGGTCTTGCTGTACCCAGCGATTATCATTTGTGCCTTTCGTTTTACAGAAATATAAAACGGCTCTGGCAACCTGGATATATCGATTAGTAGCAGACTGTTTATTCCCCTTTGTACGACGATTCTCATGCAAGCCCTGACTCGCTGAATCATCACGCAACTTCTCAAAGGTGTCATTGCAGATATCATTGAGTGGCATGTTCGCAGGAATGTAGCGATCCAGTACGTTAAAGTAACGCATCGTATCGCTAGTCTTGAGAATCTTTTTTTCCTTCAGGTATGCCAATACCCCTTGATGCCAAGTCCAAAACTGCTTGGGTGAACTCGCATGACCATTGACCTGCCGATTGTACTCAGCCGTCATCAAATCATTGTAACGCTGTACAGCTACAGTTTTGGAGGTTTCCCCAAGAGTGACTTGTATTCTGACAGACTGGTAGCCTGGGGCTGGTTTGTATCGTTTGTCAACTTTGTATCTTCCGTTCTTATACTGTAGCCCTGCTGGCAATTTGTTTGACATGATGTTTCTCCCTTTTTGATGGAATCAATTAAACGATCTACCTCATCCTTTTCAAAAGCAATTGTTCTATACCCTAGTTTAACCTCGGTCAATCGACTTCTTAACCGTTGGTCAAAGAAGGGCTTTTTAACGCCCAGGTAAGTTAATACGTCGGGCAGTTGAATCAAACGTGGCTTTAAACTAGAACGGGACATCGGTATCCTCGTTAGCAAACATACCTTCAGCAGCAAGAACAGCATCTTCAGAATTGATATCCTCACCTTCTTCTACTTGAAACGGAGAAGAACTTTTGCTTCCTCCAAATTCAACCCAAGTTAAAACTTGTACGCCACGAAGTTTAACAGACACACCACATGCTGGCCTCTGGTAAGGGTTAATTTCAAACGCAATCTTGCCAGTAGAGCCATTGCCAATGTCCACCGTTCTATCCCAAGGTTTGTTAACCGCATTGACAACTTTAGGCTTCATCTCTTTACGCCAAGATCCATCTCGTTTTTCCCAGACAGCATCTTCCTTAAAGCTGAACTTAATCTCGCCAGTTTCATTGAAGTTCTCATCCTTAACTGGTTTACCAGGGAGATCATTGCGCTCCAACCCTTTAGCCTTGGCGAATGCTAATCCATCCTTGAAAGAATCCTTCTTACCATTCTTCTCTCGATGAGCTTTCAGGGCATCGTCAGCAGCCTGTTTGTAGTTAGCATCGTCCATCTCTTTGAGTAGTTTTAGCAACGGAGTAGCGGCATCTTTCTTTAAAATTAGATCGATGGAATAAACACCGTGAGGCTTTTGTTCCGTAGCAAACTTCTTCTCAGGTGTGAACAGCTTCGCCCACTCCAGCCTGCCGACTGGACTGATCTGCGTTATGGTTCCCATTTTTTTTCTCCTTTTTAATGTTAAAGTTGAAACGACGACTGCCTGATTTACTCATTCTATAAGTGGCAATCGTGTCACCGTTTGCATTGATTAATGTTTCTGACCCTTTCATATATTTTCTGATTCTATTTTCAACGAGATCGATGGATGATTTAACACCCTCGTACATCTCCTTATAGCTCTTCCTCGATTGGACATAATTGGCAATTGCATCATCTGCAACCTTGATAGATTCCGGATCAGTCGTTTTCCATAGTTCTTTTAAGGTAGGCGCAGAACGATCCGTTACTTCCGGCTCACGCCCTGCCTGGACATCAATCCAGAACTTCACTTCTTTTCTGCAAAGATCGTCTAAATCTTTCTTGGTAAATTCCAGTTCATATATTTGATGTCTGCCATGCGCCATGAATAAAACAGAGAAGTCCCACTTCAGTCTGCCAGTGACGAGAGCGTAGTGTTTCACCTGACTGATGTAATACTCTGGCACACCATCTTCCCAGTCACGTTCTGCCCTTTGGAATACACACTTAATCTCAATGCCTCGATTCTTGTCGCCAACGACTATCCCGTCAGGATGTCCGCCAATAAACTTGTGATTCTTGTGCCAAAGCGTTCTTCTGATCTGCCTCACCTTATTGCCAGTAGCTTCCGTATATAAGGAACGAGCCAAGTCTTCGCAGCCACCAGCGCCTATCCTCATGGGAACGGTGACTTTAATTGCATCGGAAATATTGCCTCGCAATACATTAAAGAGCCAGTGTGTATCACCCCATCGGCCTACCCCTTCTATGATAGCGGCATGAGATCCCATAAGAGCGATACATCGATTAGCTTTCATTTCTTCAGTCAACATCGTTAAAATCCTCAATCATACAAAATGTAATCTTAATAAATAATGCAATAAAAAATATTGAGAGTATAATTTCTATCCAGTTCATAATTTTTTTAGATGGCTGGCGTTCTCCTTGCCGAGCAGATGGAGGAGATGTTTAAGTGCATCTTTCTGAACATGCAAAGGAACGCCAACCAATTCGTTTTCAATGCGTTGTCTTATAGAGGGAGGGCCAGACTGTCCAGATCCATGAGAATCGGGACAGCCCGTTAAGCTAGGAAAAGGGATTAACCCAGCAGCCCTGGTAGGATTATTCTTAATTTCACTTGACATAGTATTTTTCATAGCTTATAGTCTTTCTATACCTAATAAAAACGATTATATACTAATGAACGTGAATAAGTCAACACTTAATTCAATTATTTTTGAATCTTATGGCAGACTTGGATCTCAGGTATAATTTAAAGAACATTTTGCGTGAGCGTGGCATGAGTCAGTTGGATTTGGCAAAAGAGATACATATCTCGCCAACGAATCTGAACACGCGTTTAGCCAGGGGCAGGAACTGTCAACTCTCATTGCTGGAGTCGATCTGTAAAGCGCTTGATGTGGACATGAAGCGATTGATGTACGGAGATGAAACTCAAGCACAAACTCTTACTCAAGAGGAGGAGGATATGTATAGACTGAAGTACGAAAAACTATTAGAGAAAATTGTTGAAAGAGATGAGCGAATATTTGAACTGGAGGAAAGGATAAAAAAAACTGCCCCCCGATCCAAGCGAGTACAAAACGGAGGGTGATCAGGGGGCGAAATAAAAGTAACTCCGGTTGGTTTTGTTTTAAGACGAAGTGCTATCGTACAAAACCTTGTGCTGGATGTAAAATCCCTCTAAAGTCTATTTTTTCTCCGCAAGAAGGTGCTTCAAGATTAATTGGACATCAGCGCGAATAGGCGCAATTTGCCCCTCTAAAAATTGTTGGTCTACCAACTTTCCCTCTAGCCTATCAATGCGTTTATTGGCATGATCAATGGATGCAAAGAGGCGTTTGGCAAGAAATACAAATACTCCGGTGACAGATATCAGTACAGCAGTAATAATCTCGTTAATTTTATCCATCCTTTTTATCTTTATGTTTAGAGTTAACCAGGCGAATGTCTTTAATTTTATCCTCCTTGATATTAGAGAGTTCATTGCATCTCGCATGGAGACAGGCTATGTCAGCCTTAAACTCTGATCGTGG
>ENA-OREN01004456-OREN01004456.1-marine-metagenome-genome-assembly--contig:-NODE-4456-length-12197-cov-3.969802_pt1 | contig 12197 bp, 11 predicted proteins | sample MGYA00248624_ERZ508555 | MGnify/ENA primary metagenome ERZ508555 (study PRJEB26222, sample SAMN06267773) | marine metagenome | isolation source: Saanich Inlet, British Columbia, Canada | place...
AACAGGTGTTAGGCACTCAAGAGGGTACTACAAATAATACTTCACTCAAATAAATCAATTTCCTCTAAAAAAGGGGGCGCAAAATATAATAATTAAAAACTTAATTTACATATTATTATTATTGAAATATACTTGTTCAAATTCTGCCTGATTATTCATATTAAAAAACGTATTATTTGAGTTTTTAAATTTAATAAATGTGCTTTGAATTCCGTCGAGAAACCCCATCAAACTATAGTGCTAATTTTTAATTCTAAAATCCAATTCACCGAATATTCTTTTATGATAAAATGCAAATGGCGAATGAGTATTATTTCTTAATTTAGAAACTAATGCGACTAAATCAGCTTTTTTATAATGGACCGAAAGAAATTGTGAAGCTCCCTAAAGAGCATAAAAATGGCAATATAATATTTTTGGATTCACGCTATATGTCAGAAAATGAAATTTATAATGTGGTTGTTATTTTTTCTGGAAGACACCTGTGAAAGATACCGGTTTCAAAAAAGGATTGAAAAATTAGATAATTAACGGTTTGTGTATAGTTAGGTGCGGATTTCAAAGCTATAATTTTTCAGTTTAGCACAAACTTTATTTGATGAAAGACGTTTTAATGTAGCACAACACCGCCGTTAACTATACACTTTGTTATCGCCGTTATCGCCTTTTATCATTCAGCTTCTCGTTCAGTTTTAGTTTTATTCCTATGTAATAATTTATTCCTTGATTTGGGATTTCTAATGTTTTAAATCGTGAAAGATGGTCAATATATTTAGTGTTAAATAAATTCTTAATTCCTGTTGAAATTTCTATCGGATTATTTTTAGTTGTAATTATAAGATTTAAACCAATATTTATTTGGCTGTAATCATTTGTTGATGTTTCAAAAAGGCCTGTTTTATCTTGTTTGAATTTGTAAATATGTTGTACAAATAAATTTTTTAGCCGCATTTTTCCTTTATGAGTTATTTCTACACGTACTGTAGAGTTTATTTTTGTTTGAGGTATTAATGGAAGCGGATTTCTGTTTTTATCATCAGCAATTACAGTAGAAAGATTACTTTCTAAATGTAGCCAATGAATTTTATGAGGGTGATAATGGAAACCTAATTCGCCACCATATAAAAAGGCACTTGTCTGTAAATATTCAAATACGGGACTGTTATCAATTACTGTATCTATTGGGGAAAGGAAAATGTAATTCTGGATAGCATTATAAAAAGGGTTTACTGAAAAGCTAAAATGCTCATCTTGATAATCGAATGAAAAATCTAATTGAGTTGCATTTTCATTTTTAAGATTAACATCTCCTTTTATATATCTGTTAGTTCCGTGATGTACACCATCTGAAAGCAATTCGGTTGTATTTGGTGCTCTAAAACCACTTGAAATATTGGTTCTAAATTTTGTCTTTCTCAATTTATAGACCGTTCCACTTGAAAATGTAAAACCATTATATGAATTTTTAAGTGCTGGAAAACTTCCTTCACCCGTTACCATTTGTTTGGTGTCAATTCCTCGATAATCTGCTCTTATTCCACCTTGTAATTGAAGTCTCTCAAAATTCAAATTACCTAAAATGAAAGCACCAAAATCTTTTATTGTTGCATCTGGAATTAAAATTTCTTCTCCATTATTTTTATTGTCTTGTGCCATTCCTTGCGAACCCACTATAAAATCAAATCGGTCTTTGTATATCTGGGAATACCATTTTAGTTTGTAAGTAAATGTGTTTAATTTTAAACCTAACGCTTGATTATTGCTATCATCTTCAAATTCTTTTCGGTAATTATTGGTGTAACCTAAAGTTAAGTTTAGTTTAGAATTACCTGTGAATACGATATTTTCAAAACTTAAATTATGATTGTCTATTGTCTGAAATGATAGGACGAACTTCCTTTGATTTGAATTGGTAAAATTAGCATCTTCTACTATTCCGTAATTATTTTGAAGGTAACTATGTCGAATGTTTGAAATCCAATTCTTTGTATTAAAACCCATTGAAATTTTAATATTTTTTTCGTCAAATCGGGTGTTAAATACTCTGTCAAAATTTGGCGCTTGGTAATCTGCGTGTGAGGAATACGCACCAAAAAGGTTAAATTTTAGTCTCCCCTTATGAATTTTATAACTAATATTATTTATAGACCCTAAAGTATTTGAAAGAAATTTTGTCTGCGCAAACCATTCAACTGTGTTATGACTTGCGTAACGTTCATCAATAAAATATAAAACACCACCCAAAGCATCAGAACCATAAAGTAATGATGCAGGTCCTTTTATTACTTCTACACTTTCAATTCCCACTTCTCCAACCCCTAAACCGTGTTCATCTCCCCATTGTTGATTTTCAATTCTAATTCCTTGAGCATAAGTAACTATTCTGTTTCCTGACAAACCTCTAATTACCGGCTTTCCTATTCCTGCTCCCGTTGTAGTTTGGTCTACTCCTGAAATATTGCTTATGGCATCTGCTAATGTCAAAGGTGAAGTCTGTTGTAATTCAGTAATTTTTTTATGTTCAATACTTACAATATTTTCTTTTTGTAATATTCCAGATGGCGTTGAAACCACTATTTCCTCTAAATTAAAATAACCTTGTTCAAGATAAAATGTTTTTTCTTTTACGGTATCAATATTTACAATTTCATCAATAATTTTGTAGCCAACAAAACTTATTTGAATATGGATATATTTTTGATTGAAATGCTCAATTTTGAAAATTCCATTGTCATCAGTTGTCGTTCCTGTTTTTAAATCCACAAAATATACTTGTGAATAAAAAATAGGTTGTTTGGTTTCTTTATCTAAAACTGTTCCTTTGAAATCTTGTCCAAAAATGGTAATCGACAATAATAGGAATATGGCTATAATTTTCATTTTATTTTCCTATTTTATTGATTTCGATTTAGGTTTCTTCTTTTTGGGTTTAGGATCTGGAAGCTCTTTTATAGTAATTCATACCAGTGTACTTATCCATTCTCGATCCTCTATCTTATCATCAATAAGAAAAGTTGGTATAAGAATAGTAGCCGACTGCGGAAGTTAAAACTTTCAGTTTACTACTAAATTTTATGCGGGCTACAATGTTCATATTTACAATTATTTCGGCTATTATTTTTATACTTTGTTGGTGGTAGTTTTTCTTTCTATCTCTCTGAATATTAGTTCTATTTGCTCAACTAAATCATTTATGACAACATCCTCTGTTTCTTCAAGTTTTGGTTTTAGAGAAAAGAATATTTCATTATTTGTTTCCACGAATTTATGGTTTAAACTGAATGCAATCTTTTCACAAATCCTTTTGAATTTTTCAGTCGATGTCCAGCCTTTTTTGGTTTCTACAATAGAAATCCAAAATGGTGTATCTGCATATTCTGACCATAATTCCATTTTTAAACCCATTCCTATTCCGAAATCTTGAATTGAAAAATATCTGCGGTATCCATATTTCTGAGGTGTTTTTTGTAAACCTTTTGTAGAAGCGTTTTCAATTCGATTTTTTATTTCATCAACTACTTTATCTACAATGTCGTAATATGAGTTTATTTTTTTTGGAATACTTGGGGATAAATCATTATCAATTATTGGTTGAAATGAATTATTATCAATTGTATCACAAAATCCGATTATTTGGTCAATATCTGAAATCAAAATTTGATTGTTTTCTTGCAATAATTCTGATTTAATTGCATTTAAAACTTCATTCCAACTTTTTATTATGACGAATTTATTAGATTGGTTAATCTTTATTTTAAGGCTTTTTGAGTCTATCTCAATGTCAGAATATTTCTCTGTTATTCTATTTAAGACTTCCTCATAAACTGCTCTTATTCGTAATGATGGAACTAAAAAAATCAATACTGAATTTTTGTCTAATCTATTGAGATACTCATTCGGTTGGTTGCTTGTTAATGAAGCCCAGAATTTTGCTTCAATCAATAAGGTTTCTTTTCCACTCTCATTTATTCCACTAATATCAGGTCTTTCTAATTTGTCGCCAACATTTTGGGTTTTATATGATAAGTCCGTTAATTTTAATCCCGTATTTAAATTTACAATCTGATTAATAGTCTGTCTTGCTCTAATTGATTTTTTCAAAATATAAGTCAAACTTTCAGATGCAATATCTTCTTGCGAGCCTTTAATTCTATTGTAAAATTGTCCTAATAATGATTGCATATTATTTCCTTTTATCTTCTGGTAATCTTCCGTCATTCTTTCTATGATGGTACGTATCTTTCTCTATACAACTATTGATAATATTTTCCATATGCCAATAAGTAAAACCATCGTAGTCAAAATATATTTGTTTCATTTTGTAAAAGTAGTCTTCATATCCAAATTGGTCAATATGATTTGCAAGTTCCAAAAACAATTTGCTATCAACCCTTTCTTGAACAATATACTCGTGTGGCCAAGTTTCCGCATATGTTTTTGCAAAAATCCAATCTTGTTCTTTTATGAAATTCTTTAATTTTTCTGACAATTTCATATGTTTCTGATGTCTTTCTTAGATTACCACCAATGGGGTGCGCTGTAAAGGCAGTAGAATTTGAGTATTCTCAATAATTCTAATGATTTTACAGCGCTGTTCTTCGCAGTCCGCTTTGCGGGCAAGACGAACAATGCACAGCGCGCTCCATTCATTAGCAAGTAGCGAAGCGGATTGCGAATGAACGTTTAGTATATGAAAAGTAGGCGATTCCGAAGCACGAAATTTTCGGTTAAGCACAAAGTTTGATACGAGCCAAAACCCTTGAATTTATTACTGTTTCGCCTATTTTTTATATACGTTGTTCTGCTTCGTTATTCTTATTCCATTTCTATTATTGTAATATCATCAAGGATGAAATCTGATGTTTCTTCACTATTCTTTTTGATTCCAAACCACGAATTTCCAGATGGAGAAGCTGTAAAAATAAAATCGAACAGTTGTGTGTCATGTTGCTGATTAATCTTATTTTCAAAAAGAGTTGTTGTATTGTCCCCTAATAGAAACGAATAGTGGTCACTTTCAGCTTGATACTTAAAAGTAATTTTATATTTTTTATAAGGTTCAAACCTTAAATTTTGAGGAATAGTCTGGATTATTATGCCTTGAGCATCTTCATGCAGTTTGAGTGACCAATTGCCATTTAAAACATCACTCACTTTTTTTCCATCCCATCCTTTTTGCGTGTATGGACTATGCTTTTCTGCAAGATGTACTCTTGGATCATTAGCGCCACCTGCTTCTCCTTTTACAAAAGGGATTATACCTGATGGAATATGCTCAAAACTTTCTTGAAAATAGATACTATCTATGACAGTTTTTTTGTGCGCTCTGATTACTCTCACATCATCGTATATAACAATGGAATCTCCTATGCTCGTGTTTAGCTCTAGTTTGATATTATCATGATATTTGTCCACATCAAAAAAAACATACATTTTTTGCATTTTACTTCCGTGTTTACAATCTGCTGCAATATAATTTTCCCATAGCGAACTTGTTGTATAGTTTTCTTTAACATTCGTACTTGACTCTACTTTTAAAGTCGCTTTTCTATTTCCAGATGTTTGAACATATACTTCTGCAGCATAAGAACCTTTTGGAAGATTAGGTAGGAGTTGGGATACTGTAGTTGGTTCGTTACTTTTATTAATTATTAACTTGTATTGTCCAAGACTATCCCTTAATACGTTTGCCTTTTCATTATTCGTTTTCCAATTGTCGATATTTCCGCTATTAAAACCCCCATTTTTTACAATCGTGCCTTCGCCCCAATCCATTTGCGTAGTAGTCTGCAATTTTTTATAAAGAACATAAGGTGTTTTAGCTTTTGCATTAATTTTAATGCTACCATTATTTATCGCAATTTCTTTGTGTACTGTTTTTCCTAAATCACTTAATTCATAAAGGAAAATGGTTTTAACATCATTCCAAGATTTAGGTAACATCCAATTTGTTGTGCCTTCTTTTTCGTTCCAATGGTAAAGTTTATTTTCTTCAATAGGATTCCAAGGCAACAAATAAGCATCGTCATTATACAGAAGCAAGTTTGATAAACAAGTTGGAAGAATTAGGAATAGGAAGACCTTCAACATTTGCAACAATAGTAGATACAATCCAAGAAAGAGAGTATGTAAAGAGAACCGACATAGAAGGGATAACAAAGATGTGTGAGGAATACGAATTAACAGGCGAAACGATAACAACAACGAATACAGAAAAAGTATTTGGTGCAGAGAAACAGAAATTAGTTATTAAGTCGGTAGGAATATTAACGATAGAGTTTTTATTGAAGTATTATCAAGAGATGTTCTCGTATGAGTATACAAAAAACATGGAATATGAGTTAGATAAAGTGTCGAGTGGTGAAATAACGGATTGGGCAGAGATATGTCGTAATTGTGTAGCGGAAATAAAGAGTCAATCAAAGCCGCTGCGTCAAGTGACAAAACAAACCTACCCGATAGAAGAAGGATACGAGTATATATTTGAAAAATATGGTCCAGCGATAAAACATACATTAGAAGATGGAAAGGTGGAATATATCCAAGCTCGAAAGGATGTAGATTTAGAAAAGATAAAGGCGGGTGAATATACATTAACAGAATTAGTAGAAATAACGGAGCGTAAAATAGGTGAGATGGAGAACCTGGATGTATTTATAAAGAGTGGACGATATGGATTGTATATAGAGTATGGAGAGAATAGGGTAAGTGTAAAAAAGCAAGATGCAACCTTAGAAACATTTACAATGGATGATGTGAAAGAATGTATAGAACCACCGAAAGAAAAATCGGTATTAAGAGAACTGAATCAACATATGGATATACGAAGGGGTCAATATGGTGCATATGTGTTTTATAGGACACCAGAAATGAAAAAGCCAAAGTTTTTAAATATCAAGAAATGTCCCCACGGTTTTTTAAAGTGTCCTGTAGAAACATTGGTAGAATGGTTATGTACAACGTATAATTTACCAGAACCTCCATCAGCATAATATATCTATGCATAGTATAATAAGTAATATAAATGCTATCAATGATTTATGATAAAATAGCCAACATGATAATATCATTATTTACATTTTTATATGAAAGTTGCAATGAATACATAGTAACAACATTTATAGTGTTATTATCTTATATAAGTAACCCTCCAACTGAAAAGATAGATGTATCTAAAATAGCAAAGATGGTTTCCTTTTTTGTATTAGTATCAGGTATGGTGTTTATAATTCCTTATGTCATATACAAGAGAGAGTCCGCCGCAAAAACAGGTGAAGAACCCAAAAAATTAAGTGGAAAAAACAAGGAATATTATGATATGTATATGACGTCACTGATGTGGTGTGGAATAACAGTAATAATAACGTTGTTATTTTATTTTATTCATTATCTTAAACAGATGGATTATATATCAATTCCATATATATCAAATTCATCGGTAAGATTAGTCGGTCTGGGCGGAATTGGTGCGGGTATAACTTCACTGTGGGTTTTTTCCAATTCATTACCATTTTTAGATATTAAGCGTAGTATGATATAATAAAACACCAAATGCGTATAAACGTATAAGAATATATCTTCATAATATTAATATGAAATATTATGAATCAAGTTTCGACGAATACGTTCAGTCGGTAGAAAAATATAATATGCATCCAGAATTATTTGATACATTTTCAAAATTTCCAAATAACGTATACCAATTGGAGAACCTGATATTATACGGTCCATCTGGTGTAGGAAAATACTCTCAAATGTTGGCAATATTAAAGAAATATAGTCATTCAGGTTTGAAATACGACAAGCGAATAACAGTAGCAACGGACAAACAGGAATATATTTATCGTATAAGTGATATACATTATGAAATAGATATGGCTTTATTGGGTTGCAATTCCAAGACATTATGGCACGAGGTGTTTTTTCAAATAATAGATATAGTTTCAGTGAAACCTGAAAAAGTTGGAATAATAGTATGTAAGAATTTTCACCAAATTCACACAGAATTACTGGACATATTTTATAGTTATATTCAACAATATAACCATTCCCAAACAAATATTATTATAAAATTCGTCATATTAACAGAACAAGTGAGTTTTATACCAGCATCAATCATAAATAGTTGTCATTTGATACACATGCGGCGTCCAAATAAAGAAGCATACAATATGATAATCCAAGTAAAGACAGAAACTCAGGCAGAAACTAATTTTATACAACGAATATCCCAACATGGTATAACATCAGGTGCGAAACCCCGTATAATCAAAGAATTAAGTGATATTAACACCGAAAATATTTTAAACATGAAAGAGATAAACCAATTTGATTTATTTCAAACATATGAACGTAATCAGCCGATTCCAGAAGATATATTTGATATCGTATGTAATCAATTAATTAATGATATTTGTACGATAGATAAATCAAAATTTATAGATTTACGTGAAGGACTATATAATATATTAACTTACAATCTGGATGTACCAGAATGTATATGGTATATAATAACCCATTTTATAAATACGGGTGATTTAACGGGTAATTCATTATCGCAAACATTAGAACGCATGTATACATTTTTAAAATACTATAATAACAATTATCGACCGATATACCACTTAGAGAGTATTGTATTTTATATAATAACAAAAATATACAAGTTAGATGAATAAGATGAATAAAAAAAAAGCCTATGTATGTTTAGATTTAGATATAAAAAACCATCAAATAACATTAGATAATATAAAGCGGCAATACAGATTAAAAGCTCTAACATATCATCCCGATAAGAACACAACCCCTGATGCAACAAATAAATTTCAAGAAATACACGATGCATATGAATATGTATTAAAAAATGAAGGTTATGACGATTATAATAGTGATGATAATAATTTAGATGACACGAATGTATCGTCGGGTTCCTATAAAAACATAGTAATGTTATTTATCAGGAAGATATTAGAAGATGAATCAAACCAAACAGCATTTTATAATATAATAAATCGTATAACAAATTTATGTGAGGAAAAGGCAATAGAAATGTTAAAACAGTTAGATAAAACAGTATTGATAAAAACCCATAAAATATTAGTCAAATATAAACATGCTTTTCATATAACAGAAGCATTAATCGTAAATATAGAAAATATAATAAAAAACAAAAATGAAAACGATGAATGTATTTTATTAAATCCAACATTAATGGATTTATATGAAAATAATTTGTATAAATTAACAGTGAATAATGAAACCTATATAATACCATTATGGCATCATGAATTAGTCTATGATAATGGTAAGAATGATTTATATGTAAATTGTTTACCAGATTTACCAAATAATATAGATATAGACGAAAATAATAATATTCATATATATGTAGAATATGACATATATGATATATGGAAAAATGAATATATAAGTATAAATTGTGGTTTAACCCAGTTACCAGTTCAAGTAAATACATTAAGGTTGATAGAAAGTCAAACAGTTATTTTTGCAAAAAAGGGAATCACAAAAATAAATACAACAGATATATATGATATATCAAAAAAGGGGGATGTATATATTCATTTTAAGTTATTATTAGGTCGTGTGGAATAATTTTATCAGCATAATAATGTCGTAATATTTCAACATTATTATTAGTATCCATTACGGGTGCATATACAGGGTTATTTTCATTAAGTTCTTGGTATAAATTTTTATTTTCGTCATTATCTTGATGATAAAAAATAAATATGTTTCTACAAAAAAGGTGAAATGATTTAATAACGACTTCATTTGGTGTATTATATATATTAATTAATGCCTTTTGGATAATTGGATTACGGGGTGTACAACCAATAAACCCTTGAAAAATAGTATTTACAAAATGGCTTGAATTAACTGAAAAAAAGGTATAATCTTTTATAATGGTATCAATATTAACTAATAGCATAGCATCACTGTCCATATATACGCCTCCGCAAATATATAAAAAATAGTATCTAAATAGGTCAGCCCTATGTTCACCATAATTAAATGAATAAAATTTTTCAGCAATATAAGGTAATTCAAGTATGGGGTTTTCCTGAAAAAACTGAATAATTTCTGTGTCATTATAATGTAAATATTTCCATCCAGGAATTTTGTTTTGTATCATATCAACAACATATTGTTCTGGTTTAGCTCTTGACGTTTGAACAAATATTTTTGGAATTTGCATTATTATAATTATATATTATAATTACAATAAATGAACGTTTACACCGTTGGAAATTTAAAACGGAACACCTTTGGTGTTCCTTGTTTAATTTCTCACCGGCACCTGACCCGTCTTTGTAATGTAGATTTCTTACAATCAAAAGATGACTTCTAATATGATATTATTTTTGATATCATATTATTTATATATTCCAATAAAAAATATTGATTTTTTTATGCTTAGGTGATTGAGTAATTGTTTGCTTTTTTATTTTCTGTTATTTCGTTAAATTCTTTTTTCATTTGATTGATTTTGTGCTTTTTTTATTTTCATTTTTGTATGCTATTTTTATTATTATATAAATTTATGCGGCAGCTGCCTTCTTCTTTACAACCTTCTTCTTAGGTGCGGTGACTGGTTCTGCTGTTGATACCTCTTCTACTGGTGCTGCCTTCTTTACAACCTTCTTCTTAGGTGCCGGTGCAGGTTCAAGTGCAGGTTCAAGTGCAGGTTCAGGTTCAGGTGCGACCTCCTCTTCTTCCTCCTCTTCATCGCTGTCTTCAACATTCGTATCAACGGGTACAGGAGTACTTGCAGGTAGAGGAGTACCTTCATCATCATCTGCATCATCAATACTATCATCTACATTATCATTTTCTTCTTCGCTATTTTCTTCTTTTTCTTCTATCTGTGAAATTATTTTATTATTATTACTAAACACATCAAATTCATTTTTTATTTTATTTGTATCAAACCTTAGATTGATTTCTAATGGAAGTTTATCCCAATCATGTTGATTTGGATTAAAAATTGTTAAATCCCATTCATTTCCTTTTTTAATCCCTTTCTTTTCATTTTTTATTTTAATATCTAATTTTTCATTTAAAACACTAATTATGTGATTAAACTTTGAATATTTTTCTTCAATTGCATGAGTTCGAAAATCACTTGCCCAACAATCACATAATTGTGAAATTAGATTTTTTCTTTCATTATCATCATTGTTCATCCCATAAAGTGTTCTAATTTTTTTTAATGCATTATAACATAATGCATTACTTTTACTGTTGTCTCTTCCACATGTTGCCCATCGTGTAACCGTAAATTTATCTTGTTTTTTTCCTAATATGGAGAATTTTGCTGATTTTAAATTAATTTTACCATCAGGCTTGAAATATTTGGGTATTTCTGAAGGTAAAATAAAACTTAATTCTTCATCATTTTCAATTTTATCTAAAATTTGTCTAAATCTTTCTATTTCTTTACCTGTACCTTCTAAACCTAAAATTGGATTTTTATATCCAAAAATTTCCATATCTGAACCATAAAATGGAAAACATGAGGTGTTTTCTAATTTATTTCTTATAATATAATTAAAAAATTCATTTTTTTCAATTTCACCATTAACATATCTTTGAAATTTTTGATATGAAATATAGCTATTCCAAATTATATTTAGATTTCCTAAATCTGTTGAAATAATTTTAGGATTAAATTTTATTTTATTATTTAAACTAGAAATTTTACTTGCCCATTCCCAAATGGTAATTATATTATCAAATCCTGATTCAACATATAATTTAGCTAGACTTGAGCTAAATAATTGCTCATTAATAAAAGCAGTTTTAATTTTTGTATCAAATTTTTTTTCTAATTCATTTTTACCAATTTCTAAGTTTATTTGATTCACATCTTTTGGTACTAATGGAAAAACAACTTGTTCTTTACCAGAACAAATTATTTCAAATTTATTTTTTTTAATTAGTTTTTTTAATTCTTCTAAAAATAATGGATCAATTTTTTTAATTTGTAAAATTGTATTTAATGGAAATTCAATTCCTGATTTAAATTTGTACTCTTTTACTAGATCAAGTACAGGCCAATAACATGAATCAATTATTTTATCATATATTTTTGGAGATATAGATGAATAATTTAGATTCCCATGAAAAATTGAGTAAAGATGAAGTTTTGATATTTTAATTATCTCCATTTAAAAGTA
>ENA-OREN01004458-OREN01004458.1-marine-metagenome-genome-assembly--contig:-NODE-4458-length-12196-cov-5.843964_pt1 | contig 12196 bp, 17 predicted proteins | sample MGYA00248624_ERZ508555 | MGnify/ENA primary metagenome ERZ508555 (study PRJEB26222, sample SAMN06267773) | marine metagenome | isolation source: Saanich Inlet, British Columbia, Canada | place...
GCTGTATAAGCTATGGAAATAATTCCTATTATTTTAATTGTCATGGTTTGCATGGCCTTGCTGCTTGGCTACCCTGTAGCTTTTACCCTTGCGGGAACCTCAATTTTATTTGCGCTCTTGGGTGCATCCTTCGATTTCTTTGACCCCAATTTATTTAAAACCATTCCCATGAGAATTTTTGGGATCATGAACAATCAAACCTTATTGGCTGTCCCCTTGTTTGTCTTTATGGGCGTTGTCCTTGAGAGATCAGGAATTGCAGCCAAAATGCTTAAAGACATGGCGCTGGTTTTTAAGAACACTAATTCAGGGTTAAGCATCTCAATCATTTTGGTTGGAGCGCTTTTGGCTGCAAGCACAGGGATCGTGGGCGCAACGGTTGTCACCATGGGTCTCATGTCCTTGCCGGCAATGCTCAAGCAAGGCTACAGCAAAGAATTCTCTTCTGGATTGGTGGCTGCGACTGGAACTTTGGGTCAAATCATTCCACCTTCTATTGCGCTGGTACTTCTTGGCGATGTGATGTCGAACGCCTATCAAAGAGCACAAAATAACATGGGCATCTTTTCTCAAGAGACAGTCTCAGTGGGTGATTTGTTTGTAGGGGCAATCGTTCCAGGAATCTTAATTGTTGTCGGTTACTTGATTTATGCCATCGTTATTAATCGAAATAAACAATTCTCGTCGTTAGAAGGAATCGAGGGCGACCCCAATATTCTCAAAACCCTGCTACCGCCAGCAACTCTTATATTTGTTGTATTAGGCTCAATCATCGCTGGTATCGCAACCCCAACAGAGGCTGCCGGTGTGGGCGCTTTTGGTGCATTAATTATTTCCAGTCTCAACGGGAGCTTTAATTTGGATCTGCTGAAAGAGACTAGCTATAAAGCTGCAACAGTTACCACCATGATCTTTTGCATTTTAATTGGTGCATCTATTTTTTCTTTAATTTTTAGGGGAGTGGGTGGTGATCTGCTGGTAGATCAAATCTTTGAGATGATGCCTGGCGGGAAATACACTGCCCTTCTGTTTGTCTTGCTGGCAATTTTCCTTTTTGGATTTATTTTAGATTTTATTGAGATCTGTTACGTGATCATTCCTTTAGTGGCCCCGCCACTTTTGATGATGGGGTTTGATCCAGTTTGGCTGGGAATACTCATGGCCATCAATCTTCAGACTTCTTTCCTAACGCCACCTTTTGGTTTCTCTCTCTTCTATTTAAGAGGAGTTGCAGATGAAAGCATTAAGACTACAGATATTTATAAAGGTGTGGTCCCCTTTATTATTATTCAATTATTGGTTTTATTAATGGTTGTACTCTTTCCTTTTACGATCTTATAAAAGCAAGTTACGCATAAGGCAGTTCCTCGCCCTCTTCCATAATGGTTTGTTCGATTTCTGCACCCCCTTTTCTTTCTGATATCCAATCCTCTCCCTCTTTGAAAGAAACAGCTTCATTCATCAATTCATTTAATGCATCATCAACGCGATAACCATTCATGAAATCCATGGAACTTCCATCAGGCACTTTAATTTCAAACTCGGGCTCTACTGCTCCTTCTTCAATGAATTGAACAAACTGCTCTTCTGTCACCCCTAGCCCAACTAAGTCATTGGTATCAATATGTTTTTCTCTATAGACAGAAACTTGATGTCGCTCAGATATTTTTACTCGAATAATACTCATTAATTTCTCCTGTTTCTTAAATTATCATTCAAGGATAACTAGTGTTTCATTTGCCATATTTTGGTCTTATGAATTTTTCCAACATTATTAATATTTTAAAGAAGAGCTTTTTGATGAATTGCTTGCATTTCTTTTTTTAGTTTTGTTGGTCCCATAACTTTTACTTGATTTCCAAATCCCAGTATCCATCTTTTTAGAGTTTCTGTGTAGGGTGTATTTGCTTTGAGGGTGATTGATTTAGCTTTTACTATTTTAATGTCTTGATCTTTGGAGAAAGGTGTTTCTGTTAAGTGCAAGCCTGCTGAATGAGTAAACTTTAGATGTAAATCTATGCTTTCATGGTAGAGGTACTCTATTTGCCCTGAAGATAAGTAATCATCAAGATTAAAACCATCTGGAATATTGATCTTGTCTTCAAGCGGGCTGACTGACTTAAACCTATGAATGGGCAGGTAGCGAATAATGTTATCGGTTTGCCCGCCTATTTCTCTTGTGCATATCACTCTGGTGACTACCCCATGAGAGACTATTGCCAGCGGATTAAAAGTTGCTTTCTTTGCAGAGGTTGCCTCTCTTGAGAGGTATTTGCCCGCAAATTGTTTTTCTCTAAGCAAGGATTCATAAATAGTTCCTTGTATCTCATCTTTAATTTTAGGGGTGACATAGCCATGTGTAACTGGGATAACCCTGACTTTATCTTTCCATTTAATCAAATCAGAGCCTTGCATTTGGTCGAGAAAGTTTTCTGCTCTATTGAATAAGGCTCCCATTCTTGCTGAATGATTGATGGGCAGAACATCAGATAGGTAGGTCTTAGCAAGACTCAAGGTTAAGGCCTCAGCATGATCCATTGATGCCATATCAGCTCTTTTTGCATCTTTCATCCAACACCATCCAAATGGAATGCTTCGATCATCACAATAAAGCCCGAAAGCTGAAGACAGTTTAATTAAGTCTCTTTGAATAGTTCGATCGCTCACCAAATAATCATAAGCCTTTAGATGGTCTTGGATCTCGGGCAGCGATCGCTTGGCAGGGTAAATGGGCAGAAATTGAAGCATTTCTAAGTAACGGATAGATGTATCATTCATCAAAAAATTATACACGACATTATATGTCGTATACATAGCTTATTCTTTATACATCAATCAAAAAACCAAAAATAAAAAAAGATTGAGATTAAGTGCGACATTATATGTCGTATGTATAAAGTATAATGGGAATTATGAAAAAAGTTACAAACCTAATGGAATACAAACATATCCGCCTAAAAAAGGAGGATGCCCTAAAAGTTAGCAGAGGCTTGATTGATGAAGATGCCGATGTTGAAGACGTTCAATTTGAACTGGAGTGCTCATGGGACGAAGAGTACGAACATAATGATATGGGCTTTGTTGTTAGAGATAATTGCAAACCATATCTAAATTATTGCCAGGGCACATTTTGTGTATTCGTCCATCGCGTTGAAAAAGAAGGCAAAGAAACCCTTGAAGTGCCGACGGAAGATTCTCCCATGCATGAATGCATTTTGATTGAATTCACAGGAACTTATGAAGCCTTTTATGCCAACGGTTCCCTGGAACTAGTTGCTGATTTTAAAAATGGATTTTTAGATGGCAGATTTATTCATTACTCAGCTTCTTTTAAAAAAATTAGAGAGTATGGCTTTTTAGGAGGCGAAAAACATGGCCTAGCTACTCTTTACTACCCAGACGGAAGATTGAAATCTACGACACCTTGGTACCAAGGAATGAGAGATGGCAATGTCTTGCGCTACAGCAAAGATTTAAATCAAAAAATAACAACATATTCCTATAAGGAGGGAAAAATATATGAAATATCAAAATAAACTAATTTTCAGCGATACTGAAACCACGGGAAGAGACGAGCGCGACTTCATTCAGATTATTCAATCGGCCTCTTTACTGACCGATGAAAAATTTCAGACTTTGGAATCGATGAATGTATCTTGTGCACCTCTGCCCTGGACCGTTCCAACCCCAGGCGCTTATTTAACGCATAAAAAAATAGACACGCTGCAAAGCTCAGACACGCATTACCAAATGATGAAATCCATTCATGGGCAATGGAAAACATGGAGCCAAGAGGAGCCAGCGATTTTTATAACCTACAACGGTCATGCCTTTGACGAAGAGTTATACAGGAAACAGTTTTTCTGGAATTTACTCGATCCATTTGTGACCAATACTAACGGAAACGGAAGATCGGACTTGCTGATGTTAACCAGGCTGGTTAGTCAACTTTTTCCAGACCTCATAGATTTTGAGATCAACAAAAATGGCAATCCTATTTGCAGGTTAGAGTCTGTGGTGGGTCGACTGGGATTGGATACCTCCAATGCACATGACGCCCTGTCTGATTGTGTCTTCATGGTTGAATTGCTTAAATTTTTCAAGGCTGCCCAGCCAAAGTTAGTGGATGACTATCTCCTACAGGCCACAAAACAGGGCTGCGCAGAGTTCCTTGGTAATACCAAAGTCATTGGGTATCGTCATCAACCTTTCGCCAGGTTTTGGACCTACCCCATTAAGTTTCTTGGCATTAATCCTACCAATCAAAATGAGGCTATCTGCGTGGATCTGAACTATCCAATAGAGGATGTGATTGATCTTAGCTACCAAGACATCATGGGATATCTTGCTAAGCCCAATGCCGAGTCTCCATTTAAGATTATTCGACTCAACAAGTCTCAAGGCATGGCAGATGCCAATGAGTTTGATTTCAAGTTTGATTGTCCGCTTTCAGAGCTCAATGCCAATGCCGAAAGATACGATGAAAATCCAGAGTGGATAGAAAGAGTCTTGGTTGCCTCCACGGATCTCGAGCAAAAAGAATGGCCAAAAAAAGCAGTCATCGATCAAACGATCTATGAGAAGTTTTTTGGCAACGGCGATAGAAATTTATTCCAGAAATTTCACAAAGCTCACTCTCTAGAAGAAAAGCTATCTCTCTGCGATAGATTCAATGACTCAAGAGCCAAGGCATTTGGGCATCGCATTTTATTTCAAGAAAACAAAACCAATCTGCCTGCTGAAATTATTTCTTCTAGCAAAGCCTTAATTAAAGAGAGGTGGACATCTGAAGGGCCCTGGCCTTCAGTCGAGACATACTTAAGCGAGGCAGAAGAGCTCAAGCATGAGCGAAATTCAGCAGTGGATCAACGAATTATTATGGCCGTCGAAAGCTATTTACAACATAACATTCAGGGGGTTAATCATGGATAAGAAATACATTAGCAAGCTATCAAGATCATCGAAATTCTTGACCAATAAAGTAACTCTACTTGCAGCAAAAAAACCTCACATTATTTGTGAGGTTCTGGCCAATGCTCAACTCAAACTGTTGATTGCAGAAAAGAGAGTATATCGAGCAGACATTGGATCGATTGATGTCTCCATTAAGGCGCTCAATGGTGCCATTGCTTTGCTACAACAATGTGAGAACCGAGAAAAAGAAGTACAGATAAAAGGAGGCAAAAAATGAAGAAATTTTATGAACATACAACAAAGCTGACCAAGAAAATTCAAAGAGAGCTGGGGGCAGGCTTCAAAGAAAATGTCTTGCAGGCTGCTTTGGCGGTGGAGTTCATTCATGCAAAGATTGCCTATGAAAAGGAGCTGGCACTGGATGTTCTCTATAAAAAACACCCAGTTGGTTACATCATTGCTGATTTTTATATCCCCAAGCAAACCAATTTTGGTATCAGTGAAGACATTATTATTGAAACCAAGCAAGCAACACTTGAAGACAAGGCTGAGTATCTCAGCCAATTAAAGATTTACCTGAAATCAAGGGTCAAGCATTTAGGCAAAGAGCAGATCTCTAAGGCGATGTTAATTCAGTGGGACAAGAAAGATCACCTGGCAGAGGATCATAATTCCATCACTTTCACCGCTGATATTAAAGTAGACGTGTGGGAGCTGCAAAAAAACAAGCTGCACAAAATCTGGAGCTCTGACAAAGATGACTAAATGCCTTATTAAATCTCTCTATGTCTTCGACATAGACGATACCCTCTTTCGAACTTCTGCTAGAGCCAGAATTGTAAGCACCAAAGGACAAGTAAAATATCTAAGTTCAGAAGAGTTAAAAGATTATGAGCTCTCTGCCGATGAAAAAATTTGTTTCGCAGAATTTAGAGATGCTAAAAAATTTGCTGAAGAGTCTCAGCCAATAGAATCTATGATCAAGATAGCTCAAGACTGCATTAAAAAAACTGCGGAAGGCTCTAAGACTATCTTATTAACTGCCAGAGCAGATTTAGATTGCAAAACCAAGTTCCTGGAATATTTAAACTCATCGGGATTAGACATAAATCATATTTATGTAGAAAGAGCAGGCAACAGGCCCAACCTCAAAACGGCTGAGGCTAAAAAATTAATAATTAAGCACTATTTAGAATCACGATCTTACCAAAAGGCTTATTTATTTGATGATTCTCTCGATAATATTGATAGCTTTTCTGACCTCAAAGTAATGTTTCCCAGTGTGGAACTTTTTCCTCAACATATAACTATAAGTCTCAAGTAATAATCAGTTTCTATAGTTAATACGACAAATTGCAAATATCTGTAAATTTTAATCTGTACATAAGATTTATTAAGTATAAAGTTGATAAAAATTACTAAAAATAAAATAAATTGATATGACAAAAGAATCTTTCAATATTATTCATGGATGGCCAGATCTCGGATATTATTATTTTCCGTCACAGCCGCCATTTTCTATGGAAATAAACTTTTATGGTGCTTTGCACTTCAGTTCAAAAAGAGACATTAATCAATCAGGGGGGGCAAAGAATGTAGCACTGCTCTATGCTGGTGAGAAATTAGAGCAGGAAAATATAAGATTTAAAAAATGGATTGAGCCGGAAGATAGCTTATATTATTGGTGGTTTAAATTTCTTAAACTCAACCCTCACTATGAATCCCTTTGCAAGATTCTGCGTCAATTTCCGGACTTTGCATTGCAGGTAAAGGGTGGATTCGGCCAGCAGGATCCATGCTATAAACATTTTTATGAGGCAGGATTATTAGATGAACAAGAGCCAGAATTATTTAAAAAGAGAATCTATCTAGGTGAGCTTCTGCATACCTATCATTTTTTTGGTGATATACATGATGATAAGTTCAAAGGTAAGCAAGGATTTTATAATTGGTGGGTCGAGAGTCCACGCACAATAGATGATGAAGCGTTTAGAGAGCACCGGGATACTTGGGACCTAATGTGGAAAAAAAATAAGGTAATTATTTCAAGAGGAGCATATTTATTTGCCTCGTGGGGACGGGCAAATAACTTACGCCTTCTCACTACAAATGAAGTAATGAGAAGCCTTGAGAATGGTGATGGCGGTGATTCATACTATGTTCGAATTGATCCAAATTTAACTTTAAACGAAATTGATGAACAGCTTACGCAATTACAACAAGATATTGAGAACGATATTAAACTTAAAAACGTAAAAGAAGAAAGACAGCCTTTGTTAAAACTTAGAGGTAATTCAACTTTAAATACAGACAATATAAAAAATTGGTACAAAGCTTATGAACTTTATAAAAAGGGCAAGAATGCTTTAGAAATTGGATATCAGTTATCTACCAATGAAGAAATGGATCGTCATGAAATAAAAAAGGGCTTTGATGGTTCCTGCCCAACATACAGAAAAAAGGGAGAGAGGTTCCTTAATTCTGCAAAAATAAATATAAATAATGCGGCTATGGGAAAATTTCCAGTTCCCTTGTTGGAGAAATAGCTCCAATATATCTAACGCTGATACGACAAATTATATATTTACATTAATTTGTAGTTTGTCTTATTTATATTCTTGATTAAATTGCTTCACTTAACTGTATTTATTAAGAGAAATAGATGAAGAAGTTTCAAGCAACAAACAGCCATAGCAATGATCTCTACCAATGGTTCACTATCGCAAACATAGATGGCTATCCACAAAAAGTTTATTGCACAGCTGCCAATGCATTTGAAGCAAGCAACATTTTCAAATCAATTTATGGCGATCAATTAATCAATGAATATGCTTCTAGAGCATAAAAAAATAGGAGAAAAAAATGAAGGTATTTAAACAGAACGATTTTATAAAAGAAAAAGAATTAGATGATGTGCTTTATGAGTTTGATGAAAAGCTATGTTATGACCATCCAGATTTAGTAGAACAACATTTAGAATGGGGCGATTTCTGTGATTTAAACATTTTTGTAAAAAAGTCTTTAAAGGAGACAGATCAACTGGAAATTCATGCGCATTTAAAACTTATTGGAAGATTTACAGCTTTGCTTCCAAAGGAAGAGGAAGGTTTAAGTGCAACCATTCGAAATTGTTTGCACGAATGGTCTTTTGTTCAAAAAATTCAGAACTTAGGTTATGACCTTTGTGATGATTTTAGAGTTATACCTCAATCGGTCCAATACGACTCTGTCTTCAGTGATTGGAACAAAGAAGACACTGGCGGTAGTTTCTATACCCAAGGAAATCTAATTTTAAAGCAAGCAAATCCTGCAGCTTTAGGCGCACTGAAAGAATATTTAAGAGAAGGTTTTTACCACGCCAAAGAAACTGATTTTATTTATAAGGATGAGCCAAATCCACAAGTTAATTTAAATATTTATGAAAGAGCTAAATTTGCTCTAGAAAATTACAGGCTCCAACGATTTGATAAAGAACTCCTCTACATCGTGGGCCTTCTGTTGCAAGCAGACCTAAAGGCAGTCATTCATTTCCAGTGGCAAGATATGAACGATGAGTATTTCGGTGCACGGATCTACGGCAATGCAGATAAAAAAAACTGGCCGCAGCCAACAATTCTTTTATCAAAACATTGGAATGGATGTGTTTTGGATAGAGAAGATGAGTTTTACTTAGACAAGATATCTGACTTACAAGAAAAATTCTTCGACTCAGAATTGTTTACAAAGGAGTTGAAATGAATTTTGAATACCAGATTAAAATTAGAAATCTATCAAAAAAAGGCATCCAAAAGTTTCAAGATATAGAGAATAATTATGAAAGTTTAATAGAGGCCCTATCTTCTGATCCTGAAGAAACATTTGGAATGATGAGAGAAGAGATATGGGAAATAGAATGTCATGTTGAATCAGGATCAGGGATGATCATGGGTTTCATACAATCAGCATTCCCTGATTCTATGCCTGAGCTATTTACTAGACTTCATCAAAATCTAATTGATGCTAGCGGGACAGAGACTCATGCAGTACTTCATATTTTTCAAGAGAGTTATCAGTATTATGCAAGTTACAAAATGGAAAGCTCTGACGATGGCATTAGCGCCATCAAAGATTCTTGCATCTTGGATCATCATGAAGTTCATGAGCAAATTATTATGGAGAAAAACGGGATCATGGAAATTCAAGCTGAAATTTATGAAGATCTGGATATAGAACTTGATAAAGAGGACTGGGATTGGGATGATGTGGTCTATCCAGACCCAAGCAGGATTATGCAGTCAGGCGTCTATTTTGATTTTTTTTACGATAACGCTTTGTCGGTTTTTCGATCATTACAAGAGGAGCTAGAAGAAGGTTGGGGATTTGGTAAATAGCAATACTACCTCAGGCATGAGTTGCCATAGGGCCATAGGCGACAATATTCGTCGGGTTGGTAAGGCATAATAAAAGCTATAAAGGTAATTGGGGTATAAAAATATGAATGAACTGCTAGAACTAAACCAAAGACTCTCCTATCTACAAGGCGAGTTTGTAAACGAAGTGATTAAAAGAGGTTTTTGGGGGCCTAGCGCCTTTCTTGAAGAAAAGGAAATTACAGACCTAGATGAGATAATCTTTTTACAAAAGTATCTTAGGCATGTTTCCAAACAATTTCGTAAAGTTTGGATGGAAGAAGGTTATGAAAATTATTTTGAAGCCAGAGAAATTAATAAGCGTAATTTTAGAAAACATGATCAGGAACTTACGCAGATAATTAAAACTAAGAGGAGTCAATTATGATCACATCAAATATTTTTTTATTCTCTCTCGGAGGACTGACTTTTTTGTTTATCTTTTCATGGTTCAAAGATGCTGCCATTGAGGTCTTTAAAAAAGATCTTGCATCCAATGATATTAATGCTGGCATTTGGTCAAAACTGTTTAAAGTGTTTCTAGTTGATTGGTTGGTGTGTGTTCTTGGAGTTCTTGGAACAGGCATCTTATTTGTAGTAATTTTTAATGTAGCCCACTCAATCTAGTGGATTAATAACGCATGTTTTTATTAAAAGGAGTATGAAAATGAGCTGGACAAAATTTAAACCAATAACTGATTACTTTAAGATACCCCACTACACTAATCCTAAATTCAAGGCGACTAAGAAAAGACATTGGCTTACAACTCTTGAAGGTACTTATGGGGGCCTCGAGAATGCAACGCTAAAAAAAGATAATGGAGATTTAGGACCATATGATCCTGGGATTTATTGGATAAAAATTAATAGGCCGTCAAAAAAAAATAAAAGTAAGTCTTGGAACTATATTGGCAAAAATGCAGTTTTTTGCCCAAGTACATCAGGGCAAGGGGGCATTGCTTTTAGGGTATCAGACCATATCACCAAGCTCATGTTTTTACCCCATAGATCAAAAATCATCGAAGCCCTAGAAAAAAAATATCCAAAAAAGACCAAAGAACAAAGAATTGCGAAATTTCGCGAGCAAAAGTTTTTAAATTATCAGGAGTTAAGAAAATTTTTAAGCGATTCAGACGGCAAGTATCTTTATAAAACCACAGAGCATTTTGAAGATTTTTTTAAAGAAAACAAAGATGATTTTAAAACGTATGAAAAAATTAAAGAGTTTTTTGATAAATACGTTGAAATAAAATTTTTAAAACTACCAATTAAAGGCAAAGAGTATTACAGCAAGATTGAAAACTGGAAAAAAGACATCAGCGCACTTAAAAAATCAATCAAAGCAGGTAATAAGGAAAGCACAGAATATAAAAAGGTGCTGCAATATTTAACCCTGCATGTAGATAAAGCTGAGGCTGTCTGTATGGGTGCTTATGCAGCAAATAATAAGGGCAAATTACCTGAACTTTGTAAAATCGATGAAACCAAAGGTTTTTTAAAAGGGTTTGCTGAAGATGATTGAGATCAGTAAATCTGAATCAGCAGATATTTAAAAGGTTGAATCGCATGGTAAAGTAATTTAGCCCAAAATGATTTGGGATTAAATTTTCAGAATGGAGAGAGTTATGAAAGTCGAACTTAAGATAGAAGCAGCAGGTGTCCAAGTTTATGCATATGAGATAAATGAGGAGGCAAAAAATCTTCTAGAAGAGAATGCTAACAATGGCTTTGCGATAAGTGGAATGGAAATTGTAGAGGAGCATGCGACCGTTACATTAATTTCCCATGGTATTGCAGCTCGAAATAATAGCTGCAAATTTACAGCTAGTATTGATGGAGAGGAGAAACCGTTTTATCCAGCCATATTTGAGTCTCAAGATTTTGATGACCCAGACGGCATAAAAGATGCAATTGGGATGAGTAGTTGGCCAGATACAGCTGATCCAGAAGATTATGTTTGGATCCCATACGATGCACCGCAATTTCAATATACACCAGGGTCAGATACTCCTATTCCTGAAGGCCACACCGTGATATTTGAGGTAATTCCCTATTCCTCTGGGACCTTGCATACTGCCTTTGACGTAGATGATGATTTTAAGCTTACCGATTTAAAAATAGTTAATGATGATCCAGATATGGGTGATGATTATCCCCTTGCATGGCTATATTATTGTGATGTTTTTGGGGGGATAGCTGATCAAAATGAAGACAAGCCTTTTGACGAAGATACTATCAGAGCAATTGACTACAAGGGTGAGCGACACGATTTTGAATTAGATTTCCAAGGTGGCTCTGGGTGGTATGAAGCCCATGAAAAAAGTGAGGACGGCTGGTTCCCCTCCTTCTTGGTAAATGGATGGCTTGATGAAGGTTAATGAATTCAAATTATTCATTCTTCCTTTTGAAAAAAACCTATAATATAAATAAAAAACTAAATTTCAATAGGAGAAGAAATGATAAGACTAAGATTTTGCCCAATGGTTGCTGAAGAACAAATGATGATAGATTTTCTTACCGAAGAAGGAATATCCGATGGCTTACATGTATCTGACGAAGATGGGGAAACCATGTTTGATATTGTGACAGAGAGCGATCTTAGGTCTTCTGCAGTCAATGCGATTGCCAAATTTGCTTCTGCAACCGGCAATGAGTTTTCTGTGGCTTTTTGGGACAGCGCTGATTCAGTGGATGATGAGGCTGACGAGTATTTTGATGTTGAATGAGGTAATAAAAATTCGTTATTAATTTTGAGATAACCCAGCATTATTTTTTTCTAAAGCTCTTTCTGCTCGATAGCTAGATCGAACCATGGGTCCAGAGACAACTTCTAAAAATCCTTTTGCTAATCCAATGTCTCGATAACGATCAAATTCTTCAGGGGTTACCCATCT
>ENA-OREN01004463-OREN01004463.1-marine-metagenome-genome-assembly--contig:-NODE-4463-length-12175-cov-7.673086_pt1 | contig 12175 bp, 8 predicted proteins | sample MGYA00248624_ERZ508555 | MGnify/ENA primary metagenome ERZ508555 (study PRJEB26222, sample SAMN06267773) | marine metagenome | isolation source: Saanich Inlet, British Columbia, Canada | place...
TATTTCCCGTTATTGAGGAAATAATATGTTTGTTGTTTGTTTATACATAACCCGGATGTGTCCGGTATAAAGGATGAGACGTCCATGGACAACTGAACTCTCTTAGGTGCATGCTTGAGCCATTTACAGATAGTACAATCATCTTCGTTGTGATCATTGTAACAGAAAAAAGGAGCACTATTGTCAGCCGTATCTGCATTTAAAACAGTATCCTCTGAATGGGTTTTTTCAACGCTATGTCCATGAAATGCAGATTCATCGAATGCGTGAAACCCGCCTGCCGTTATGCAGAGGATTATATAAGGGGCTAATAAGAGTATGGATAGCCTTTTTAGTTTCTGCTTTGATTTAAAAAAATACATGACTGTATCAAAAATTTCCAGATTAATTAAAGTATGCCCTGTTTCAGCGTACTTCTAATATAATGACTTTATAAAATATAAATTTTAAAATAGAACTGCAAGAAAAAAATTTAAAATTTAGTCAAAGCCTTGGCGGATGATAATTAAATGAATAGATATTTTCACATTGTGAATAAAGTATATTTGATAGCATTGACTTAGTTGCACTAACTATGTACTAAAACTCTTCTCGCCCTCAGTTTATTGACGCTTTATAAGGTATTTTGACGGTTTTTTGTCAAAATCAGTTTTACATCTCTCACTACAAAAAAAGTATGTTTTTTCTTCGTACGTTGATTGGGGCGTATTTTCAGTTACTATAACATCGATACAACCCATATCTGCAAAATATTCACAGACCGGATCTTTTGCAATTTGCTGCCCACTCTGAGTCAGAGCTTGAGACCTTGTGCCTGTACATCCAATCACTGAAAACAACAATAAAAATAATATGATAAAATTAATTTTCATATTGATTACTCCTTTTGCTTAAAAATGGAAATCAAAACCAATAGACCCCTGATATTTAGTATCCTGTTGCCTTCCCAATGTTTTTTGATATATGGGAACAGAAAACGAGATGTTCATTTCAAAATTTTTAGTAATTCCTACATTGAAGCCGGGAGATGCAAAAACTGTAGTACTTCCACTGTCTCTTACATCAGTCCCGTCTACTTGATCCCGAAATAGTTGCCTCAGATTGAACTCACCAACAGGTGCAAAATTTGGGAATTTATTCTTTGGTGTTAACTGATATGTAGTAGCAATACCCCAATCAATACGGTCGCCTATTTCGTAGTCTCTCGATCCCTTTGTTTTAAGAGTATATTTGAGGCTTGAATGCAGCATCAAATCCTTTGTAAGCCACCTTGAATAGGCGACTCCAGTTGCATAATCAAAGGACCCGCTTCCAGGTTGTTCAACAGCCTCAATTTGTTCTTTATCATTGTTCTGAGTACTTCTACGGCCGGTAGGAAACTTAACCCCTAAGAGAAGAGCAAGGTGTCCCTGTGGCCCACGTAAAAATCGGTATTTTCCCGTGAGCCACGTATCGGTAAGTCCATCAGGGTTTGCTTTCAGGAGCTCAACTTCAATCTCTCCATCTTCGTCAATTTTCTTTTCTGATTCTCGAAAATTAATTGACTCAAACCAGCCAAGACTTACTCCAAGTGTGATATCATCCGTAATCCCATAAGTTGCGCCGGTGGTATGTAAAATTGTCCGGTCAATGGCATCGAATGCTCCTGCTTTTAATCCCTTATCGCTGAGTCTTCGCGTGGAAATCGATTCGAGCTCAGTCATCCTGGTATTGAAGCTAAGAGTAAAGCTACCGGCCCGCGGTGTAAGTGCGGGTATTGTTGAAACCGCTCCTCCACCAGATCCGGGACCATGATTGGCCTCAATGTTTTTAATTAATGCAAATGTAACAATGGCACATACTAAGATTATTTTCCAACACAAGAAATGCTTTCGCATAATATACCTCCAGAACAAAATCTATATAAATTGTTTGTCACAACCTTTTCTTCATTGTCTTATGAGGATTATAGAACATATAACCATGCAAATTGCACCCGTACTACGAGAGTGACACAGCGTACATAATGTAACTGTTCCCGGTCTTTACGTACTAATCCCAGTTGTGATTGTAATTAATTCAAAAAATAAGAAATGCGTTTTTGAAGAGTTAGATAATTCTCGGAGGTTTGTATGGAGGAAAATTCTTTATGGAAGCAGGAAAGACAGTTTGAAGTCTTTCCATGTGATAAAGCAGGAAAAGCCCCGGCGAGGAAACACCATTCTCCGGGAGGCTGACATTGTATGATATTGGCGTGAACTGATCAGGAGTTCCGGAGCAGGCCAGGCTTTGGATGAATGATGCGAATATGTTTTCTGAATCTATCTCAGGTAAGCATTTAGTCTCATGCGTACCCTCCTTTTCTCCACAGCAGCATTGATCTAAGCTGTGCACTCCTGTTATACATCCGCATGTGTGATATTCGCTCGAAACTGTACCGCTTTTGTTGCCTTTAACAACGGTACTCAACCCCGGTGTGAAGAGGTTCACGAGAAGACAAATTGAGATGACAACACAGACTAAAGATGATGACAGTATGGGCTTAACTGTCTTTGACAATAATAATTTACTTTTTATCATAGTTGCTGAAAAGTTACTAATTTTCTAATAGTTTCAAAGTGTATAAACTCCAATGTCCAGATTTCGATTAACACTTTAATTTCGAAATTCGTGCCTTCCAATCTACTACTTCATGTATAAATTGTAAAGTGATAAATCCTCTCGAAAGAGAGGATGATCATGTGTATACTTAAATAAAAAAGATCATATTATGAATTTACTGTCAATTTTATTAATAGCTGTCGGCCTTGCGATGGATGCTTTTGCTGTTTCAATCACATGCGGGCTTACATTAAATAAACTAAAAATTAAGCATGCTTTCACTATCGCTTTCTCCTTTGGTTTTTTTCAGGGTGCTATGCCGATAATTGGCTGGTTGGCGGGAGTTGGATTCAGGGATTTTATATCTAATATAGATCATTGGATAGCCTTCGGACTTCTGGCTGCTATTGGTGGTAAAATGATATATGAATCCTTTAAACTTGAATCTTCTGTGAAAAACAGAGAATTGAGTTGGAACTTTTTACTGTTTTTATCGATTGCTACCAGTATAGATGCATTTGCAGTCGGACTTAGTTTCTCTCTTCTAAATGTTAAGATAATCACTCCGGCGTGCATTATAGGTATCGTAACCTTTATTCTATCTATGGTAGGGGTGTTAATTGGTAAGAAGGTAGGTCATCTTTTCGAAAGAAAAATTGAGGTATTCGGAGGTGTCATTCTTATTTTAATTGGTCTTAAAATCCTGTTAACTCATCTGTATCAAAATATTTAAAAAAAAAGAGGGTAGGAGTTTTGATATCTCCTACCCTCTTAAAAAAATAATCTTTTTTATTTTGCTTCTGTTTTCTCAATCGTATTAAGTGTGTCGGTGTATTCACCCTTCTTCCAGAACTCATCAGGTACATACTCTATACCCACCTTCGTTTCCAGTGCTTTTAAACGTCTCAACTTGCTTGCTTCTGATTTTATTTTTAACAGAGATTCGTCCTGTTGGAAAGCGGCAACGTATGTCTGCATATCTGCGGACATATGGAAGGCCGACTTGAAAATAGTCGTTCCCTGGTAGACAAGCATATCAAAGTATGTACGTTCAATTTCCGTGATATTATACATCCTGCCTCCCAGATTCCATTTATGTCCTTGGTCCAGGTACGGTGCCAGATCCTTTGGCATGGCTTCCAGTAATCCTTCCTTCTGCAAGTCCTCCACAACAGCCTTTGCCTCTCTGACTTTTGTATGGCTCACCTTGACTGTTTCGTCAGCTCCCCTTAAATAAGCTGCTGCGAATCGAGACGAATGGCAATCGTTACAGATGCCTACCCATTTCTTTCTTTTTGCCGCATATTCCTCAGCCCCGCGATCAACTTCCAGGACTCCCATGTGGGCATATACCGTGTTCTCAACAGCGTTGTGAGTGCCTTTATACATGTGACAGTAGGCACATGTTGGTGCCCTGTAGTTTCCAGCCTTTAGAGTCTTGTCCCAATCCCAGTTGTCTCCATCAATCTTTGTAATGACTCCATGTGCGGAAGATTCATAGCACTCTATATCGCGGTGATCCGGGCCATTATGGCAATATCCACATGCTTCCGGCCGTCTTGCTTCAGCGGCTTTGAAGGTATGCCTGAAATGACATGAGTCACATTTGTTCTCAACAGCATGACACTGCGCACACCCGGCAACCTCAGGTTGAGGTTTGTTGATCTGCCATCCTGCTTCAATAACGTCCGGATGGAAGGCTCTAGCATGAGAAGGGTGTCCTGATTCCCTTTCAGATTTAAATTGTTTAACCTGTTTGGCATGACACCCTTTGGTTCCGCATGTCTCCGGTGTTGGCATAAATAGTTTCTGATGATCATCACCATGACATTTATCACAGGTTACTAGTGAACTGCTGTGTTTACTCTCCTTCCAGGCAAGAACAATCCCCGGAGTTGTTACTTTGTGGCATGTGATGCAATCTTTTCCTTTAAATTGACCTTCAACCTTGTTGTCAGGTTCAAAGTAGTGTCCCGGGTCCCACCAACGGAACATCTCGATAGGTGTCCAGAATTTGCCCCATTTGCCCTCGCCATTTGCAAGTTTTCCTAGTCCTCCATCTGCATGTGCATTCATAGATGAAAAAAGCCCACAAGCTGCCAGCGTAAATATAAAATAGAATACAAACATCTTCTTCTTTCTATTCATATACATCTCCTCCCTTTCTTAACGTAGCTTTTTTACTAGTAATAAATTAATAATTATATTCTGGAGACGCACTCTTAAAATCGCATCTCCATAGTGGGTAACGTTTTTGTACTTACGTTGTATTACTTTAGTTACTTATAATAGTATATAGTTAAAAAGAAAATCAAGAAGAAAAATAACCCCTAAAATTGAAACGGTTGAAAAAAGTTAGTTGACTGTCTGGTGAGATTTAATAGAATTTCTAGTATGGCAACTGAAGACAAAATGAGATCTGAAGCAGTGAAAAGATACGAGTTTAAATTGCATGGTTGGATAGGTATCTTTTTAATCGTAATTGCGGAATGTGCAATTATCTTTCAACACGGTTCCTATATATCACACCGTATAGGTATGTGGATGACACCCTTATGCTGGTGGGGTTATATCTTTCTGATTGATGCTATAATTTTTCGGCTGAAAGGCAACTCACTTATCTGCAACAGAAGAAGAAACTTTCTGTTGCAACTTCCTCTATCGATAATAATCTGGTTGCTCTTTGAGCTTTACAACCTGCATCTGGCTAACTGGAAGTATATTGGCCTGCCGACTAATCCGGTAGAACTTTGCCTGGGGATGGGGCTGGCATTCGCGACGATAATGCCCGGGATGTTTCTCACGGCAGAGCTTCTGGAAACACTGCGCATATTCGATAGATTTCATATTGCAAAGCTCAAGGTAACAAACAGGACAATTTACGGAGGTATCGTTCTCGGCTTCTTCTTCGTTATGGCGCCACTCTTACTGCCGCAAAGTTCCGCCAAGTATCTGTTTGGTCTCGTATGGACGGGTTTCGTGTTGCTGATCGAACCGATAGTGTACTCAAGCAGGGGTGATTCTCTTTTAAAGGATCTGGAGGATGGAATGTTGAACAGAATCCTCTCTCTCTTTGCAGCCGGTTTTATCTGCGGTTTCCTATGGGAATTCTGGAATTATTGGGCACCGTCAAAGTGGATCTACACAGCGCCTTTCATGCAGGACCTGAAGATATTCGAAATGCCAGTTGCGGGCTTCCTGGGCTTTGGCCCTTTCGCGTGGGAATATTTCGTAATGTATAGCTTCGCCAGGCTGTTATTGAGACGAGACTTGGAATAGTAAAGTTACAAGTTGTTGAAGTCAAGAAAAAGTTTGAGATTTGCTTTTTCTAATACTTCTGGCTTATTCAAGATGCCGTCAAGGGGAGATTTGACCCCTTTTTTTTTATTCGTTTGTTTTACCAATGATTAGTGACTATTATTGACCGAAAATTAATGCCTTCTTAACATATAAAATTTGCGGGGCAAGATTATTATCTCTTTATAGAATACGATGACTCAAACATTTTCCTTATCAGCAACAACCCTTTTTGGCCTCGAAGAAATATTGGCAGAGGAACTGAAATCATTAGGGGCAAAAGATATTCGTGTGCAGCGTCGATTTGTGGAATTCTCCGGCGATCAATACCTAATGTATAAAGCCAACCTGTGGTGTCGTACGGCTATTCGTGTTCTCAAACCCATTGCATATTTTACCCTTCATGAGGAAAAAGATCTCTACCGGGAAATCCAGGAGATCCGTTGGGATAAATATCTCACTCCACAATCCACCATAGCTATAGACTCTTTTGTGCGCAGTTCTATCTTTACCCATACTTTATACGTATCGCAATTGACCAAAGATGCCATTGTCGACCAAATGCGAGATGAAAAAGGCAACCGTCCGGGCGTGGATTTAAAAGACCCTGACTTGCGTCTGAATCTGCATATTCAGCAGAACCAGGCTGTTCTTTCTCTGGATTCTTCCGGCGATTCCCTGCACAAGAGAGGGTATCGTATTCAGACGAATACCGTACCTTTAAATGAAGTACTTGCGGCGGGAATTCTTTATTTGACCGGCTGGGACTGCAACTCAAGCTTTATAGACCCTATGTGCGGTTCCGGTACGTTTTTGATTGAAGCGGCTATGATGGCGTTGGGCCGTGTACCCGGTTATTATCGGAACAAATTCGGCTTTATGCGTTGGCTGGACTATGACGCGGGGCTCTATCACGGCATTCAGGATGAAGCCATAAAAAACGAGAGAGAGACACTCTCTTTTCCGATTGAAGGATCGGACGTTAATAGAAAGACTTACCAGATCGCTTGTAAAAACATTCAAAATGCCGGTATGGAAGACTATATACAAATTCAACACAAGGCTTTTGAGGAACAAACACCTCCCCCGGCCCCCGGAGTAATGGTCATGAATCCTCCATATGGGGAACGTCAGGAAGTAGATCAGTTACGAGAAAAATATAAAAGAATAGGTGATGTGCTAAAAAACAAATATAAGAATTATACTGCTTATGTTTTTACGGGCAATTTGCAGGAAGCCAAACATATCGGTCTTAAACCCTCTTTTCGCAAAGAATTGTTTAATGGCGCGATCGATTGTCGTTTGCTGAAATATGATATGTACGCGGGAAGTAGGTGATAAGTTAAGCCTGTTGCCGTTTTTCTCTTTATTATATTTAGTGTGAAACCAGATGTTCGGTTAATTTGTAATTAAACGCGTAGTGACTATTTAAAGATAGAATGTAGCAGTCATAACAAACGCACAAGGTTTTGCCCCCTTGCCCAATTGGTAGATTTTAACTAAATATTGTTTTAATACATAGTATCATTCTATTTTATGCCTAACGTCTAACAGTGCAATAAGTGGAACTTTCCATGATATTACTTGCTATAGATGGAAAATATTATCACTTATGCCAATAGTAATACCCCTGTTGATTTAATCAAATTCAATTAAACAGACAAATTTTATCCCAATAGTAACAATGACTTACGACAACAACTTTTTTAACAATTGGCAATAACATGATTAAATTAACAAGGGCGTTACTATTATAAAAACAAAATGCTTTTTCTACGGACAAGAAGCCGCTAAGAACCCCGGTGAAATAACCTCAGGTTTCACAGGGCAGGCGCAAAGAAATGAATACCGTTAATAGTAAAAAGTAGTTGAAAAAATAAATTTTGCAGAGTTCAAGTTCAGCTATGACAAATAGGTTAAAATATTTTTACTAAGGAATTAATGGATCCCTTTATTCTAAATCAAATTAGAGAGCAGTCATCCAGGAACGAGAAGATTATTGCCTGGTTGAGATGCGCGTTTCTTCTGGCTATCATCCCCGATCTCTTCGTTATTAATCTCCTGCCTAACCTTTACATCTGGATGGATTTGATATGTATCGGCTATCTGGTTGCCGCGTGGTTTGCTACACAGTTATGGGCGCGAACATGCTGGTGGCGTTTTGTTGTCATGACTACGGACGTAGTACTCGTGATGTACATGATCTTCGCTGATCCTGAAGGGTCAGGTACCGACCCCGTCACCGGAGAGATATTTACGCCAATGATGGCTTACAATTTTATGGCACTGATGGGTTGCTTTTTTGTTGTAGCTTCGTCATTAAGGTTGTCAAAGTCAGCAGTAATTTATGTAACAGCTCTTGTCGGGATGAGTCTTGTCATTATCAAGTTAAAGACAGGAATACCACTCTATTGGGGGATTGCTCCGTTTGTGGTGCTTCTGATTACGGGTGTTCTCAGCTTCTGGGTCATGGGAACGTTGTCGAAGCTACTGGTAAATATCTCCAGAACAGAACGGCTGGCACGTTTCTTATCTCCTGAAATCGTTGAGCAGGCAGCTAAGGACCCAACACTATTGCAGCTTGGTGGGAAAAGGCAGTCGGTAACGATGATGTTTGTGGATATCCGGAAGTTTAGCGTAATGGCGGAGTCTCACACACCGGAAGAGGTGGTCAAGGTGCTCAATGATTACTTTCGCGTGGCTACGGATGTAATCTTCAAGCACAAAGGAACATTGGATAAATATATTGGAGACGCATTGATGGCACTTTTTGGAGCGCCATTGACGAATCCGGATGATGCTGACCGGGCTTTGCGCGCGGCGGTTGAAATGATGTCGCGACTTGAAGAGTTTAATAAGGGATTGGATGAGCCCCTGCAGATTGGTGTAGGGCTAAATACTGCGTCAGTCATCGCGGGAAACGTGGGTACAGAGCAGCGAATGGATTATACGGTGATTGGAGATGGTGTCAACATTGCGGCGCGTCTTGAAAAGTTATCGAAGGAGTATGATACAAAGATCATTCTGAGTGAAAATACCTATAATCAACTTTCAGATAAATTTGATGCTGTCAGCCATGGAGAGGTTTCTATTGAAGGACGAAGGGCATCCGTGAAAGTGTATGGAATTCCACAATCAGCAGTTTCTGCTTTTCCTTGATCTATAAAGAAAGCAAAATTACAAAACTGCTTGATTTTGGCCTAAAGACTTTTCTGTTAATGAAATAGGGCCGCATGCACGACATTTAGGTTTAATTGACCAGTGCCACCATGCCGGTAGCCGTCTACTGCATTCCGGGCATCGACCGCTGATTACACCCCACAGACAGTATACGGAGGATATAAGAAATGGTATCACTAATATAAACTCCAGATGTGGAACATCCATGTACAAACATATGGTAAAAAGGATGCAGAAGATGACAAAACAGATAGGTGTTCCGAACCAGAATCTCCATTTTTTTTTACGCAACAAATTCACCTTAGTAGAATATTCCTGGGAGTCTTTAGTCATAACGGTGAAGCCTTTAGCTTAGAATGCTGAGAAAATTAACTAATATGAGTGTTATTCTTTTAATAGATTGTATCACGAAAATCAAGAGAAAGTTTAGGCGATATTAATATATTAACAAATGGGTGGCACGGACAAACTCGTTTATCCGTGCTTTTCACACATTATTAATTAAACAGATCACGTTGAAAGAGTAGAACTCTAGTGTCTTGGTGTTTGGCAGTAGAACTGTCGAACAGTAAATGGTAAGAACTGTCGAACAGTAAAGTGTACATCTGCTTTTTCTCATTCCTTTACATGATTTTCAGACGAAAAAACGTATAGCTATCTAAAGTTTTTAGATGTAGAATTTGTTAAGCTTATAGGGTAGTTTCCGGTTATAATTCAGGCGTTAAGGGATTCAAGAATTTGGGATTAATTGATTTAGCAATCAATCTCCCAATTCCTTATTCTTCAATTTTTTTGGAATTCTAACTTTAGGCACTTTAGTTCACTTTAGGCACTTCAAATTTTTATTGCTTACCAAATATCTTAATGGAAATAAAAAGATTGCCGAATTCCTAATTAAATATTTACGCTATTAGCAACATGAATATACCTGAATTTGCTGTCAAACGTCCGGTAACAACATTAATGATAATCCTGAGTGTTTTAGTAATCGGTTGGATATCATTATACCGGATCCCTCTTTTATACATTCCTGAGATAACAGGTCATTCCCTGAGAGTAAACGTACCTTATAAGTCGTCTTCTCCTCAAGAGGTTGAGGATTTAATCACGTTGCAGGTAGAGGAAGCTCTCGGGACCGTTAAGCATGTTGAAACGATTGAATCAACCTCAACAGATGTGAGTTCAGAGGTATCTTTAGAGTTTAAGATGGGTACGGATATGGATATTGCAACACTGGATGTAAGGGACAAGATAGAGCAGATAAGGAATGCTCTACCGGATGAGGTTGATAAGATCCGTATCTTTCGATTCAAGTCCGGGGACTTGCCGGTTGTGGAGTTTAGTGTTTCTATACAGGGTGATGTCAGCGAACTGTTCGATATTGTTGAAGATGTTATTAAGCCTAAGATCCAGAGGATAAATGGTGTTGCAAGCGTAGACATCCGTGGTATTGAAAAGAAGCAGTTATTGGTAGAACTGGACCTCGATAGACTCAAATCTCATAACATTGATACGTTTTCTCTCAGAAGATATTTGAGAACAAATAATGTAAATGTATCGGCGGGTGACTTAATAGAGGGGTCAACAAAGTATATAGTTCGGATAATAGGAGAGTTTCAGAATGTGGGTGAAGTTGTGTCTTTACCGATTAACAGGAATGGCATAAAGCTTTCTGATGTTGCTGATATCAGATATGACTATTCTACTAAGGAAAGTTATCAGAGACTCAACGGCCGCAATGCTGTTAAGGTGAGGGTCATGAAATCGTCTGACGCAAATATGGTGGCTGTGGCCAGGGAAATTATAAGTACCGTTAGCGAGATTAAGGCAGATCCCAGGATGAAAAAACTGGAGATACATGTCTATCGTGACAGGTCTCAAGCAATATTGGAAAGGCTGAAGGATTTGAGAAATGCCGGATTATTAGGAGGTGTGCTGGTGGTTATCATACTCTTCTTTTTTCTGCGTAACGTTAGAAGCGCGTTGATAATAACCGCAGCAATCCCGATTTCAGTTCTCTGTACGTTTTGCCTGATGTTTCTCATGAGGAAGTTTGCCGGTTCAGAGGTGACTTTGAATGTCATTTCACTTACGGGACTGATGCTGGCAGTAGGGATGATGGTTGACCCTGCGGTGGTAGTTCTTGAAAATATCTTCAGGCATAGGCAGGAGAAGAATCTGGGATTAAGGGAAGCAGCTATCCTGGGAAGTAAGGAGGTCGGTGTCGCAGTTATTGCCGCAACGGCTACAACCATATGTGTTTTTATACCGCTGGTATTTCTTTCAAAATCCAGAATGGGCGTTTTTATGCATGACTTTGGCATGTCAATATGCTCTGCGTTGATCTCATCGTTATTTGTGGCTTTGACCCTGATACCATTAGTAGCGTCAAGATTTTTACACTATCCTGAGGAGTCTAATTCAAAGCGGAAACATAGTAAGAGTATCAGGAAGCCTGAGTCTTCTCTGATAAAGAAGCTGACGATCCGTTATACAGGATTTGTTGAGTTGACGTTGCGGTTCAGGTGGGCAACTGTTGTGGTTACCATATTAATAGTAGTATTGGCTTTCTATCTGTTTGGAAAGCTGGAGACGGAAGTGGTCAGGCGGGGTATTTATAGAGAATCCCGTTTACAGGTGGATGTACCGAGAAGTTACAGCATTGACGATACAAAAATACTTTTTGAGCGGTTAGAGGGGGTCCTACGGGAGAGGAAAGAGGAATTGGAGATCGAAACCGTTTCCAGTAATTTTGACAGGAGTGGAGGTTCTCTGGCAGTCTACTTTGTAAAACAGGAAGTAGCAAAAAGGCCGGTATCTGTTTTGGAGAAAGAGATGAGGGCTCTGTTTCCGGTAATTCCAGGTGTTAAATACAGGAAGATGTTCGGGCACGGTCGTAGCGGTAGCGGCAGAGAGGTCAGTATTGAAATAAAAGGGAGGAATATTAATACACTAACCAGACTGTCAGGAGATATTAAGGACCGGTTGGCTACTATAGCTGACTTGTCAGACGTTCAAACTAATCTGGAAAAGGGTAAAGATGAAATAGTTGTGTCGATTGATAGAGATAAAGTAAAGAGATATGGATTAACCTCTGAGAGGGTCGCCTATGGTATTG
>ENA-OREN01004465-OREN01004465.1-marine-metagenome-genome-assembly--contig:-NODE-4465-length-12175-cov-3.005621_pt1 | contig 12175 bp, 14 predicted proteins | sample MGYA00248624_ERZ508555 | MGnify/ENA primary metagenome ERZ508555 (study PRJEB26222, sample SAMN06267773) | marine metagenome | isolation source: Saanich Inlet, British Columbia, Canada | place...
CCCCAAAACCCCAAAACCCCAGAGAAATAAAATTTAATTATATTATATAGTAACATGGGTTGTACCAATTCAACAGGGGTATATGTAAGTAACTTATCAAATTATTAATCAAAATATAGGGGCCGATTGCAACGACCAACCTAGAAACACTTCGAGAAAGAGATAGCGATATTGATGTATTACAAGAAAGTGAATTTCCGTACATGAGCGGTCGCTTAAAAGAATTAAATTACAAGAAAATCATAAAAGAAGGCAAGCCCTGGAAAGATCCATGCTTTCCTCACGGGAAATACGCTTTATTTATTAATCACATTAACCCTTAGAAAGAACACGCGGAGTCCAAAGCTAAGTGGGTCAGAGACTTCCACTGGAAACGAGCTAGTACATATTTTAAAGATTAAGGACTTAAAATGAGCATTTTCGACGGAGTGGATCCGAGTGATGTCATTATGGGAAGTTGCAATAATTGTTATGCTTTTGCTGCACTCGCGGGAGTTGCAGAGGCCTTAGATGATGAAGATGGTCTTAATGAGAAAGATAAAGGTAAAAGAATTAGATCAAGATTTCTAACAATTAAGCCTAATTCCGCCGGTTGCTATGCACTCAAATTTATCATGGATGGGCAGCCGCGAACGGTGGTTATTGATGATTACTTTCCATTCATAAAAACAAGGGGAGGTAAAGAGATTTTTGCATTTGCTAAAAGTAAAGTAGGTGAAAATGAAATCTGGGTCTAGTTAGTAGAAAAAGCTTGGGCCAAGCTGTGTGGAAGCTATGAGGCCTGCGAGATGGGCAGGACTTCAGAGTTTTTTTAGAATTTCTTAGGGTGTCCAACAGAAATATACTGGACTGACGACTATGAAGAAAAAGAAAAAAAGGACGAACTTTTCAAAAAGCTTTCAGAAGCAGACAACAACAACTGGATCATGTGCGGGTCGGTACTAAAAAGTATGAAAGAATCAGTTAAAAACGAACCTATTGGTATTTTGTAGAAATTAGGCTTGAAAAATTGTCACTCTTATACTATTGTTGACGTCAGAGAAATTATTCTTGAAAATGGAGAGTTAGAACATCTCTTGTTCCTTAGAAACCCCACTGGAAATATTTTTAATAAAAAGAAATTAGTAGATGACTATCCATTAAAAGCAAACATGTCTTTTCATAATACAGAAGATAGGGAATTAGGAAAATTATTTATAAGAAAATATCAAGAAGATAAACAATATAGTGCCATGGCTTTTTTTATTGCAGAAAAAATGGGAATTAAAATTCAAAGATTAAAAAATCCAACTAAAACTGTTAGAAGCTCTATTTCATGTAACAATCATTTGGAAGGTGTTCCTGGAATGGGAGATTTAAACAGAGAAATAAAAAAAATAGAACGGAAAAAAAAGAACATTCGAATAAAAGAAAATTTAGCAAAATTCTTACACCCCACAATTTAAAATGAATAAACAATATAATTTAATCACATTAAGTATAGTTTTCTTATTAGCAATAATTTCTTCAATATCTGCAGTAAGTGTGGTAAATGTTATAAGCACCCCTTCAGAAGTTGCACCTGGAGAAATTGTAGATATTAATATGGAAATTGAAAATATTTTTGAATATGATATTTATAATTTAAATATTAAATTAGATCTATCCAGTTTTGATGTTCCCTTCGCACCCTTTCAATCAAGTTCTGAAAGATTCTTAGATAAACTAAAAGATGGGGATGATGAAAGATTCTCCTTTAAATTAATTGCAATTCCTTCAGCAGGCTCAGGAATTTACAAGCTTCCAATCCAAATAACCTATGAAGATAATGAAGGTCAACTTTTTTCTAAATCAGAATTAATAAGTGTTACAATAAATGCTCAACCAGAATTAAAAGTTTCTTTAGAATTAGAATCAACATTAATTAAAGGACAAGAAAATGAATTTTCAATAAAAATAATTAATTCAGGATTATCAGATGTAAAATTTTTATATCTTAGTGTAAACGATGCACCAGGTGTTAATTTTTTATCTGAAAAAGAACAATATATAGGAGATGTAGATAGTGATGATTTTGATAGTGTAAGTTTTAAAGCTTATATTAGTGAATCAAGTTCAAACCTAATCACATTACCTGTTACAATCAAATTCAGAGATTCAACAAACAAAGAATTTATTTTATCAAAAACAGTTAGTCTAAATATTTATTCTTTAGAAAGTGCTCAAGAATTAGGATTAGCAAAAAAACCTAATTATACAATTTATATTGTAGTTGTTATTTTAGTTCTATGGTATTTTATTAGAAAATACTTAAAGAAAAGAAAAAGAAGGAAGGCAAGGAGACAAGGAAAATGAATTTCCTAGTAAAAAATTTAATGGAGGCATAATTCTAAAATGAAAGATTATTTTCTATTAGCTTTTAATAACCTTAAAAGAAGAAAACTTAGAAGTTGGTTAACAATGATTGGTATTTTTATAGGTATAGCAGCTGTTGTAGCTTTGATTTCTCTTGGACAAGGTTTACAAGATTATATTGGAGAAGAATTTGAAAAATTAGGAAGTGATAAAATAATTATTCAACCAAAAGGAATGGGCCCGCCTGGAACAGCAGGTCCTAGTTTAATTTTAACAGGAGATGACTTACATACAATTGAAAATGTCAGGGGGGTGAAATGGGCAATAGGATTCTTAGTCAAGCAAGGCCAAGCAAGATATAAAGGAGAAGCTGGAATTGGTTTTGCAATAGGAACAAATCCAGAAGATACAGAATTATTAGATGAAATTCAATCATATAATATTTTAGAAGGAAGAAATATTAAAGAAGGAGATAAATTCAAAGTTGTTGTAGGAAATAACCATGTTTATGGAGATATTTGGAATAAAGATATGCAAGTTGGAAGCACAATAGAAATAGAAGGTTATGATTTCAAAGTTGTAGGTATTTTAGAAAAAATTGGAAATCCAATAGATGATAGTTCTCTTTACATGACAAAAGATATTTTAAGAGAAATTTTAAATGTCGAAGATGAGGAAAGCCAAATTATGGCAAAAACAGCACCTGGTTTTGACCCTAAAACTGTTGCAGACACAATTGAAAGAAAATTAAGACAATCAAGAAATGAAAAAGAAGATCAAGAAACATTTTCAGTTCAAACCTCAGATCAAATGTTAGAAACCTTCCAAGGAATTTTCGGAGTTGTACAAGCAGTTTTAGTAGGTATAGCTGCCATATCTTTACTTGTAGGGGGAATAGGTATTATGAATACAATGTATACAGCTGTGATCGAAAGAACAAAAGAAATAGGAACAATGAAAGCTGTTGGAGCGAGAAATAGAGATATAAGATATATTTTCTTATTTGAATCAGGATTACTAGGATTAGTAGGAGGTGCAATAGGAATTTTAATAGGAGTTGGTTTAGGAAAAGGAACAGAATATATTGCCACAATAGCTCTTGGAACACCTTTGTTAAGAGCATCATTCCCATTATACTTAATTGGAGGAGCTTTAGCATTCTCATTCTTAATAGGTTCTTTATCAGGAATACTTCCTGCAATGCAAGCAGCGAAATTAAAACCTGCAGATGCTTTGAGGTATGAATAATTTTCCAAATTCCCAAAAAATCACACAAAAATTTAAAAACCAGTCTAATCTAATTTAGTAATCCAATAAAAAAGAGGATATTTTATATTTTAAAATGGTGAAAAAATGTATATACTGTTCTACAGAAGTAAATGAAGATAGTGTAATTGATTTCTGTGAAAGATGTGGTAAAGGAGTATGGGGAGAAAAGATGTTTAATGCAATTGTAACAAATATGGAAAACGCACGTGAGAAAGGAGATTTGTGCCATACAGAGCCTATTTCAAAACAAACAGAACCCCAAGAAACTCCTAGTGATACTTTTGAAAATAGGTTCTATTAACTTCTAATTTTCAGGTAAAAGATAGTTTTTTAAATAGATTATTTCTGAGTAATTCATGGTTAAAAGAAAAAAAATAAGAACAAGAGGAAAACTACAGCTTAGCAAATATTTCCAAGAATTTAAAGAAGGAGACAAGGCTTCTGTTGTAAGAGAAAGATCTCTTCAATCAAGTTTTCCAGAAAGATTACAAGGTAGAACAGGAGTTATAGAAGGTAAAAGAGGAAGATCTTATGTTCTTAAATTAAATGATCATAACAAAGAAAAGAAATTTTTAATAAATCCAATACATTTAAAAAAAATAAAGGAGATTAATAAAAATGATAAAAGATAGTAAACCTGTAAGTATGGCAGAATGTTCAGAATATGTTAAAAAAGCAGAAGAAACAGACATACCAAAATTTATAAAAAATTTTACAAAAATAAAACCTGACAAGGCAAAAGAATTTAGAAAAGAATTAGAAAATATAAGTTCAATGAAAATAAATGCAAAGCATATTAGTAAAGTAATTGATTTACTTCCAGAAAATACTGAAGCTTTAAATAAAATATTTTCAGATGTTAATTTAGAGGAAGATGAAACAAAAAAAATTATTGAAACAATTAAAAAGTTCAAATAGAAAAAATGGAAAAAGAAGAAAATGCAATAGTTCTAGAATATTTACCAAATGGATATCCTTTGGAGAGAAAAATGATGCCCATTGTTCAAGCAATTGGAGAGACCAATTTAGTTCTTTTAGAGCTTGTGCCTAGAAGAGGCATTGATTTGTTAGCAGGAGAAAAAGTTTATATTGGAGAAGGAAAACGAGATAAAATTTATTACATTTCTGGCAGACTTTTAAAAGAAAAATTAACAGAAGCCTCCAAAATACAATTACAAGAATTTATTGATAAAGTTGTAAAAGAAAGAGAAGTACAATTTGTAGAGTTTTTTAATAAAGCCCAAGCAATAAATAAAAGAATTCATCAAATAGAATTACTTCCAGGTTTAGGAAAAAAACACATGAATGAAATAATAACTAAAAGAAAAGATGAAGAATTCAAATCTTTTGCAGATATGAAAAAAAGAATTCAAAATCTTCCAGATCCAGAAATCGCTGTTAATAGAAGGATATTTAAAGAATTAACAGAGTTGGAAAGATATAATTTATTTACACATTAAGATGGACCAAGAACAAAAACAACAAGATGAGAGAATGATTAGAATCTTATCTGAAGATATAGAAGGAAAGACAAAAATTTATCCTGGATTAACAAGGATAAAAGGGATTTCCTGGACATTGTCCAATGCAATTTGCCTAATTTTAAAATTAGATAAAACCAGAAAAATAGGTTCATTAACAGATGAAGAATTAAAGAAAATAACTGATTTTATTAAAAATCCAAAATTACCAACATATATTCTAAACAGAAGAGCTGATTTAGATACAGGAGAAGATAAACATTTAGTTGGAAGTGATTTAGACCTTCAAAAAGAATTTGATATTAAAAGATTAAAGAAAATAAAAAGCTATAAGGGATATAGACACATGAGCAATCTTCCTTTAAGAGGTCAAAGAACAAGAAGTAATTTTAGAAAGAATAGAGCTAAAGGAGCAGGAATTAAAAAGAAAACTAATAAATAAAAATGAAAAGAAAACATAAAACATATTCAAAACCAAAAAGACCTTTTGACAAGGCAAGAATTGACGAAGAAGCTTTAATTAAAACAGAATATGGTTTAAAAAATAAAAAAGAACTTTGGAAAGCAGATGCAAAGATTAATTCTATAAGAGAAAAAGCAAAGAAATTGATCCCTGCGTCAGAAGCTGACCAAAAAGAATTTTTTATAAGATTAAATAAAATAGGATTAAAAGTAGATTCAATAGCAGATGTATTATCTTTAGATAAAAAAAGTTATTTAGATAGAAGACTTCAAACAATTTTAGTTAAAAAGAAATTAGCAAAAACAACAAAAGAAGCAAGACAACTAATAACTCATAAAAAAGTTCTTGTAAATAAAGGAGTTGTAAATGCACCTTCGTATGTTGTTCCAATAGATCTTGAAGATAAAATTCAATTAAAAAAGAAAGTTGCAAAAAAGAAAGTTAAAGAAGAACCTGTTATAGAAAAAACAGAAGAACCTAAAGTAGAAGAAACAAAATCTGAAGAACCAGATGCTCAAAGTAAACCTGAAGAAAATAAACCAGAGGAAAATAAATAATGGCAAAAGAAATTAAAGAAGAAAAAATAAAAAAAGAAACAACAGAAGAAGTTAAAGAAGAACCTGTTGTAGAAAAAAAATCAAAAGAAGAATCAAAACCTAAAGAAGTAAAAAAGAAAAAAGAATATGAAGCAATTTTACATATTTATACTTCTTTCAATAATACTATTGTTCACGTTACAGACATGTCAGGAAGAACAATCTCAAAAGTTACAGGGGGAATGGTAACAAAGCATTCAAGACTTAAAGCAAACCCTACAATTGGAATGTTTATTGCAAAAAGAGTTGCCGAAGAAATAAAAGATTTAGGCATAAGATCACTATATGTTAGAGTAAGAGCTAAAACAAGAAATCCTGCACCTGGACCAGGTTCACAAGCAATTATCAAGAGTTTAACCAGAGATGGTTTTAAAATTTTAAATATTTTAGATAACACACGAATCCCTAGGGGAGGACCAAAGAAAAAAGGAGGAAGACGTGGAAGAAGGGTTTAAATACCTCTTTTTTGATATTTTAAAATGAAACTAATCGAAAAAAAAGAAAATACAATCTCTTTTACAACAGAAATCTCTGAAAATTTAGCAAATTCTATAAGAAGATCAATGGGAAATATTTTAATTCCAGCTATTGATGAAGTGGAAATTGAAAAAAATGACTCTCCATTATATGATGAAACAATTGCCCACAGAATAGGGCTAATTCCTTTAAAATTTGATAAGGCGATGAAAGAAAAATCAAAAGTAAGTTTCAAATTAGCTTCTAAAAAAGAAGGAATGGTATATGCAGGCGAATTACAAGGTGGAAAAGGAGTTGTATATGATAAAATTCTAATAACTTTATTAAATAAAGGCCAAGAATTAAAATTAGCAGCTACAGCAAAATTAGGAAGAGGAAAAGATCATGCTAAGTTTTCTCCAGGAATTATTTTCTATAGAAATCTTAATGAAATCAAAATAGATAAAAGTTGTCCAAAAGAAATCACAGAAAAATGCAAATCTCAAGTTATGCAATCTGAAAATAATAAAATGTATGTAGATAATTTAGATAAATCTAATGTTGTTGAAGAATGTATTCAAGAATCTGCAAAACATGGAAAAGATTTGATAAAGATTCTTCCTACAAATGAACTAGTAGTTACAATCGAATCTTTTGGCCAATTAAGTGTAGAAGATATTTTTAATAAATCAATAGAATCTTTGAAAAAGGATTTAGCTATTTTTTCTAAAAATTTGAAATAGTTTTTTTAAACTAAGAAGGTTTGATAATATAGCACAATTTACTCTAGGCGCAGTTTTAGTTAAGAGTTTTTTATTATAATTCACTTTTGATATTTTTTCAGTATTTTCATTAAAGATATCTTTTTAAAATAAGTAATTCTTGTATTTTTATGCAGGAGTGCCGGAGTGGTCAAACGGGGCAGACTCAAAATCTGTTGGCTTAGTGCCTACGAAGGTTCGAATCCTTTCTCCTGCACTTGTCTTGACACTTTTGAGTTTTCACTGGTTTATTTTCTCCTTTTTTAAAGGGAAGATCACACCAAAGAAACCGTAGGTGTCTTGGTTGCCCCTGTAGCTCAGCTGGATAGAGTGCTTCCCTCCTAAGGAAGAAGTCGTAGGTTCGAATCCTATCGGGGGCGTTTCACCAAAAGAGTAAACTTTATTAAACAATTTTGGGCTACTATTTTAAAGAAGGGTTAATATAAAGAACTCTTAAGCGTGGGTAGTATAGTGGCAGTATCTTTGGCTTCCAGGGTTTTTGAACTGAAGAGACCAAATGACCCGGGTTCGAATCCCGGCCCGCGCATATCACTCAAATGAAAACAAAAATATCAAACTTTCATGATAAGAACTACAAATTGCTATTATTAATTCCAGCAATTCTTTTGGTATTTTCATTTATTTATCTTGGAGTATTTTATTCAAATAACGGAGATTTCATGTACAAAGATGTTTCCTTAACAGGGGGAACCTCTGTTACTATTTATGATTCTGTAAATGCAGAAGAATTAGAATTAGCAATTTCATCTCAATTAGAAGATGTAAGTATAAGACAAGCATATGATTTAATCACGCGAGAACAAATTTCTTTGGAAATTGAAACAAGATCTGATAAAGATTATACAAAACAAGTTTTAGAAGATTTTTTAGGTTACGAGCTTATACCTGGAACAAATTCAGATTTTGTTTTCACAGGTTCTTCTTTAAGTGAAAGTTTTTACAGCCAGTTACTTATAGCAATTTTATTTGCATTTATTTTTATGGCTATTGTTGTGTTTATACTCTTTAGAACACTTATTCCAAGTACAGCTGTTATTATTTCAGCTTTTGCAGATATTTTAATGACTTTAGTATTTGTTGATTTGATTGGCATGAAAATGTCAACAGCAGGCATTGTAGCTTTCCTAATGTTAATAGGTTATTCTGTTGATACAGATATTTTATTGACAACAAGATTATTAAAAAGACATGGAGCCTCTGTAAATTCTAAGATTTATGGTGCATTTAAAACAGGAATAACAATGACCCTAACTTCTCTATTAGCAGTTCTTTTAGCATTATTTGTTGTAAGGTCTTTCTCAATTGTGTTAACTCAAATTTTCACAATACTTGCAATAGGATTAGGATTTGATATTTTAAACACTTGGATAACCAATGTGTCAATACTTAAATGGTATATTAAAAGTAAAAAATGAAAACAAAATTAAATTGGAAAATTTGGTTACTAATAATTGTAGTATTATTCTCATTAATATCTTTATTTGGACTTCCACCAACTTTTATGCAAGACGGAGTGTTAATAACAAGTGTAGAAAAAAACTCAACAGCATTTGATCAAGGATTAAGGCAAGGTCAAATAATCACAGAAATAGATGGAATTATTATAGAAGATTTAGAAGATTTTTCTCAAGTATATATTACTAAACATTTAACAAATCAAAGTGAAAAAACAACAATAGTAACAGATGAAATAGAAGTAATTTTATTTTCAAATTCACCTCCAGATATAACTGTTTCCGAAATACCTAACACCAATGTTAAATTAGGATTAGATTTAGCAGGAGGAGCTAGAGCCTTAATTCAAGCAAAAGATAAAGAACTATCTAATTCTGAAATAAATGATTTAGTAGCAATCACAAGTAATAGAATAAATGTATATGGAATTTCAGATGTGAAGATAGTTCCTGTTTCAGATTTAGAAGGAAATAATTTTATGCTTGTGGAAGTTGCAGGAGCAACTCCTAAAGATTTACAAGACTTAATAGAAAAACAAGGAAAGTTTGAAGCTAAAATAGGAAATGAAACTGTTTTCATAGGTGGTGAAAGAGATATTGCATCTGTTTGTAGAAATGATGCTACATGCGCATATATAGAAAGTTGTAACCCTTCAAATGATGGAAGTTATTTTTGCAATTTCAGATTTTCAATTTTTTTAAGTGAACACGCTGCCCAAAGACATGCAGATATCACAGATGATTTAGGAATAAACACAACAGCTCAAGGAAATTATTTAGATAAACCCTTAGATTTATTTTTAGACGATGCTCTTGTAGATAGTTTATTTATTAGTGAAGGGTTGAAAGGAAGAGTAACAACTCAAATCTCTATTTCAGGTTCAGGTCAAGGTTTAACACAGGACGAAGCATATGAAAATGCTGAATATTCTATGAAAGAATTACAGACAATTTTAATTACAGGAAGTTTACCTTATCAATTAGAAATAGTTAAGTTAGATACAATTTCTCCAAGTTTAGGAAAAGAATTTATTAGTTCAATTTTAATTGCAGGTCTTGTAGCACTTTTAGCTGTAGCAATAATAATTTTTATAAGATATAAAAAATTCAAATCTTCAATAGCATTACTAATCACAAGTTTATCAGAAATAATAATAATTTTAGGAATAGCTTCACTTATTGAATGGAATTTAGATTTACCAAGTATAGCAGGAATTTTAGCTACAATTGGAACTGGAATTGATCAACAAATAATTGTAATAGACGAAGCAAAACATGATCTTATGTTAAGTATTAAACAAAGATTAAAAAGAGCATTTTCAATTATTCTTGGAGCTTATTTCACCGCCTTAGTTGCATTACTTCCACTATTATGGGCAGGAGCAGGTTTGCTTAAAGGATTTGCAGTAACAACAATTATTGGAATAACAGCAGGAGTATTAATCACAAGACCTGCTTTCACAGAAATGATCAAAAGAATTGAGAAAGATTAATTTTCTATTAAATCTAAAGAAAAAGGAATCCCTTTATCAATATTAACTCTAGCTTTTTTGCCGATTAAAGATTCATAATGTTTTGGTTTTAAACCATCAGAAGGCCTAACAATTTTCAAATCTTCTGCACTAATAATTTTCCCTTCTGCAATATTCCTTCCAGCCCAAATAGAAGGTCTTGCAGAAATTCCCCCCTTCTCAAAATCATTTGTAGGACCGTATTTAACCTTTCCATAAGCAAGATCTAAATTACCAAAATTTTCAATTTGTCTAACTTTATCAACAAAATCTTTAAATTCATGAGGCTCTGAAGAAAATGAAGAATCAGGTCCCCCAAGATTTCTGCCAAGAGTGATATGTCTTTCAATTATTTTAGCTCCAAGAGAAACAGCCATTGCAGGAGCATTTACATCTAATGAATGATCTGAAAATCCAACAACACAACCATATTTTTTCTTTAGATCTTGAATTTTTGCTAAATTCAAATCTTTTGTTTCAACAGGATATGAACTTATACAATGCAGTAAAGAATAATCTGAGCAACCATTCTCTTTTAAAGTATTAACAGCATCATTAATTTCTTCTTCTGTAGCCATTCCAACAGACATAATCACAGGTTTTCCTGTTTGAGCTATTTTTTTAATTAAAGGTATATTAACAAGGTCATATGAAGCAACCTTGTAAAAAGGAACATTTTGTTCTTCTAAAAAATCAACAGATGTAAAATCAAAAGGTGTAGAAAATAAAGGCAATCCAAATTCATTAGCAATTTTTTCAAGTTTTCTATGCCAATCCCAAGGAGTATAAACTTTTTGATACAATTCATGATAACTCCTCCCTTTCCAATCAGGATTATCAATTTTTACCTTGTGATGTTTTTCTAGAATTTCTTTTTTAACACCCTCTTTATTTATAGAAATAGTATCTGCAGTATAGGTCTGAATTTTTATAGCATCTGCACCCGCTTCATAAGCTTTTCTAATCAATTTTTTTGCCTTATCAAAATCTTGTAAATGATTTCCAGAAAGTTCTGCAATAATAAATACAGGTTTTCTTCCTCCAATTTCTCTATCCTTTATTTTAAACATAACCTCTTCACAGATTTTATATTCATATAACCCAAGACCATCTCTAACATTTTTCAATTTTTCAAAACCTTGTTTTTCAAAAAATTTAACAGAAGCAGTGTTTTCTTCAAAAACTTCTGCAAGAACTTTTTCAAAACCTTTTTCTTTCATAGATCTAATTCCTTCTTCTAATGCAAAATTTGAAATACCTTTACCATGAAATTCTTTCAAAACAGAAATATTAACTTCAACAACATGATCCTCCAAGATATCAAATCTTACCTGACCAGCACGTTCATCTTCATATTTTATAACATATAATAATTTTTTACTACCTTCCCCTCTTAAAACAGGAGTTATCCAGGTAAGATGTTCTTGATATTCAATAGGATTTGGATTTAGAGAATATTTGTAAACATAATCTTTATTTCTAAGATCAAATAAAAAATCAACATCAGAAGTATCCACTTTTTTTAATAAAAGTTTTTCACTAGTTTTTATTTCTTGTTTAGTACCTTCTTCTAAATTTTGTTTTTGTTGCAATATTTCTTCTTCCTGATTAAGTTTAATTAATTTAGGATTTTCTAAAAGAAACTGTAAAACTTTTTTTATTTGCAATATTTCTTCTCCACTAAATTTATCATAAATTTTTTTAATTAATTCAAAATCTTTTTCAGTGTCAACACATAATCTAATCTCAGGATGATATAAATCTTGATCCGCAATTAAATGTCCTACCTTAAAAATCTCTGGATTTCCATAAATAAAAGGAGTAACATG
>ENA-OREN01004467-OREN01004467.1-marine-metagenome-genome-assembly--contig:-NODE-4467-length-12172-cov-3.173377_pt1 | contig 12172 bp, 9 predicted proteins | sample MGYA00248624_ERZ508555 | MGnify/ENA primary metagenome ERZ508555 (study PRJEB26222, sample SAMN06267773) | marine metagenome | isolation source: Saanich Inlet, British Columbia, Canada | place...
GGTTGCGGTTGAAGCCGGTGGCCACTTTTTGCGCGAGCGTGGCCCCGGGCAAATGATCGCCAGCTAACTGTTCGGCTGCAAATTGATCGAACGGCATGTTGTCGTTGAATGCGCGAATCACCCAGTCGCGCCACGGCCACATCACGCGGCGACGGTCAAGGCTGTACCCGTGAGAGTCGGCGTAGCGCGCGGCGTCGAGCCAGTCGAGCGCCATCCGTTCGCCGTAACGAGGCGAGGCCAGCAGCTGGTCGACGACCCTCTCGTACGCGCGCGGTGACGCGTCGGCGAGAAAGGCATCAATCTCGCGCGGAGTCGGCGGTAGACCGGTGAGGTCGAAGCTCACCCGCCGAAGCAGCGTCTCCCTGTCCGCACGCGGCGAGGGTTGCAGCCCGGCCCGCTGCAGCTTGGCCAGGACGAATCGGTCAATCGCGCCGCTTGGCCAGGCGGAATTGTTGGCCGGAGGAATTGTTGGCCGATTGGTCGAGATGAACGCCCAATGTTTCTCCCACTTGGCGCCCTGTGAAATCCACGCGCGAAGTGTCTCGATGTCGCTTGACGTCAACGCCCGGCCGGAATCCAACGGTGGCATCCGCTCCTCCGGATCGGCGTGGGTGATGCGCTTGAACAACTCACTCCCGCTTGGCTTGCCGGCGGTAATGATCGCCTGGCCGGGGTCGCCGGTATCGAGACGCAGGTCGGCCTTGCGCTTGGCCGCATCCGGGCCATGACACTCGAAACAGTTCTCCGAAAGAATCGGCCGAATATCGCGATTGAACAGCACCGGCTCCCGCGCAACCACCGAGTTGGTCAAGAGCCACGCGGCAAGCAGCAGCACGCGCAAAAATGAGTTGTTCCAAGAGGAAGCCAAGCGGCGAAAAAGATTAAGCCCGGCGCGGCGCTTGGCCAAGCGCCTTCTCCCTCATCCGGCCTACGGCCACCTTCTCCCTGAGGGAGAAGAAATTCCACTGCTCTGTTCGTATTGATTCGCGTCCATTCGCGGTTCAAAAAACCGCTTGGCCAAACAGAAGAAAAAAATGGTGGGTCGGGTGGGACTCGAACCCACAGCCAACGGCTTAAAAGGCCGCTGCTCTACCATTGAGCTACCAACCCAACGATCCGGGTTTGCCCCGGAAGCGGGTGAAACGTAATCGCCCACATACGTGACGGCAAGTTTAAAGCCTCGCCCCATTCGGCTTTTCTCGAATGGCACCAGCCCGTATCCTCCGGGGCGAATGGAAACTCGCAGACTGGGTAACACCAACCTCGACCTAACGCCAGTCGGCTTCGGTACCTGGGCCATTGGCGGCGGCGACTGGGGCATGGGCTGGGGGCCGCAGGAGGAGAAAGACTCGATCGGGTCGATCCTCGAAGGACTGGAGGCCGGCATCAACTGGATTGACACCGCGCATGCCTACGGCTTCGGGCTGTCGGAGGAGGTGGTCGGCAAGGCGGTCAGGGAATGGGGGCAACCGGTGATTGTTGCGACCAAGTGCGGCGTGTTGCCCAACGACGACAAAACTCCACGCCGCTTCGCCTCGCGCAAACTGATCCTTGAGGAGGTGGAAGGCTCGCTTCGCCGCCTGCAGGTCGACACCATCGACCTGTACCAACTCCACTGGCCGGAGCCGGACGAGAATGTCGAGGAGGCCTGGCAGACGCTGCTCGACCTGCAGGCGCAGGGGAAGATTCGCTGGCCGGGCGTCAGCAACTACTCGGCAAGCCAGCTTGGCCGTGCTGCCGCGCTTGGGCCGGTGGCCTCGTTGCAACCGCGCTACAGCCTGCTCAACCGACAGATTGAAACCGGGGGCCAGATGGATTGGTGTCGCGAAAACAACTGCGGCATCGTCTGCTACAGTCCGATGGAGAGCGGCCTGCTCACCGGCAAGGTCACCCGCGAGTGGATTGACAGCCTGCCGGAGAACGACTGGCGCCGCCACAAGCAGGAGGATCACCCGGTGGCCTCCCTACTCCGCCCGCCCAAACTCGAGCCGTTCCTGCAACTGGTGGACCAACTCAGGGCGATCGCGGAGCCAAGCGGACACACCGTCTCGCAGCTTGCCGTGGCATGGACGCTACGCCGGCCGGAGATCACCTCGGCCATCGTCGGCGCACGGCGCAGGGGCCAGATCGCCGAGACCATTCGCGCCGCCGAGTGGCCACTTGGCCAAGCGGAGCAGGACGCCGCGGCGGCCGCGGTGGATGCATTCCACCAGGGCATCGATTGACCGGACGTCTGGCCGGGCGGTTCAAAGAAAGCGGTCGTTTATAATTGCCAAACACGCTGGCTTAGCATAACAAAAAGGGCATGCAACTGGCAATCGCACTTCTCGTCATCGGCTTCTTGCTGATGTTTTTTGAGGTTCTGCTGCCGGGCATGGTGCTCGGCGCCTGTGCCATTCTCTCCATGATTGCATCGGTGGCATTGGCCTACGCCAACACCGACTACGGCAACGTTTTCCTCGTCATCGCCCTCGTCTTGTTGATGGTGTTTACGGTCGGTTTCGTGTACTGGTTCCCGAAATCGCATATGGGACAGAAACTCACTTCTACCTCCACCGTCGGTGATTTAGGGATTGATTTATCAGATTTGATTAATCATACTGGATCGGCGTACACGGATTTGCGCCCGTCCGGCAACGCCGCCATTGGCGACCGACGCGTAGACGTGGTCACCGAAGGCACGATGATAGACAAGGGCACCCCGATCCGGGTGGTCGCCGTCGAGGGTAGTCGGGTGGTGGTACGCGAAGTTTGATTTCTTAACCAAGACAGAACAATGACAAACACATTACTGGCACAATTCGGAGGCTCTGGCGGCCTGATCGGTTTAGGCATCATAGGCCTGATTCTATTCGTACTGGCGATCATCGTCCTAAACTTCGGGATGACGTGGTTGCGCGCAAAGGTATCCGGTGCGCCCGTGAGCTTCGTCGAACTCATCGCCCTGCAACTCCGCAAGATTCCGATCCGCCGAATTGTCGACCCTCGAATTACCGCGGTGAAGTCTGGTATCCCGGTCAGCATCGACGACCTTTCCACACACTTCCTGGCTGGAGGCCACGTCGAGATGGTGATCTCGGCACTGATCAACGCCCAGAAGGCAAACATTGCACTTGTTTTCGACCAGGCATGCGCCATCGACCTCGCCACCAAGGGCACCACTAAAAATGTGGTCGAAGCGGTTCATACTTCCGTCAATCCGCAGGTTATTGACTGCCCACCCGCTGGTGGCTCAAAACGCAGCATCGATGCAGTAGCCAAGGATGGCATCGTCATCAAGGCCCGCGCCCGCGTGACCGTTCGCACCAACCTGGACAGCTTCGTCGGCGGTGCCACCGAAGACACCATCGTTGCCCGTGTCGGCGAAGGTATCGTTTCCTCCATCGGCTCCGAGGGAAGCTACAAGGATGTGCTGGAGAATCCGGACCGCATTTCAAAGAACGTGCTGGCCAAGGGCCTCGACAGCAACACCGCCTTCGAGATTCTCTCGATCGACATCGCGGACGTGGACGTCGGCGAAAACATCGGTGCCAAGCTGCAGGCCGAACAGGCCGAGTCGAACAAACTCGTCGCCCAAGCGCAGGCAGAAGTCCGCCGCGCCGCCGCCGTCGCGCAGGAGCAGGAGATGATCGCCCGCGTGGCGGAGATGCAGGCCAAAGTGGTCGAGGCCGAGGCCGAGGTGCCTTTAGCCATGGCGGATGCCTTCCGAAGCGGCAATCTCGGCATCATGGATTATTACAGGATGAAAAACCTGGCGGCTGACACAGACATGCGCAGCAAGATTGCCGGCACCGACGAATCGTCCGACTCCGGCAGTCCGAAGAAATAAACCACCTTGGCCAACGGCTTCACAGAATGGCTGAACATCGGTCTGCCGGGGCAACCGATCCTGGCAGAGGCTCAAGACCTGTTCGGCCTTGTCTTTTTATTGATTGCCGCACTTGTCGGTTGGATCAACAAACGCAAGGATGCCTCCAAACTCGAGCAGGCGAGCCATGCCGTCCCCACGCAACGATCCCAACGCCCCGCCCCCGCCCAGGCCGGGAAGCCCACCGGCTGGCTGGCCCGTCTAGAGCAACTTGCCCAGACCCAACTCGACCAGACCGACCGGGAATCCGAGAGCCATTACGACGACAACTACGAGCAGGAATCAGTTGATCTGCCCCCGGTGATTGGCGCCGACGCACCTGTAACCCCTGCGCTGGTTGGCTCGACACAGGAAGCATACCGTGACACACCACTCACCAACCAGTTGCGCGAGGCCGAACAGGCCAGCGTAACCCGGAAAACGGCCTCGGGCAGGTCGCCTGTTTACGACTCACCCATCTACACCGGCAACATTGCACACCACATTGGCACCGACCTACGGGCCGCGCAACAAGCCGTCGTGGGTTCCATCATCCTAGGCGCGCCCAAGTCACTCGAGAGCCCTGGGCAGGTCAATCGCCAATAAACTCGAGTTTTTAGGTTCAAGTTTTCGGCTTGGTTGGGCTTTCTCTTGAACTCCCACACACTAATCAGCGAGGGCGCTTGGGTTTCGTCAGTGGGAAGGCATTTGGCAGATGCCTCACCTCGCTCACCTCGCCGTCGAGCAGCAGCACCTCGACGATGTCGAAGCGAAACTTGGTCTCCGGGTTGCCGAGCCGCCGCAGGTACTCCTTCGCCGCTTGGCCAAGCAGCCCACGCTTGCGCTGATTCACGGCGGCGGCGGGGCGCGTCCAGCCGCCCTCTGTCCGCGCCTTCACCTCGACGAATACCAGGCAGTCGCCGTCCCGAAACACGAGGTCGATCTCGCTGCCCTTCGTGCGGAAATTGGCGGTGAGAAACTTGAGACCCGCCCGCTTGAGATGCCGCCTTGCCGCCGCCTCGCCGACCCGGCCCCGGCGCAGATGCTCCGGCTCGCGCCGTAGGCCAAGCGCCCGTTTAACCGCGTGCCACAGGCTCATCGGTCGTCGGGTTCGGGAACAGCCCAAGCTGCGACTGCGGCTTGATCGGCGCAAAGCTGTGCCGATGCACGCGGCACGGCCCCAGCTTGGCCAAGGCGTCGAGATGCTCGCGCGTGCCGTAGCCCTTGTTCGAGGCGAAACCGTAGCCGGGGAATTCGCGGTCGAGTTTCACCATCATCTGGTCGCGCGTGACCTTAGCCAAAATGCTCGCGGCGGCGATCGAGTAGCTCAGCGAGTCGCCCTTCACCAGTGCCGTCTGCGCCTGGCCAAGCGACGCCACCGGCCGCCCATCGACCAGCACATGCTCCGGCGCCTGGCCAAGCGCGGCCAACGCTTGCTCCATCGCCCGGTGCGTCGCCTGCAAAACATTGATCCGGTCAATCTCCGCTGGCTCGACGAGTGCGATGCCAAACTCGAACCCATCCAGCGACTGCAGCAACTCGAAGAGCGACTCCCGTTTTTTGGCGCTCAACTTCTTTGAGTCGTTCACCCCGTCCAGCGGCTTGGCCAAGCCATCACGAATGTGTTCGGGCAAAAACACCGCCGCCGCCGCAACGACCGGCCCGGCCAGCGGCCCGCGACCTACCTCGTCCACCCCCGCGATCCGCTCGCAGCCCTCGGCCAGGCGCTCCCGCTCATGCGTGAACCGGTCAAACGCCATGGCTAAACAAACTTGCCGGGGTTGAGAATGCCGTTCGGGTCGACCGCACACTTGAACGCCGCGTGCAGCTTCCGCGCCTCCGGCGATGTTGCCTGTTCCCACCACGGCAGGCGTGCCACCCCGATACCGTGCTCGCCGGTGACCACCCCGCCCCACGCCAGCACCTGCCGAAACAGGTCGTCAAGCGCATCGCCGCTGCGCTTGACTTGTTCCGGGTCGGACTCGTCCAGCATCAGGTTGACGTGGATGTTGCCGTCGCCGGCGTGCCCGAAACAGGCCACGCGGATGCCGTGTTTTTTCTGCAGTTGACCGGCGAACCTGAACAGCGCCTCGAGCTTGCCGCGCGGCACGGCGATGTCGTTGTTCAGCTTGGTCAGGCCGGTGTCACGCAGTGAGTACGAAAACTCGCGGCGCAACTGCCAGAATTTCTCGACGCCCTCGTCGCCAAAGCCTCTCTGCGTGTGCAGCGGCGAGAACGGCTTGAGCAGTTTTTGCAACTGTCCAAGTTCGCCTCGAACCGATTTTTCCTGCCCGTCGAGTTCGACGATCAGGTGTGCCTTGCAGCCGTCGAACAATTTGCTGCCGGTTCGTTCGCGCGCCGCCGCCAGCGTGAAGGCATCGGCAACCTCGACGGCGGACGGCAAAAAACCAGCCCGAAAAATCGCCTGAATCGCCCGAGCGGCGTGGCGCATCGAGCTGAAGCCCATGCCGATGCAGGCCCGGAACGGCGGAAGCGGCAGCAGCTTGAGCGTCGCCTCGGTGCCGATCCCGAGCAGTCCCTCAGAGCCGACAAAAAACCGTGCGAGGTCGAAGCCGGTTTTGTTTTTGTGGCAACGCCCGCCGAGCTTCGCGATCGAGCCGTCCGGCAGCACAACCTCGAGCCCAAGTACGTAGTCACGCGTGACGCCGTACTTGAGGCAGCGCGGGCCGCCGGCGTTGGTGGCGATGTTGCCGCCGATGCTGCAGTCCGCCCGGCTCGCCGGGTCGGGCGGATAATACAGCCGCTTGGCCTCGGCGGCGTCCTGCAACTCGGCCGTAATGACGCCGGGCTGAACGACGGCAACGAAGTCGCTCCCGCTTATTTCGCGGATGCGCTTCATCTTGGCCAAACTCAGCGCGATGCCGCCGCGCACAGGGACGCAGCCGCCAACGTAACCGAACCCGGAGCCGCGCGCGGTCACCGGGATGCGATGCCGGTTGGCAAACTTGAGAATCTCTGCAACGGCTTTTGTGCTGCGGGGAAAGGCCACCGCGTCAGGCGGGTTTGTGGCAAACCACTTGTCGCCGGCGTGGCGCTCGAGCGTCCGCTCGTCCGTGCGCAGTGCGCCCTTGGCCAAGCGGCGCGCAAGTTGGCCAAGTTGTTTGCGGCGGGCGTCTGTCATTCGACCGGGTGACCGAACGATTTCAAAAACTCACGCGCGTCCGCCTCCCGGTCTTCCGGCACTTGCACGCGGATGCCGCCAACACCGAGCACATGACATTCCACCGCCAATGCGCTGCTCTCGTCGGCGACGAACACATCAAACTCCGCCGCCTCAAGCTGCGAGCGAACCAACTGCGCTTCCCCCGAATTGAGCGCCCGGAATACTGTCTTGAGTTGCATGCTCAAATCTCCACTGAGCGGGCTTCGCGAATCGACTCGAGCACGGCGAATGTGAGCCGCATGCTTTGCCTTGCCTCGGCGTACGGCAATGGGTGATCTGCCGTGCCTTGCAAAAACGCCAACCACGCAGCCATCTGCTCGGCATGGCCTTTCGAACCGTATTTGAATTGCTTGTGCGAGTTGCGCTGATGAATTGTGAGTGACTGAAAGTTGGTGATGTCCGCCACGATGCCGGAACCGTAAACCGTGCACTGCTCCTTGGGATAGGTCGTATCGCCCTCGGCGGAATAAATCAACTGCCCACTCGAGCCGTCGGCAAACTCAACCTGCGCCGTGACGCTGTCCGGCAGTGGCAGCGCCCCACCGGTCGGCCAGATGGTTTGCGCCGTGACGCGCACGGGACGCGAGCCGAACAGGAAGCAGAAGTAGTCGAGGAAGTGGCAGCCCTCGCTGATGACGCGCCCGCCGCTCTCGTCTTGATTGGCGTACCAGTGGCCGGCGTCGAGCTTGCCGGCGAACACGCGGTAACTGGCCGACTTCGGGCCGGGTACAAGCTCGAGCTGGCGCTTCAGCTCGACGCTCGCCGGGGCGAAGCGGCGGTTGAACCCGACCTGCACACTCTGCGGATGCTCCGCAATCGTCGCATCAATTTCGGCAAGCTCGGCGCGCGAAAGACAAAGCGGTTTCTCGACAAACACATGCCGCCCCGACTTGAGCGCGCCCATCACCATCGGCGCGTGCAGATGGTTGCGTGTGCCGATCAGCACCGCGCCGTCGCCCGCCTGGCCAAGCGCGGCTTCGGGATCGGTCGCCGCCTCGGCGAAGCCAAACTTATCGCGCACGTGATTCGCGCTGAGCGCGGTGTTGTTGACGATCGTGCCCAGCGGAATCTTGCCCTTGAGGCTCGGCAGCAACATCGTCCGGGCGAAGTTGCCCGCGCCAATCACGTCAAGTTGCTCCACCTGCTTGTCCAAGCGCTTGGCCGACGGGATGTCGCTTGCCTCGGCGTTGGGCTTGGACGCCGGTTGGCCCGGCGCGTCGTCCGGTTCGCCGTACTCCATCACCACGCCGACGTCGCTCGAGGAGCCGTCCCCGAGCGCCTCGTACACCGGCAGCGCGTCGTCGAATTTCACGCGCCGGGTGGTGATCGCGCCGAGGTCGAGTTCGCCCGTGCCCAGCAAATGCAAACAGGCCTGGAAGTTGCGCTGCTCGGTCCAGCGCACGTAGCCGATCGGGTAATCCGCGCCGCCCCACTCATACGACGGATCGTACCGCCCCGGGCCGTACGAGCGCGAGAAACGCACGTCGAGTTCCTTGTTGGCAAAGATGCGCCACGGCAGCTCGATCTTCGTGATGCCGACATCGACCAAGCGGCCGCGGTCGCGCAACGCGTCGGCGCACTGCTCGATCGGTGCGTTGCTGTCGGTGCCGACACAGACCACCGCGGCGTCGACGCCGTGGCCGTCGGTCCACTCGCGAACCTCGTTCTGCAAATCCTGCGACGACGAAACCACCACCCGCTCGGCACCCATCGCGGATGCGTGCTCGCGGCGAGACTCGTCGAGGTCCACCGCCATGACGCGCGCGCCATTTGCCTTAAGCAGGCCGGTAACCAGCAGGCCGACCAGCCCCTGCCCCATCACCATCACCCGATCGCCAAGGCGTGGCTCGGTCTGGCGCACCGCCTGCATCGCGATGGAGAGCAGCGTCGTGTAGGCCGCCTGCCACATCGGCACTTGCTCCGGCACCCTGGCCACGAGCATGTCCGGCACGGCGATGTACTCGGCGTGGAACGCGCACTCGGCGCCGCCGCACGCCACGCGGTCGCCGACGCGAAAACGGGAGTTGCCTTCATCCACCGCCTCGACAATCCCGGCCGCGCTGTAGCCGAGCGGTGTCGGCGACGAGAGCCGGTTGCGCACTTTTTCGTAGGCGGACTTCCAGCCGATGTTCCTCGCGGTATCGATCACCTTGCGAACCTGATCCGGTCGGGCTTTGGCTTTTTGAAGCAGATTCATCTTGGCCTGCTCGACCTTCATTTTCTCAGTGCCGATCGAGATGACGGAGTGTGTCGTGCGCACCAGCACCCCGCCCGGCGGCGGTACGGGGCACGGCACCTCCTGCAGTTCCAGTCGTCCGTCCTGATATTGGGCAATCTGTTTCAATGCGCGAAAAAGTTAGCATGCACTACCAATGGCGTCACCGTAAAGTGACACGCTACTTGGTTTTGTGTTCGAGAATTTTCCCGTTGGACGTGAGGGTGATTTCGGTCAGGCCGGCGGGGAGTGATGTGCGCGTGGTTTTGCCGCTTGGCCAACGGACCTCGATGACGGACGGCGGCTTGGGTGTCGCCAAGACCTTGGCCAAGCCGTCCTGCGACCCGTAGCCGCTGCCCAGTTGCCACTCGCGCCACGTGCCGCTGGTGGCGTCCGGCGCCTGTCCAAAGTGCAGCCGGGCCGCCGAGCCGATGGCGTCCTGGTTCAGCTTGCCACCAACGAGGCGCACGCGCAGGCCCGGCTTGGCTTTGTTGTTCCGGAATAACCGGGTGCGCCCGCCGCTTTGCGTGACGACGAGGTCTAGTCGCCCATCGGCGTCGTAGTCGGCCAGGGCGCAGGCGCGTTGGTCGCCGTACATTTTCAACCCGGCCTCGTCGCCTTTCACCGGCGTGAAGTTCGCCTCACCAAGCCCGCGCAGCCACAGGCCGCGGCCAGCGTCGAGCCGGTCGGCGTCGGTCGGGAACGCGGCAAAGTTCTGCGCCAGGAACAGGTCGTCGATGCCGTCGCCGTCGAGGTCGCCCACCGACACGCCGAACGCCGGCGACAACTGCGCCTCCGGTGGCAGCGGCTTCGGCTCGAAGCCTTCCTTGCGATTGAGGAATACCATCGATTGCAACACCGCAGCCGTGACTGATCGCGCAGCGGCGGGATGATAATCCATCAACTTCAGTACGCCGGCCTCGGCATATTCGCGGTGAGACTGAAATACACCGCGCAAGCCGGCGTAGCCGCGGAACAGCGACAGCAGATCGCGGGTCGGCAGGTACTTTTTCAGCCGGTCATCCCACGCAGCGAGGATGAGCGACGTCGGCACGCTGGAGTCAGTGAAATGATAGTAGAGGCGCGGCGGATTGATGAGGCTCGGGCTCAGCGACGAGTTGAGCCCCCAGTTGGTGGCGACGATGTCGGTGCGCCCGTCGCCGTCGAAGTCGCCGGTGGCCACGCCCTGCCAAAGTCCGGTCAACCCGCTCAGGCCAAGCGCCTCGGTCGCCTCGCTGAATTTACCCTTCTGGTTTTTGAACACACGCACCGGCCCCCACTCGGTCGCCACGATCAACTCGGGAAAACGGTCGCCGTCTAGATCGCTGAACACCGCGCCGTTCACGAGGCCAAGCGCCCGGCTCAGTGTGCCGTCGGCCGGATCGAGGCTCCGCGTGCTGTTGATCAAAAGCATCGAGACACTCGCCTGCGGATAATGCCCCGTGACCGCACGCCCGCCGATGAACACGTCAAGATCGCCGTCGGCATCGACGTCCGCCACAGCGATCGGCCCCGGCATGATATCCTCTAGCGACTTGTCACTGCGGTAGATGCCGCCGCTTTTCCTGAACGTCATCAGCTTCGCGCGAGATCGAGGCGACTCGTAGTTTGTCACCGCCGAGAGCCACGTGCGCCGACCGCTGCCGTCCACCCAACCGCAGGCGCTCACCACGTCGCCGGGCAACTTCAAGCCGGCGGCGCCCGACACGACTCCGAACCGTCCGTCGCCCAGGTTTTTGTAAACCACGACTGCAGACCCGGCACCGGCGCCAATCAGCAAATCCTCGTCACCGTCGTTGTCGTAATCCAGCCAAGCCACACCCGGCCCCGAGCGGTCGAGACGCCTCGGCAGTTGGGGTTGCAGCGCGGTGTCGTCGTACTGGTTCTCAGCGTGCGAATGGTTAAGCAGTCGACTTGCGTCCTCGAAGAACGGCTCCGCCTCACGCTTGGCCGGGGCCGGTTTCGGCGGGCCACCGCTTGGCTCGGCAATCTCGTAAATGTGGTTCGGCTGCGGGGCGGCGATGAACGAGCGGCGTCCACTTGGCCAAGCGACCTCGATCGAGCGTGTCGCCGTGCCGGTGCCCATCGCGAACATCCGCAGCGGCTGGTCGCCGGAGAGGTAGCGCCCGCCGGCGACGATCTCCTGCGTCTGCCGAAATTTGCCGACAACCACCGTCACGCGCGCGCCGATGCCGTGGGTGTTCGGCGGTAGGCCGCTCAGTTGCACCGCCACGCGCGGCGCGATCGTGTCGTTGCGGTAAACCAACGGCGGCTGGTTGAGGCAGTTGATGACGAGGTCGAGGTCGCCGTCGTTGTCAAGGTCGCCGGTGGCGATGCCGTGCGACATCTGCGTCGAGTTGAACCCCCACGCCTGCCCCGTCTCGGCAAACTTGAAATTGCCCAGGTTCCGGTAGACGGCATTGGCCATGGTGTTGGGAGGAAACATCAGCAGGCCGACTTGGCTGCGCTTAGCCTTGGGGACGCGCGCAAACTTGGACTGCGAGTCACGGTCGTTGACGTCGTGCAAATGGCCGTTGGTGACGAGTAGGTCTTCGTAGCCGTCCAGATCCACGTCGAGGAACACCGGCTGCCAAGACCAGTCGCTCGCCTCGACGCCGGCGTAGCGGCCCACCTCGGCAAAAGTGCCATCGCCGCGATTCCAAAACATCGTGTTGCGCGCAACTTGCAGGCGCTTGCCCACGCCGCCCGGCAACGGGGGCAGTGGGTTGTTGGGGCTGCTTTTCGTCAAGCGAGTGGACGCGTCGCGGCTTAGCATCTCGACCACGAAAAAGTCGGTGTGGCCGTCACGGTCGATGTCGGCGAAGTCCACCCCCATCGAGGCGTAGGCCACCGAGCGCACCGCCTCCGAGCCGGCCTCGCGGAACTTCCCGGCGCCGTCGTTGAGCCAGAACCGATCCGGCGTCTG
>ENA-OREN01004471-OREN01004471.1-marine-metagenome-genome-assembly--contig:-NODE-4471-length-12163-cov-3.747725_pt1 | contig 12163 bp, 9 predicted proteins | sample MGYA00248624_ERZ508555 | MGnify/ENA primary metagenome ERZ508555 (study PRJEB26222, sample SAMN06267773) | marine metagenome | isolation source: Saanich Inlet, British Columbia, Canada | place...
TGGTGGCTTCGGCACTGGCGGCTTGGGCGGCTACACAATGGGGTTACCAGTATGCCTTTTTTGTCCCAGCGGGGGTGCTGCTCTGCATTTGGTTTCTGTTCGTTTTCTGCCAACGCAACCGGCCGGAGGACGTTGGCTTGCCGCCTATCGAGGAATATCACGGTGAGCAAAAGGAAGCCGGGGAGGAGCCTGATCACGAGGAGGGGCAATCGTGGAGCCACGTCATCTCAGTGCTGAAAGACCCGATGGTGCGAATGCTGGCCGGCGTTTATTTTTTCCTCAAGCCGACCCGGTACGCGATCCTGTTTTGGGGGCCGGTGTACATCACTGAGAAACTGGGCACGCGCGGCGAGGCGGGCGGATTCATGGATGGCGCAATCGCCACCATGTTCGAATTGGCAGGGCCACTAAGCGTCCTAATTGCCGGTATCGTGACGGACAAGGTGTTCGGCTCGCGGCGCATGCCGGTGGCGGTGACGTGTCTGCTGAGCCTGTCGGTGTTGCTCTTCGTGTTGGACGATCTCCCGGCAAATCGATACGCCTTGGGTGCTGGGTTTTTCATGATCGGGATTCTGCTTTACGCCCCCGATTCACTTATCAGCGGCACCGCTGCGGTGGACTTCGGAACCCGGAAAGGCGCAGGCACCGCAGCCGGCATGATCAACGGTTGCGGCTCCTTTGGGGCCGTGCTGGGAGGCGCGCTGCCGGGGTTTTTGAAGGAGCAGTGGGGTTGGGATGGCATCTTCCTCGCCTTGAGCATCTCGATTCTCATCGCCGGGCTGTTACTGCTGCCACAATGGAACAAGCTACCCAAGTCTCACAACAAACCGCAGACGCCGTGACGCCCCTCGGAGATTGAACTTGGTCAGTTTGCACTACACCCTCCCGTTGCCCGATCATGCCCAAGCGCCGCGCTGCCAACATCGCCTTTGCCCTATTGCTGACTGTATGCTTTTGCGGCTTGGCCAAGCGCACTGTCTCGGCCGCACCGTTGCAGTGGCACGATCGAGGCCATTACCGTGAGGCAAAAGTGAACCGGCCGCTTGGCCAGGCGACCGGCTTCTCGCTGCTCTCGGCCAAGGTCGCCGGTGTCGGGTTCACCAACCGCTTGGCCCGCGCGCGAATGGTCAACGCCAACCTGCTCAATGGAGCGGGCGTCGCCGCCGGTGACGTGGACGGCGACGGACTGTGCGACCTCTATTTGTGCAGTCTCGACGGCGACAACGGGCTTTTCAAAAACCTTGGTGACTGGAAGTTCAAAGACATCACGGCTGGGGCGGGGGTCGGTGCGCCGGGTATGTCGAGCACCGGCGCGGCGTTCGGCGACGTGGACGGCGACGGCGATCTCGATTTGTTCGTCACCTCCTGCGGCGGGCCGAACGCGCTCTTCATCAACGACGGCACCGGCCGGTTTACGAATCACACCAAGGCCGCCGGCGTCGAGGTGCGGAAGATCGGCTCGACGTCGGTCGCGATGGGCGACGTGGACGGCGACGGCGACCTCGACATTTACGTCGCCAACTACGGCGAGACCTCCGTCCTGCGCTCGGGCGGTTCGGTGTCGGTGCGCACGATCAATGGCAAGCAGGTGGTCACCGGCCGGTACGCCAACCGCATCCGCATCATGGGCGGCGACATGGTCGAAGTCGGCGAGCCGGATTTTCTCTACCTCAACGACGGTAGCGGCAACTTCACCAACATTGACTGGACGGACGGCAATTGGCTCGACGAAAACGGCCAGCCGATCCGGAAGGCGTTTTGGGATCTGGGCCTGTCGGTGATGATCCGCGATGTCAACCAGGACGGCCGGCCGGACATTTATGTTTGCAACGATTTTCAGACGCCGGACCGGTTTTGGATCAATCAGGGCGACGGCAAATTCCAACTCATCAACGAGCTGGCATTGCGCCATCGCAGCTACTTCGCGATGGCGGTGGACTTCGCCGACATCAACCGCGACGGACACGACGATTTTTTTGTCGCCGATATGATGAGCCCGACGCACCTGCTCGAGATGACGCAGGTTATGATCACCAACCCGTTCGCCAAGCCGATCGACGAGTTCATCGACCGGCCGATCATCCACCGCAACACACTCCTCGTGAATCGCGGCGACAACAGCTACATGGACACCGCCAACTTCAGCGGTGTCGCTGCTACCGAGTGGACTTGGGGCGCGACCTTCCTCGACGTCGACCTCGACGGCTTGGAGGATTTGCTGATCGCCAACGGCCATGCGTTCGACACGCAGAACCTCGATACCATCGAGCGTACTGCCAAGCTCGGCAAACTGCCGGTGGCGCAGGCACGTAAAAAAGTCTTTCTGTACCCGCCGCTGAACGTCCCTAACATGGTTTTCCGAAACGAGGGTGGCCTGCGCTTCACCGAGGCTGGTAGCCAATGGGGCTTCGAATCGAAAAACGTCTCGCACGGCATTTCACTCTGCGACTTGGACAATGATGGCGATCAGGACGTGGTGGTGAACTGTCTCAATGAGCCGCCGCTGCTCTATCGCAACAATGCCACCGCGCCCCGTGTGTCGGTGGCACTACGCGGCGCGCGGGGCAACACACGCGGCATTGGAGCGCGCATCATCGTTCGCGGCGGGCCGTATGAGCAATCGCAGGAAATGATCGCCGGCGGCCGCTACCTCGCCGGTGATGAGCCGCTCCGCAGCTTCGCCGCCGGCCAAGCGCAAAGCCTCTCGATCGAGGTCGCTTGGCCAAGCGGCAGTCGAACCGTCGTCACCGCGGCCAAGCCGAATTACGCCTACGAAATCCACGAGAAAAACAGCCAACCCAAGCCGCCGCCCTTGGCCAAGCCGCCGCCGATGTTCATCGACGCAAGCGACTGGCTCAACCATGAACACAGCGAACATCCGTCCGACGATTTTCTGCGACAGCCGCTGCTGCCCCGCCGCCTCACCGAGTCCGGCCCCGGCGTGGCGTTCATCGACTGGGATGGCGACGGGCGCGACGAACTGTTCTTCGGTAACGGCGCGGGTGGGAAACTTGTCGGCTACAGCGTCGCCGCCGAAGGCCGCTTGGCCAAGCTCGCCGAACCGGCGTTTGACCGACCGCTCGCCGGTGACGCGCTTGGCTTGGGTGCGCTTGGACAAGGGCTGCTCGTGGCGGTGTCCGCGCACGATTCGCCCACGCCGACTGCCTCGTCGCTGCAACTCTTCCGCCCCGGTGCGGCCAAGCCGAAAGTCATCAAGTTGCCGTCCGCCAACCACTCCGATGCCGGCTCGATCGCCGTGGCTGACGTGGACGGCGACGGGCATCCCGACGTGTTCGTCGCCGGTCAAGGCATCCCCGGCAAGTTCTCGCAGCCCGCCTCGTCGTGGTTGCTGCGCGGCGGCCCGGGCGGAGTGAAACTCGACGCCGAACAGTCCGCCGTTTTCGCGAACATCGGCCTCGTGACCGCTGCCGTGTTCGTGAATCTGGACGACGATATTTTGCCGGAACTGGCGCTGGCGACCGAGTGGGGGCCGATCCGTATTTTCAAAAACAGCGGCGGCAAATTCACCAATGCGACAAAGGCGTGGGGGCTCGACTCGCAGCCGGGCATTTGGCAGACGCTCGCCATCGGCGACTTCGACAACGACGGCCGGTTCGATCTGCTCGCCGGCAATTGGGGGTTGAACAGCCCGTACAAGCACGGTGAAAAACGGGTGCCGTATCTAGTCCACAGCGACATCGGCGGCGACGGCTTTTACGATGCGCTCGAGGCGCGGTTCGACGTGGCATCGCAACGACTGTTGCCGCGTCACCAGCTGGTGACGCTCGAGTTGCTGTTCCCGTTTTTGCGGGAAAACTTCCCGACGCATCGTGGTTACGCCGCTGCGACGCTTCAGCAAATTTTCGCCGGTCAACTGGCCGGGGCCAAGCTGCTCAAGGCGTCGCACCTCGCCTCGGTGCTGCTGCTCAATCGCGCCGGGACATTTGAAGCCAGGCCGCTGCCGGTCGAGGCGCAGCTCACGCCGGTCAACGGCGCGACCGTGGCCGACTTCGACGGCGACGGAAACGAAGACGTGTTCCTCAGCCAAAACTTTTTTGCGGTGCGAGTGGAGGATTACCGGATGGATGCCGGCGAGGGTATGCTGCTGCTCGGCGACGGGGCTGGCGGGTTCGCGAGCGTGTTCGGGCACCGAAGCGGCATCAAGATTTTCGGCGAGCAACGCGGCTGCGCCGTGGGCGACCTGAACGACGACGGCCGCCCCGACCTGTTGATCGCGCAAAGCAAGGGCCGCCCGAAGCTGTACCTCAACGCGCTTGGCCAACCCGGCCTCCGCGTGCGTGGCAGTCAAGGCGCGGTGCTTCGGCCGGTATACGACGACGGCACAAAAGGCGCGGCCCGCTTGGTCAGCAGCAGTTCCGGGAGATACTCGCGAAACAGCGACACACAAATTCTTGGGGCTGCCGGGCGCATTCGCAGTGTCGAGGTCACTTGGCCAAACGGAATGAAGCGTGGGGAAAATGTCACCGACCCAGCCAGGCTGCTCGAGTTGTCTGCCGAGTGATCACCCTAAAGCGCCTTGGCGGCGATGTCGGTGCGGGTGAAGGCGCCTTCAAACTGGATTTTTGCGGCGGCCTCGTAGGCGAGGTCGCGGGCGGCCTGCAGCCCTTGGCCAAGCGCGGTGACGCCCAGCACGCGGCCGCCGCTGGTGACGACGTTTTCGCCGTCGAGCTTGCTTCCGGCGTGGAAAACTTTCACGCCTGGCAGGGCGTTAGCGTCGGCGATGCCGGTGATGACTTTGCCTTTTTCGTAGCTGCCGGGATAACCGCCGGAGGCCATCACGACACAGACGGACGATTGCGCCGACCAGCGCAACTCGTGTCCGGCAAGCGTGCCGTCGATGCTTGCCTCGAGCAAATCGACGAGATCGTTCTCAAGGCGCGTGAGGTAAATCTGCGTCTCGGGGTCGCCGAAACGGGCGTTGAACTCGAGCACCTTCGGGCCGTCATCGGTGAGCATGACGCCCGGGTAAAGCATCCCGCGAAAGTCGATACCTTCTGCGGCGCAACCGTCGAGCCAAGGGTCGAGCACGGAGTCGGCGATCTCGGTGAGTTTTTCGTCGCTCAAAAACGGCACCGGCGAGTAGGCGCCCATGCCGCCGGTGTTCAGGCCTTCGTCGCCGTCGAGGGCGCGTTTATGATCCTGCGAGCTGGGGAAAAGCTTGGCGCATTTGCCATCGCACAATGCGTGCAGCGACACCTCCATGCCGGTGATCAATTCCTGGATCAATACGCTCGAGCCGGCCTCGCCGAACGCACGGTCGGTCATGATCTGGTCGATTGCCCCGTTGGCTTCACCGGTATTGTTGCAGATGAGCACGCCCTTGCCGAGCGCGAGCCCGTCCGCCTTCACCGCGCATTGGCCGTCGAGCGACGCAGCAAACGACTTGGCTTCGTCCGCATAGGCGAACGACGCCGACTGCATCGTCGGGATGCCGTTGCGATCCATGAATTCCTGCGAGAAAATTTTGGACGATTCAAACTGCGCCGCCTGCTGTGTTGGCCCCCAGGCGCGGAGACCGGCGGCTTGGAATTGATCGACGATGCCCATTGCGAGTGGGTTGTCTGGGCCGACGACGGTGAGGTCGGCTTGGTTGTCGCGGGCGAACGCGAGCAGTGCCGGCAGATCCTCCGCGCCGATGCCGACGCACTCGACCGCCGAGCCGTTGGCCGCGAGCGTCTCGCCGCCGATACCGGCATTGCCGGGGGCGCACCACATCTGCGTGGCACGGGGGGACTGTGCCAGTTTCCAAACTAGGGCGTGTTCGCGGCCGCCTCCGCCGATTACTAGAATTTTCATCAAGCTCTGCGGCGGCGCATCGTAAATCAGCCTCGGCAGCGGGAAAGCATTTTCCGCCCGGGGCGCTTAGCTAAGCAGGTGGCAGGCAAAAATAAATTGAGCCGGTTGGGGTTTGCCGTCACTCTCTGCGCCCCTGAAATGCGGAAGGTGAACATAGGATTGGTCGGGTGCGGCACGGTTGGCAGCGGCGTGGTGAAGGGCTTAGCCCGCAACGGCGCGCTGATGGGCTCCCGGCTTGGCGTGAGTTTTTCGCTCGGCGGCGTGGCGGTGCGCAACCCGCGCAAGGCCCGGCCGGTGCGCTTGGCCAAGGGCTTGGTCACGAGCGATTGGGAGTCGCTGGTGAGCGACCCGAAGATCGATGTGGTGATGGAGTTGATGGGCGGCACGACCACGGCGCGAAAGGTGGTGGCGGCAGCGCTCAAACTTGGCAAGCCGGTGATCACGGCAAACAAGGCGCTGATCTCCGCGCACGGTGAGTCGATCTTTCGGCTGGTCGAGAAGAACGGCGGCAATCTTTATTATGAAGCGTCGGTGGCGGGCGGCATTCCGATCATCAAATCGCTGCGCGAGGGCTTGAGCGGCAATCGCATTCAGCGGCTTTACGGCATCCTCAACGGCACTTGCAATTACATCCTCACGAAGATGGAAGCCGACGGGAGCGACTTCGCCGACGTGCTCGCGGACGCGCAACAGATGGGCTACGCGGAGGCCGAGCCGTCGCTGGACGTGGACGGGTTTGACGCGCAGCACAAGACCGGCATTCTCGCTTCATTGGCGCATGGGTTCTGGGTGAAGCCGGGGCAGATTTTTGTCGAGGGCATCCGCCACATTACGCCGCTGGACATCCAGTTTGCGCGGCGGCTGGGCTACTGTATCAAGCTGCTCGGCATCGTGAAGAAGCTCGGCAACAAAGTGCAGATCGCCGTTCACCCGGCGCTCGTGCCGGAGACGCATGTGCTGGCGAATGTCAGCGACGTGTTCAATGCAGTTTTGGTTCGTGGCGACATCGTCGGGGACACGCTGCACTACGGTCAGGGTGCCGGCGCAGATGCCACGGCGAGCGCGGTGTTGAGCGATCTTGCCGATGCGGCGCTGGATTTGAAAAACGGTAGCATCGGCCGCGTGCCACCGTTCGTGCCGCACGAACAAAACGGCATGGTGCAGTCGATGGACAAGGCGGTCAGCCCGTTTTATCTGCGATTGAGCGTGGTCGACCGACCGGGAACCTTGGCCAAGATCGCGGCGATTCTTGGCGAGGCGAAGATCGGAATTTGCTCGGTGACACAGCCGGAGGGGCACGTCGGCGAGAGTGTGCCGCTGATTTTGATGCTGCACGACGCGCCGGATCTGGCGATGCGGCAGGCGCTCAAAAAGATCGCCCGCCTCTCCGCGATCAAAGCAAAGCCGACGATGATCCGCGTGGAAACTTTTGCATAATTTTGAACTCGCACGACACCAACTCAACCGGCGCGTGGCAGGGAGTGATCCGCCGTTACGCGGAGTATCTGCCGGTGGACGACTCGACGCCGGTCGTGTCGCTGCTCGAGGGTAACACACCGCTGATTCGCGCCGACCGTCTGGCCCGCGAGATCGGCGGCGACATCGAGCTGCACCTGAAATATGAGGGACTGAACCCGACCGCTTCGTTCAAGGATCGCGGCATGACCATGGCGGTTTCCAAGGCGATGGAGCGTGGCACGGAGGTGGTCGTTTGCGCGAGCACCGGCAACACGTCCGCCTCGGCGGCGGCCTACGCGGCGCGCGCCGGGATCAAGTGCGTCGTGCTGCTGCCGCATGGCAAGATCGCGCTGGGCAAACTGGCGCAAGCGCTGATGCACGGCGCGACGACGATCGCGATCGAGGGCAATTTTGACGACGCGCTGCGAATCGTCCGCGAACTGGGCGAGACAGGCCAGGTGGAGGTCGTGAACAGCGTCAACCCGGTGCGGATCGATGGCCAAAAGACGGCGGCGTTCGAGGTGGTCGACCAGCTTGGCCAAGCGCCGGACTTTCATTTCCTGCCGGTTGGCAACGCCGGCAACATCACGGCGTACTGGAAGGGTTACAACGAGTACCGCGACGCCGGCTTGGCCAAGGCGGTGCCGAGGATGTTCGGTTTTCAGGCCGCCAACGCAGCGCCGCTGGTCGAGGGTCGGCCGATCAAGAATCCGCGAACGGTGGCTACGGCCATCCGCATTGGCAACCCGGCGAGTTGGGACGGCGCGATGAACGCGCTCAAAGAATCCAACGGCCACATTGCCAAAGTAACCGACGAGGAGATTTTATCTGCGTACAAATTGGCGGCGCGCACTGAGGGCGTTTTCGCCGAGCCGGCGAGCGCGGCGTCGTTGGCCGGGCTGATCCACTGCGTGCGTGACGGGCTGATACCGGTCGGCAGCAAAGTTGTCGCCACGCTCACCGGGCATGGGCTGAAGGACCCGGACAACGCCATCAGCGTCGCCGGCCTCGAGCCGACAGTCGTCGCCCCGGAGACCGATGCCGTGAAGCGAGTCATCGGGCTTTGAGTTGACCGAGCGCTTGGCTTGCCAAGGGGAGGTTTGGCTTTTACCGTCCGTTGCCTGTATGGAGAAGGTTGTTATTATCGGGTCCGGCTGCGCCGGACTGACTGCTGCGATTTACACCGCCCGCGCCAATCTCGAGCCGCTTGTGCTGACCGGCGCGATGCCGGGCGGTTTGCTCACCACGACCAGCATCGTCGAGAATTTCCCCGGTTTCGCCAAGGGCATCGACGGCACGGAGTTGATGATGGAGATGCAGCATCAGGCCGAGCGGTTTGGGGCTAGGATCCAGTTCGGGAGTGCGGTGGATGCAATCGATTTCAGCGGCAGCCAATTGAAACTAACAGTGGACGGCAACGAGGTGGAGACGCAGACGGTGGTCATCGCCAGCGGGGCGGGGCACCGGCATCTCGGGCTGGAGAGCGAGGCCAAGCTGGAGAAAAAGGGCGTCACTTACTGCGCGACCTGCGATGGGGCGCTGCCGATGTTTCGCGACCAGCCGCTGGTGGTGGTCGGTGGCGGCGACTCGGCGTGCGAGGAGGCAACTTACCTAACCCGTTTTGCATCAAAGGTTTACTTGGTTCACCGGCGTGACGAGTTGCGGGCTTCGAAGATCATGGCCGAGCGCACTTTGTCCCATGACAAGATTGAGATGGTGTGGAACTCGGAAGTCACCGAGGTGACGGATGTCGAGCAGGATAAAGTGACCGGAGTGAAAGTGCGAAACACCTCGGGCGACGAGCGCACGATCGATTGCGCCGGGTTGTTTATCGCAATCGGGCACGTGCCGAACACCCAGTTGTTCCAAGGCGTGATCGACATGGATGACGCCGGTTATATCTTGCCCAAGCGCGGGCAGGAAACCAATGTCACTGGCGTGTTCGTGGCGGGCGACTGCTCGGACAACGTTTACCGGCAGGCGGTGACGGCGGCCGGACAGGGTTGTGCGGCGGCGATTGAAGCCGAGCGTTACCTCGCGTCGCTCGACCAGTGACGGCGAGTTTTTGTGACAAATATTTTCAACCATGCAGCCACGCAAGGCACAGATAAAACGCGATACCGGCGAGACGAAGATTCGGCTCAGCCTGAACATCGACGGCAAGGGAAAGTCGAAGATCGATACGGGCATCCCGTTCTTCGACCACATGCTGACGTTGTTCGCTAAGCACGCGACGATGGATCTGAACTTGCGTTGCAACGGCGACGTCGAGGTGGATCATCATCACACCGTCGAGGACTGCGGCATCGCGCTTGGACAGGCATTCGCCGGAGCGCTTGGCGACAAGAAGGGCGTGCGGCGTTACGGCACCGGGTTCGACCCGCGTAACCCGTTCACCGGCGAGGCGTACGTACCGATGGACGAGTGCCTCGCGCGCTGCGTGGTCGACTTCAGCAACCGGCCGCACCTCGTTTGGCGCGGCTTGGCCAGGCACCACCAAAAAGGCATCACCGATGAGGACAAGTCGCAGGACATGTCGTCGGTGTTTCGCTTCGGCTTGGCCCGGGATTTTTTCCAGGCGTTCACCAACGACGCCCGGTGCAACCTGCACCTCGAGTTGCTGTACGGCGACGAGCCTCATCACATCGTGGAGGGGCTGTTCAAGGCGTTCGCCCGGGCGACCGACTTTGCCTGCCAACGCGACCCCCGAATTGCCGGGCAGTTGCCCAGCACGAAAGGGAAATTGTAACTACCTTGAATAAGCCCGTTTTTGGGCGCGTCATTTTAAATGCCGGAAGAACTAGCATATTCCTCGGCCGAAGAGCCTCAACTGGTCCAGTGGGCCAAGGTGGGCGACATGCAGGCATTTGAGGAGTTGGTTGCCCGGTATCGCGACCGCATCTACGTGCGCGCCTACAGCATCATGCGCAATGAGACTCTCGCGGTGGATCTTTCCCAGAATGCGTGGGTGAAGGCGTGGCAGCGTCTTGAACAATTCCATGGCGAGGCAAGTTTTCCAACTTGGCTGAGCCGGATCGTCACCAACCTCTGTCTCGACGAACTGCGGCGGCAGAAACGAGCGCGGATGGACTCCATCGAGGCGATGGAGGAAACCACTGGCCCGGTCGAGAACCGAATGGAGGTGGAGACGATCGATCCCGTCGAGGGACTGAGCCGTGGAGAACTGAGGGAACGAATCGACGCTGCTTTGGCTAAGCTTTCGGATAAACACCGAACGGTGATCGTCCTCTATGAGTTTGAGGAACTTGAGTACAGGGAGATCGCCGAGAAGATGGGCACCTCCATCGGGACTGTCATGTCGCGGTTGTTTTATGCCCGAAAACGGTTGGCCGGTTTGCTAAAGGAAACGCTGAAACGGGACGGATTAATCGAATGAACGAGAACGAAATACAACTTAAGGTGCAGGCCCTGGTGGACGGTGAACTAACCGGACGCGAGGCAGAAGAGCTGCTTTCTCGCTTGGAGAGCGACGCCGGGTTGAAGGCGTTGCACACGCGACTCACTGTTGTTCGTGGGTTAATGGCTGATGCCGAGTTGCCGCGCAGGTTGCCCGAGTCGGGCGACTTCCACTGGAGCCAAATATCAAAGGCCATCGAGCGTGAAGAAAGGCAAGCCAAACACATGGCTAGGCCGGCATCGGGTGCCAACTGGCTAAGACGTTGGGTGTTGCCGCTTGCAGGCATTGCATGTCTCGTGCTGGTGCTGTCTCTGCAGCAAACCACGATGCCAGACCTCGAAATTCTGCTGAGTAGCGACCATGAACTCGAGTTGTCAATCGAAGATCTCGATGTCATGACTTTCAACACCGGGGACGACAACATGAGCGTTGTTTGGCTCGATTACTCTATTGATCTTCAGCAGGACGGGATAGATCTTTGGCTTGATTAAGGCTGGTAAACCGTCTACGAAACACCGCGTAGTGATAAATTTTTCGCTCAGTAACTTGATAAGCCGATTTACTTTTCTGGTCGCCCTGCTGGTATTTGTCGGTGGCGGCTTCGTTGTGGCGCAGGCCGATCCGATTACCGTTCAGGCCCGCTTGGTGTTGGGCACTAGCACGGAGCAAAAAGGTAAAACGGAGGTTTCCAACGCGATTAGGAAGCGCTTGGCCAAGGTCTTCAAATGGATGAAGTACTATGAACTTTGTTCAAGGCGAATTGGCATTGTCGATGGCGCCACAAAAACCGCCAAACTGAGCAAGACCACAAAAATTGAGGTCTCCAACCAAAAGAATGGCAGAATTGCGGTCAGCCTGTTTAGTGAAGGCAAAATGCTGGTTCAAAAAAATCAGCTATTAAAGCCCGGCAGCTGCATGGTTTTGGCCGGCGGAAGTGGCACCGACTCCGCCTGGTTCATTGTCCTCTCCAAGGACAAGTAATCCTTCGCTGACCGAGCGCTTTCGTTCTATTTCGGTCTTCAACTCTCAGTCCGGATGATGTTTTCAACTGAAGGGAGCACGGACTCACCGACTTTGAGCGTCCCTCGAACTGGCTGGAGCTTGCCTCCGACGACTTAAAGGACTGCTCCAAGTCCTTTGAGCACGCCTCAAACGATCTTGAGCACCGCTCAAACCACTTTGAGGACGCCCCAATCGACTTTGGGGACCGCTCAAACTACATTGATCGCTCCACCAAGTGCTTTGCCCCCTGCTCAAAGTACTTTGATCGATGCTCCATCCAGGGTGGTTTTTGTTGCAAAACAGGAAAACAGGCAGTCCTGCGGCAAAAATGCTCCAGATGCTGATTCATAACCGTTCCGCTGCTTCTGCTGCATCCACTTCCTCCTGTGTCGGCTTGCTGTCGGGATCGTTCGGGTCGTGGCCGGTCAGCTCTTCTTCATAATCATAAAACCCATCACCGTCACTGTC
>ENA-OREN01004474-OREN01004474.1-marine-metagenome-genome-assembly--contig:-NODE-4474-length-12161-cov-8.655247_pt1 | contig 12161 bp, 13 predicted proteins | sample MGYA00248624_ERZ508555 | MGnify/ENA primary metagenome ERZ508555 (study PRJEB26222, sample SAMN06267773) | marine metagenome | isolation source: Saanich Inlet, British Columbia, Canada | place...
CACGTCGAATTTTGTCTCTGGGGGAGAGATTGCGAAATCTGCTCGTACCTGTTCGTACGAGGCAATCAGCACGTTGATCGGGAGGTCATACCAGGCGTGCCGGCTTTCCTTGTTTCCCTGCAAGAGCCGCACAGAACAGCCACTTGCCCATTCCTTCAACTCCCGATGCCAGTTCAACTTGAGTGAGGCCGGAACGACAATCAGGGCCCGACGCATTTGCCCACGGACTCGAAGCGTTTCTAGGGCGCAAGCGGCCTGCACCGTCTTTCCAGTGCCCATCTCATCGGCCAATAGCGCCCCATTTTCGGCAACCAGGAATTGGACCCCTACGCGCTGGTAGTTCCTGAGCCTCTCGAGGCTTTCTTCAAGCTTGGCCACTTTGGGAAACCTTAGGGCTAGTCGAGTGGGGAACCGCTTCGAAGCCAGCCATAGCACTTGTTGCAAATTGTCTTCATGTAATCCGTGACTGTGTAGGTCTGGTGCCACTGAACAGAAACCTTTGACCTCTTTGGCAGGAGGCAACGGTCGCAAGTGAAGTCTTTAGGCTCCTCGGCTCGCGTTAACTGAAAGGTCCCGTGTTCATTTGTTACCTCTGCGCCAACTTCGGGCATGCGAGCAGTCCTATCCGGGGTTACCGGCGAGGAGCGGAGATCCTGGAGATGCCAGGCAAGAGACCGAGTGTCGAAAGCGCGTGACGGCAACGTAGAGGCCAGCGAGTGTTTGATACCGAGTGCGGGTGATTCTGCCCGGGTCGACTGGACCGTGGTTGATGAGATCGACAACAACTCCGTGGCGAAACTCGAGCCCTTTGCACTCTCGCGGGGAGAGAACGTTCAGATCCGGCAATGACTCAACAAGTTTGGATTTCATGTCCCCAAACACCTCAGGGGACTCGGCAACCAGAACCACAGCGGAAGACCCGTCTTGCCGTTCGAGAAGTTCCGTGCCGAACTCCATCATCTTCTCTTGCATCGAACCTAGAGGCGTCTCGGTGACGACAACCTCGGGTCCCAAGAGGGCTGTGATGGTTCCAGCGGTTGACGCATCACGAGATGCAGCAATGTGATGTGAATGTTCGTGATTTCCGCCGCTGTAGTCATGATGGAGGCGGTTGATCAGACCTCCGGCTGTGGTCACGATCTGTTCAGTACTCCTGTAGCAGTAGCGCAGGGTGACGACATCGCAAAATTTGACGAGACGGCCCAGGGCGTCGCCCGACGGCTGAACAATCGCTTGGTTCGAGTCGAACGCAATGAACAACGGTGGGATCGAACTTCCACGTTCTAGAAGTTCCAAGATGTTCCGGATGAGGTCAACCGGAAGGTCTTGTCCCTCGTCGATCAGAACACTGGAGTGCTCGGTTAGCTGTTTCTCGAGTTCGTCCCGTCCGAGTGGAAGATCCTGTACCGCGCAAAGCAGCTGAGGATCGGGCGAGTGACCCAGCGTTGTGCAAGCGTCTTTCATCGCCTGTTGGGAGGCTGGGCTTAAGCCGACAAGAAGCGGTTGGGGCCCGGTTGAATCGGAACAGAGTCGGACAAACCGGTGTATGAGGCAGATCGTTTTTCCAGTTCCCGGTCCGCCCTTTACTAGGAGATGACCACCTAGGGGGGCGTCAACTACGAATCGTTGGCGTGGATGGAGGAATACTCTCCACCGGTCTTCAGGAAGTCGCAGCGCGTACTCCAACAATTCGTCATCTACGGCGACAATGTCGCTTGGTGGGCCAGCTTCGGTCTCGTGAAGCGACGCGGCGAGAGCAATCTCTTGCCACTCAGGGCTTAGAGCGGCGACAGTTTCGATAAATTCTGACTCGTCTTCTATCCCGTCGAGAAGGTCAGCAACGGGCCGAGGCAGCGCAGCAAATCGGGATGGGTGCGAGGTTTCACCCCTGTGGGAGTCTGCGGCGACGATTCGTGACTGGACCGGAAGCACCGCAAGCAACGATCCCTGATCCGACAGGACACTGGAATGGCGTTCAGCCCATCGGTAAGCCTCGTCGTGATGATCCGTGTGAAGAAGTACCAGGCCGTTTGAGTCGCTTGTTGCAATAACCCGAAGATCCATTGACGCGCTGAGGCTGACAAAGTCCCCGACGTTGTGCCTTCGTACCCCCTTGGTCTCCTCACCCTCTGAAAGCTGTCCGATCATCGACCTGACGCGCTTCTGGTCACGCGAGTCAAGTGCAGCGAGCGCGTCTAGAAACCCCGCGTGAAGCCGAAGTGCCTGCTGGTCACCCAAAGCAACCACCGTCAGCTTTCACCGCTTGGCCGGTCGACTCATTCGACAAGAGGTGAAAAGTTGTTTACCCAATTTGGAAGCCCGCTGTCACCACTGTCGAGGCGAAGGCGAAACCCGTTGCGTTCGCGTAGTTCCACTCGTTCTCCTTCGAGCCAATGGACGTGTTGGTTGATCCTGGCACCACCCCCCGCAACTCCCATCCGATCCTGATAGGGACGCCAATCGGCGATCGGCGCAAGCAGTGTGAAATCGAGACCGCATTGAAGAACGAGAAAACCGTCACTGTCATCCCAAACCGCAGCGGCTTCTCCGAAAAAGTAGACCCGGTGTGCCGGATTCGAACGCCGTTGTGCCGGCTTATTGACGTGGAGGTGAACTAACGGCCCGCCGTTTCGAAGGCGGAAGCAATGCTGCACACGTTGCCCCGAAACCCGCCGGAGGGTTTCACCGGTGGATTCTTCGATCTGCTGCCGGGCATGCAGACGCATTTCGTTCAGGCTTGGGTTCAGTGGCCCTCGAACTGGTGCTATCGGTGTCATTTCATCGAAGTTAGTTGGCGCGGCACACACGCGTATGGGCTGAGCGCCTCCAGCTCGAAAGCGATAGGCACCAAAGCCCAAAGTAGTCCTGCTATAGGGCCGTTCTGGCAGGGCTGCTGGTCGGCCCGTAGCGTGGTCGTCGTGGAGGTCAACGGCTACGAGATCGGCCCTGGGGCCGAGTTAAGTGGAGCATTCCTCGTTGAGGTTGATCTATCCGGTATAGATCTCACAGGCGCGAATCTCAGCGGTGCAGCGTTGGGCGGGGTAAACCTCACTGGGGCAAACCTCACTGGGGCAAACCTCACTGGGGCAGCATTGCCCGGGGTAAACCTCACTGGGGCAAACCTCACTGGGGCAAACCTCACTGGGGCGACCGCCCATGGGGTGTACCTAAACGGGGCGAATCTCTCTGGAGCAACCCTGGACGGGGCGGCCTTGTCTGGCATGAGTGATGACGCCGACACAGTGTGGCCTGAGGGCTTCGCTTCGGGGGCATTTAGAAGACTGACCCGTCATCAACTGCACTACGACTTTTGCCACAAGGCGCTGCCGAAGGTGGTGTTTGGACCTTCTGTTGAAGCGGTCTCGTTTATCGGCACTCTTCGAATGGGTTCTGGTTCGGAGGCATTGTCTGAATATTGGAATGCCCTTTCGGGAGAGTTTCAAGACCTCCGGACAATGCCTCAGGATTTTGACCTCGCTACCCGTTCAATCGCGAACACCGGGTGGAATGCAACCGTCATAACACCGCCACCGGCCCTCGAAGCGAACGAAGCGCACCAAATCGGAGTGCTCAACAACGTGGAGCGGGTTGGGCATTTCCGCTACGTATGTCTCGAACGCGACGCCAGCGATCCTGACAAGGCACATATTGGAGAGTGGTTTAGCTCCGGGGACCGGAAGAACCTTGGGCATGTGACTGTTCCATCCGTCAACACGATGTTTGAGGTGATTGAGATATTGACGACTGGTGAGTGAGTCTGATGGTTTCGATCCAGAAGCTGCTGGAGTGATCTTCGAGGACTAGGCCGTTCTTTAAGCCGCCGGTGAAGTAGTGGGTTTCGGAGCCCGAGTCTTCAGGTTAATTTTCACTCACAGGGACGTTCAATTCTGTCCTCCGGTTAGCCACCCTCAGGTTCTTCGTCCCCGCTGGCTCTCCTGGCTTCTCGACGCTCTTCGATCCAATTCTCTATTGCGTCTGGAGTGCCGGTTTCAACGTTGACAAGTTCTGAAAACTCGCGGAGCTCTGCAGGACTCAAGTCAAGTTTCGAAAACTCACGGTGCTGAGCAGCGCTCAGCACAAAGCTCAACTCCCCGTCAATCAAGTGAACCTGTATCTGGACCGGAAGGTCTTCAAATCCCTCGATGGCTTCCTCAATAGACAACGCCGGGTCATCCCTCATTGCAGCAACGACCTTCTTCTGAAGCACACCAGAAAGTGGGCTCAAGGCCCGCGCAAGCTGTAAGACCTCCGCCGGATCTGCGAGTCCTTCTCCGCCGGCTCTGGTTTCGGCTGCTTGGGTGCCCCGGAGGGCGGCGTCCATAGTGAACTCTTTCGACCTAACGGCGTCCTTCACAGGGTCGGAAAGCCGATCGATCTTCACATACTTGGAAACCATGTGGTACGGAATCCCGGTTTGGTCAGAGACTTCTTTCAGCGTCCCGTATTTTTCGTAGAGGTAGCCGCAGGCGTCGATGTAGTCCGAGTTCTCCATGTCCTGGCGCACCTTGGATTCCCGTAAGCCCAGTAGCAACCGGAGAAGCTCCAAATCAACGTCGGGGCCAACGTCGAGATGATTTGCGGGAATGGTCTCGTGGCCCAGCTGCTTGATCGCTAGATAGCGCCGGTGGCCCTCCACGATGTCGTATCTCTGCGGACCGGAAGCTGAATCACGAATGATTATCGGTTGCAGCAGGCCGATCTTCTCGATGCTTTCGACTAGGTCGTCAAGGTTTGTTAACTCATTGGCGGAAGGCGCCTCGGAGGGGATGAACCCCAACTCTTCCAAAGGGACTTCGCCATGGAACCGGATCGAGACAGCGTTGGGGTCGAAGTCCATGCGGGAATCTTTCCTCAGATCTGGAAGCACCGCTACCGGGTGCTGTCACCGACGGGTGAGAAGAGTTCGCGCTACTGGCTGACGAACCGCACGGTCTGCGCGTTCAGATCCACGGCTTGGGTTTCATAGGAAGCGTCGAGCCACGACTTAGCATGACCGCGGGTTCCTACGGGCTCGTTTGCCCACCACTCCGGCCGCGATCGCGCTGGACCGGGTAGTACACGACCGAGGATGCGTTCAATCTCGGAGAAACTCAGAGCCACGACCGTCTCGGGGCTGTTGACCAGATGGTCGTAGAGGGGCTCATACCTGGAGCGAGTCGAAAGATACATCCTTGAGCCAGTATCTCAGAAAACTCAAAGAGCCGCATCCACCAACCTGCCTTCCTCAAAACGGCACTGGTGAACGAACTCAAAAGTTTCCGGACCTGGCCAACCTCCTGGCCAGGTTGGGCCAACAACCGCTCCTCCACCGAGAAGCAAGTCACCTGAGAACAGGGTCGGATAATCAAGCCGGGTAAACCAAAGACCCCGAATACCTGCCGAACGAAAATGGCGGGAGCCACTAGGGGGTTGGCCGGCAATACAAGGGTCTGGAGCTTCATCTTCTATCTCCACCTGGATTTCGAGGTCTCTCAGAAGCAGATATTTGTATTTGATGACATAGGTGGCGACGAAGCCCCTGTAACACGCGGTGCTGATCATCGCCGTCCGGATGCCCCACGTGTCGGGTCTGAACAGACCAGGACTCCAAGTATTCGCGTAGTCCCTTTCGAAGAACGAACCTATGGAAAATCCCGGCTCACCGGGCAGCGGGCCAATCACCTCCTGTTCATCCACGGAATGACTGCCCAACAGGTAGTACTTCCTACGCTGAAAGAGCACCCGGTCTAACTGCTGTGCGGTCATGGCGTTACGAAAGGGCGTTCGCTGCTGTCTTGGTGATCTCCCGGAGTCCATGGCAGTCAACAAAGTTGTGGAGGAGTACGTCTTCCCAGTTCTTCTGCTGGGAAGGAAGCAGTCGAGACCATGAACCCTTGTTCTGGATGCCGCTGAGAACTGATTTGAGCCGCTTCGTGGTCACGCCAAGACCGTACGTGTCGGGTAGTGGGTACCGGGCCTGTTCGAGATACCGGACCAGCGTGTTGGTTCCTTTAGCCGTGCCCAGATCAAGTTGCTGAAACCATTTCTTGGCCGTGACCTTGCCATCGCGGTAGTTGTGTTCGAACATCCGCAGCAGGGACGGCGACAGTTCGCTTTCGGCGATTTTGATCATCTCGTGGGTTGACCACGACACGATCCGGCGATCCTGGTTGTCGGCTCGCCGGGCGAGGTCGTTGATGCTCTGGCCGACACTGAACGGTCGTTGTTCGTAGGTGCCGACGGCTCCCGGTGGGAGTTCGGCTTCACCCACCAGCGGCCAGAGTGCCTTGTCGTGGATGTCGTGAATGCAGGCTAGGTGGTCGTCGCTTGCCTTCTTCCCGATAGCCCAAACCCAGCCGAAGAAGGTCGGTGATTTCCCCTTGAAGCCTTCGAAATCGATGTAGATCGCCCGTTGGGCTTCGGAAACAGTAAGGGTCTTCGCCTTAGGACCCACAGTGGTTCAACTATCTGAGAAGAGTGATGGCTGTACGACTTCCGGGGGCTCTTCAATAGGTACCTCTGCCTGATCGATGATTGCATCGAGCAGCCCGACATCGGTGATGGCGATACCGCCCCGTTCTATGAGCGCCGCGTTTCCTGGGCCTTCGCCTGGGCCGTTCCACACGACTACTCGTCCGAACCCGTGACGAAGTGCTTCGGTCGCGCCAGCCCACGTTCCGCCAGAGTCGTGGTCGCTGGCCACAACCAAGGTGACCGTTGCCAACCCATAGATGATCTTGTTGCGCCCCATCGCGTTACCAACACTGAAACCCGCTTCCGGACCGTACGGGGTACACATGACCGTGCTGTCGTCCAGAAGTGCCTGACGGACATCGGTCCGACCGATCGTCTTCGTGAGAGCATCGGCGAGGACTGCTACTACCGAACCGCCGGCCTGATAGGCGGTGTTCATGGCTATTTGGTCCACGCCTCGAGCTCCGCCAGAAACGAGTGGAATACCTAACGCGGCGGCGCGAGTTGCCGCTTCGCGGGCTACCTCCGCTCCTTCTTCACTGACGGCACGGCTTCCGACCACTCCAATGCCAGCACGGTCAAGAATGTCGGGCGAACCTGAACCGTGCAGCACCACTGGGGCCTTGGTTCCCAGTCGTTCTCTTAGGTGTTGTGGGTAGGTGTCGTCGTGTTCGGTAATGGTCCAGATCCCGGACTCTTGGTAGCGGTCAAGTTCGAATGCGACTCCCACGGCTCGGTCGAGTAGCAGGACGATCCGTTCGGCCAGTGAAGGCTCAGCTCCCCGGCTGGCTAGTTCCGTCGCGGATTGTCCAAGGAGGCTGGCGGGTTCGCCGAATTCGGAACACAACTTGCGGTACTCGGATGCCTTGAGTGGTGCGACCCCCTCGTCGACCAGTCTGCTGACCAGAAGGACCGCCGCAAGCGAGTTGTCAGAACGTCTCATGTCGAGCCCTTCGCCGTACTTGCTAAAGCAACCGGGAATACCGGGCCGGACCCCGCCTCAAGTAGTCGGCATCCGACCTCGGTGAGCGTCCACCGGGAGTCGACGATGTCGTCAACTAGGAGAACCGGGCCGTCGGGAAGCGGTCCGTTGATCGTGAACGCCCCTTCGATGTTGGAGTGCTGCTGGGAACTGTTCTGTTTCGTCTTCTGCGGGTCGGTCTCCCGAGTCTTTTCGACGACTCCATGACAAGCCAGATTCAGTTTGGCGGCAAGTCGGTGGGCGAAGTCGGACACGAGTTCCGGTGATCGCCTGGACGGAACGTAGGTCACCCACGCTGGGCGAGGGTCGGGCCGCCAGTGTTCGGTGATCATTTCTGCAGTTGCGTCCACAAGTTGCTGGTCGAACTGGCCTTCGACCTGTTTCCCGTTCTTGACCAGGTCTCCCCAACCACCGTCGGCCCATCTGCTGAGCACCATTCCCTCCCGGAGCCTCCTGTCTACTGGAATGGCTGATCTGTCAGGCCATCTCTTTCGCTCTTGGATCGGGAGGTAACGGTGACGCAGGTGGTGGTTTGCCTGAGCAACCTTCCGATGCTCCAAATCTTTCGCCAGGCTGCGGCCAGTGCAGTTGTCGCAACAACCGCAGTCGGGTGTTTCTGGATCGTCGAGGGATCGACGGAGAAAGGCCATCCGACAGGTGGTGGTTCCTGCGTAATCGGCCATCTCCTGCTGTTCCTCGTAGCGCAGTGCGGTGACCTTCTCGGCCCGGTCATGGTCATATTTCCAGGCGTTGGGGATGCTCCGCCATTTATGACCATCAGCTTCGACTGCTTCTTCGACAGTGAGGACTGTCATGAGGTGGAGAAGAGCCTTGTGACCGAAATTGAACTTGTCCTTCAGTTCCCGAATAGAACACCAATCTCCGGTTTTGGCCAAGTACGCGACCACGCCCTCGGCGAGTTCAGGATTTGGGAAAGCGGTTTCGAAGAAGTAGTCCTGGATCTCCTTGTCTTCCACGCCTCGCAGCAACACCGCCCAGGACTGATCGAGCGAACGTCCAGCTCGACCAACCTGCTGGTAGTAGGCGATCGGCGATACGGGAGCCTGGTAGTGGATGACGAACGAAAGGTCCGGTTTGTCAAAACCCATACCAAGAGCGGATGTGGCGACGACCACCTTCACGTCGTTGGCGAGGAGAGCCTGTTCGATCTCCTTGCTCTCACCTGCTTCAGTCCTGCCGCTGTATGCGACAGCACTGATGCCGTTGTTGGCTAGCCATCCAGCCACGTGGTGCGTGTCGTCGACGGTGAGGCAATAGACGATGCCGGTACCGCCGAGTTCCGGGATCGTTTCGGAGAGCCAGACGAGCCGTTCCGCTCTATTAGCCATGTCGAGAACGTGCAATCCAAGGCCATCGCGTCCGAGAGGCCCGCGTACCGTATGGACGCCCCTTCCGACTTGGTCCACTACGTCCTTGACAACCCGATCGTTGGCTGTGGCGGTGCAACAAAGCACCGGCGTGCCCAGAGGCAACTGATCCAGAATCCTGATGATCCGTCGGTAGTTAGGGCGAAAATCGTGGCCCCAGTCGGAGATGCAGTGTGCTTCGTCGACGACTAGGAGCCCGCTTCGCTTTCCCAGAGTGGGGAGTATCTTTTTCCGGAACCACGCGTTCGAGAGCCTTTCCGGTGAAACGAGAAGAATGTCGACCTCCTCGGCTTCGATCTTCGCTCTCACCTCTTCCCATTCGCTCCGGGGAATGTCCGCGTTGATGGTCTCCGCTCGGATTCCCATACGGCGGGCGGCTTCGATCTGGTTTCTCATAAGGGCAAGCAACGGTGAGATCAGCAGTGTCGGACCAGCACCACTGTCGCGGAGCATCCTCGTGGCAACGAAATAGACAGCGCTCTTACCCCATCCGGTCCGTTGAACGAGAAGAACTCTCTGGCGTTGCTTGACAAGCCGTTCGATTGTTTCGAGCTGATCGGGCCGGAAGACCGATCGGGGATCCCCGGTGAGTTCGCTAAGCAGACCGAGCGCTACGGGTTCGGATGCGCTAGCCATCACATGCCCGGCTTCCAAGACCTGATGAAAGCCCTCTGTGCCGCGGTGTCAGGCGACGGCTGGTCACCTGCGCCGATGTCGCCATCTCGTAACCGACCGAGCTCGTCTTCCGCTCCGTCTGGCGGGGCGTAGCGGTGCCGGACAAGCCAGCATCCGACCACCGTTCCGGTCCGACCCTTGCCGCCCCAACAATGCGCGTACACGTTCCCCCGCCTCGGAAATGATCGTCGATCGCGTCAAGGGTGGCGACCATCTCGTCAACAGTGGGGATATCGACATCGACGATCGGATGGGCGAAAACCACCGCGGAATCGATCACATGATCCTGGTAGCGGGTCAGGTGACTGTCACCGCCTCCCGGGTGATCCTCGGTGAGGTTGATGAAACAGGTGATCCCCGCATCGAGCAGGGCCGCAGTCACATCAGGCATCTGGCCTGGTTCCAGTGGTCGAGACCGGCTCGGGTAGGCACCGGCCGCGAAACGGCCCTCCACTACCCAGTAGGACCGGTGGGTGGGGCCCGGTGTCGACCCGGAGGCGAGTTCGAGGTACAGGAAGGCCACGGCGAGCAGTCTTACCCATCGATGGAGCCGAGCTCCAGAATGGCTTGAACAACCCGGAGCCGGTCCTCGTCGGTGATCCGGTCAGGAAGGGTGATGGTGGCAGGCCCGGCGTAAGTGTCCACGGTGACGGTCTGGCCGCTGTCGGACCGGTCGGTGCGGGATCGGCGTTTCCGGGCCCGCCGGCTCCGGAGGTGTTCCGCATCGTCCCAGAATGCGGCATCGCAGCCGGCCAGATGCCAGGCATGGGCCAGGCCCGCCAGACGCTTCCAGGTCGACGCGTAGGTGGTGGCGGTACGGGGGCTGAGACCGTCGAGCTCTGCGGTTTCGACAATCCGTGCGGCGATCGACTCCGCCGAACCGGGATCCACAGCGATCCGGTCGGTGTCCTCGTCGAGGCCGGCAGCCCGGTAGGCGGCACCAATCGTGGTTGCGACCACGTTCTTGTATGACCGGGCCCACCCGAACGCCGTTGCGGCACCGTCGATCACGCCGACCAGTTCCGAAACCGCCACCGTTCCCCGTTCCATGACCCCACCTTACCACCTATAAGGAATAAGACATAAACACCAATATCAGATAGCCCCGATCTTTTTCCAGTAGTTGCAGGACATGAATATGTATGGGGTTATGGTTGAGTATGGCAAAATTACTCAGAATCAGAGAAGCCGCCGAAGCCCTGGGGGGATGCGTGTCGACGACGACGCTGTGGCGCCAGTGCCAGGCCGGCGAGATCCCAGCTGTCAGGATCGGGTCGCGGTGGCTGATTCCGGCATGGTGGGTCGACGAACTCGGTGCCCGACACGTTGACGCGAACAGCACCTGATGGCCACCATCCGACAGGTCCCCAACGGGAGGTGGGAGGCCGTGGTCGAGGCGGGCCGTGGCGATGACGGCCGGCGCCGCCAGTACCGCCGCCGGTTCGCGACCAGACGGGAGGCCACCGCGGGGGCAGCCCACCTGGAACTCGAAACCGCCGACGCCACGGCGGCATCGCGGGTCGGACCGACCGTGGCCGACCACTGCACCCAGTGGCTGGAAGGCCGCCGCGGGAACCTCGCCGAGAGGACCTACGACTCCTACGAGTGCGTGTTCCGTAACCACGTGGCCGCCGACCCGCTCGGAGCGATCCCGATTGCCGGCCTCACCCCGGAGGCACTGCGGGCCTGGATGCGCCGGGCGGCTGACAAGCCCGGCCAGGGAGGACGCCGGCTGTCCCAGCAGACACTGCTGCACTACTACCGGTACCTGGGTGCGGCACTGAACGCCGCGGTGGACTGGGGGCTGCTGGCCGCCAACCCGCTACGCCACGTCGAAACCCCCAAAGTGCGGCACGATCCGTCGAAGATCAAGGCGTGGACGGCCGACGAGGCCCGACGGTTCATGGCGACCCTGGCCGCCTCCACCACCGACAACGCTCCAATGTGGCACGGCACGTTCGGACTGATCCTGTCGACCGGAATGCGCCTCGGCGAGGCCGCCGGGCTGATGTGGCGCGATGTCGACCTGGACGGCCACACACTGCGCATCGTGCGGACCCGCTCCAACGGTCGGTCCGGCACCTCCCCCACCAAAACCCTGGGCAGCGACCGCACCATCAAACTCAGCGGTGAGGCCATCGGATTCCTCAACGAACTCCGGGAGATCCAAACCCGCGATGCGGTGTTCCTCGGCACGGCGTGGACCGACACCGGGTTCGTGGTCGTGTTCCCCGACGGGAACCCGCCACGGCCCGACACCATCACCCGACGGGTCCAACGTGCCTCAGAGGCCGCCTGCGTCCCCTACATCGGCACCCAGGGGCTGCGCCACACGTTTGCCACCCTCGCCCTCATCGGCGGTGTCTCACCGCACGCTGTCTCCGCGGCGCTCGGCCACCATGACGTGGCGTTCACACTGCGCACCTACGCCCATCTGCTGCCCGGCATGCATTCCGAGGCCATGAACGCCATCGGGAACCTCATCTTCGGCCCACCCACAACCGAAAACGTGACACGGAGCGTGACATGAGCATCAACGCACCAGAAAGCGGACCGCCGGAAATACGGTCCTACCTGCGGTTCTTCTTGTCGGGCTGGGGAGATTTGAACTCCCGACCTTCGGTCCCCCAGACCGACGCGCTAACCAAGCTGCGCCACAGCCC
>ENA-OREN01004475-OREN01004475.1-marine-metagenome-genome-assembly--contig:-NODE-4475-length-12159-cov-4.658169_pt1 | contig 12159 bp, 13 predicted proteins | sample MGYA00248624_ERZ508555 | MGnify/ENA primary metagenome ERZ508555 (study PRJEB26222, sample SAMN06267773) | marine metagenome | isolation source: Saanich Inlet, British Columbia, Canada | place...
AAGAAAAATACTCTACAAAAACAACCAATTAAAGGGTCAAAAACAGAACTTATTGCACATATTTTTCTATTTCTAGCTTTAAAGATTCAGACCGCAACAGCTCACGCTTGAGATACACCTTAGCTCGAGCAATGCGTGACATAACAGTTCCGATGGGGATATTCAGGGAGTCTGAAATTTCTTTATAGGACTGACCTTCAAAATAAAACATCATCAGCGTGGTTTTAAGTCTCTCGTCCAGCTTATCGAGAATTTCTTGAATATTATTTTTAACCTCGGTACGCAGAAAATCTTTTTCAGGATGCTCGTTGTCTGTAAGTTTATCGCAAACCGCGTCAAACTCAATCTCCGCACGCTTTTTAGTCTTCTCAATGTCTTTCAGGAAAAGATTTCGCAGGATGGAAAACATCCAGTATTTACTTTTTTCTGGATCGTGAATCTGATGAAAATTTTTGAGAGCGCTGTAAAGCGTCTCTTGAACCAGGTCTTGAGCGTCGTTGGGGTTGCCGCACATACGAATTGCGGACTTATAGATCATCGGCACATGCGGGGAAAGATATTTATCAAAACAATCTCGTTCTCCCTTATCTTTTAAGCTCTTGGAAAATAAGTTTAAAAAATCCATATATTTAATGATCTACAAAATAAAAGTTTACAAAATTATTTCGGGAATATTATCCAACTTTCCATATCTTTCAAAGATAAATATTTATAAACAGATATATTTCTAGGTATTTATTTCGAATCAGAAAGTCAGAAAGGCGCTATGGATATCAACAACGAAGAGCTACTGGAAATTTCAATAAAGCTAGAAAGAGATGGAAAACGTTTTTATACGGAGCTTGCAAAAGCAGTGCAAGACCCTATTTTAAAGAATTTTTTGAAGTTGATGGCTCGTGAAGAAGCACAACATGAAAAACAGTTCAAAGACCTTCTCGATTCAAAAAAGGGAACGAAATTAGGCTGGGAGAATAACTCTTCTCTGCGTTATTTTATCGACCGTGAGTTTCAAACCGACATCTTCCCCCCTATTAAAGAAACCTTGAAAGAGCTTCCAAACCTAGGAGGAATCCGCAAAGCGTTTGATATCGCTGTTGAATCTGAACGTATTTCAGGGGAATTCTTCCGACTTTTACATGCGACCTGCAATGATATTGAAATTAAAACATTATTGACTATTCTGGAAAAACTTGAGGCCGAGCACCTTGAAAAAGTCTCATCGTTAAAAAAACGCTTTTTAAATGATGAACACCTCTAAAAATGATGCTGTTAAAAGATTGATTCATCATGCTACGATATCTTTTCTAATCTAATCACCTGTTTTTTAGGAAATTTTTAAAGTTACCCTGATAATAATTGATCCTCTTTTTTAGATCTGCCATTTGACAAGTACTTTCAAAATTGATATTTCTATGACATGGTGTTTATAAATATAAATTAACAAACAAAATTTTAAATCATGATAGCCACTAAATCAGAAATTCTTGGATTGGCCGTAAAGATAGAGCGCGAAGGAAGGCTGTTCTATTCGAATCTAAGTAAAAGCATTGATGATCCAACAATTCGGGATTTCCTGAAACTCATGGAAAAAGAAGAAGCGGCTCATGAAATTCATTTTAAAAAATTGCTGGAAACGAAAGACATCTTCGGTTGGGAAAATGATGTGAATTTAAAACAGTTGATCAAAGAAAAGTTTCAAACCGACATCTTTCCACCTCTAGAAGAAACGCTCGCACAATTGCCGCATTTCGATGGAATCAATAATGCGTTTAATTTTGCTATTGAAGCAGAAAAAGTCTCTATAGAGTTTTACCGGTTGCTTGGTGATGCCTGCACTGACTTTGAAATTAAAACCCAACTGGCTCTACTCGAAAAAGCAGAACGGGAACATTTAAATATTGTAGAAACATTAAAAATCCAGTTTCTCGACAATGTTCAACCTGGTCCGACTTCCTAAGTTACCTTGTTAGTGTTCTCAAGCATTCTAGTAAGTTCCTTCCCACAGTAAAGATTAGTAAAATCTCCATTTTTTTGATCCAGTAAATCAAGACGATTATCCTTCGATATTCCATCAGCTTTCAAACGCGCACTATAAGTATGCTTTAGTACATGAATATGTTCGTCATTATTTTCAATGAAGATATATAGGGAATAGACAAGTTAAGAAAAGCATCTAACTTAGAGATGGATGATTAGTACAAAAGAAACGGAGATTTAAATGAAAACGGCAAGCGATATAATGACCCAAGATGTGGTCACGGTGAATAAGAACCAACCCATCGGCGACCTTTCAAAAATATTTATAGAAAACCATTTTAATGGGGTTCCCGTTCTTGATAATACCGGAAAAGTTGTCGGAGTGGTCACACAAGGAGACTTAATAGAGCAAAACAAAAACCTTCACATCCCTACCGTCATTGCCCTGTTTGATGCTGTTTTATTCCTGGAGAGTGAAAAGAAGTTTGAAGATGATTTAAAAAAACTTACCGGCTCAAAAATTGAAGATATTTATCACAAAAACCTTATAACCGTTTCGCCTGATACAGATCTAAACGAAATCATCACACTAATGGCCGAAAAAGATATCCACACACTCCCTGTTCTCGACGGCGATAAACTTATTGGCATCATCGGAAAACGAAATATTATTCGTGAGATGGCTTAATCATTAACCTTAAATATAAATAAGGGAGGTTGTCATGAAAAACAAGAATTTATTCCGTAGTTCGTTTGTTGATATGAGGCAATCAGTAGGTTTTCGGGCCAATAGTGGAAGCCAATTCCTTTGGCGTAATAAGGCAGTAAATGTTAATGCTAGAACCTATGAGTTAGATCAGGCAAAGATGGATGAAGAAGCAGCCCAAGGTTTTTTAGAAAACAGAATTGATAGTCAAAAAATGCCAAACTTCACATCTTTTCTAAAAAAAGAAAAAAATCTTTCACTAGATTTGATCGACTCAGAATTGTTTCTTCCGAGAATAAACGGCCACAACTAAATTGATTGAATTTTTTAAAAACGATTGTATTTTATGAGAATAGCAGAAACACATCATAAAATTGCTGAACTTACAATCATGATTGGATTTCCGTTACACAAGGTCTTGAGGGTTCACAAAGTTGAATTTAAGAAGGAAAGCCCTCCCCGATTCGTGTCATCTACCTGAAAAGGTAAATTCCAAATGGAGGTAGGGAAGACTTTCCACAATGTATATTTGTCTCTTAATAAGATATTATTTAAAAAATATTATTCCACCTAATTAGTTTTAACCGTTCACTATTACCATAACCAGCTATCACTCCTCATGCTTAGCCCTTCGCCCCCTCTATCTCACGCAAATATTAAACAAGCATTTGCAATGCTCTGACATTGAGTAAACTTAACATAACAATAGTTTTATTTGTGTGGCGAAGAATAAGTGGGTAACTTTTGATAGGACTAAAGTTAACAACAAGAGGGCTTCATGTTCACTAAAGGAAGGTCCTATAAAAAAAACATGTTTGTGCTTGAACAGAAAAGAACATCACCATAACAATGATACCTGGAATCTTAGAAGACATTGGTAGACAGTTAAGCCCGACCTTTGGGAACAGTTGCTTGATGGAACCTACCAATTCAGCCCTCAGAAAATAAATATTTCAAACTATGATAGAGGTAATTCTGTTATTGCTTCTTTTTTATATTTTTTTGATGGACTGTCATAGAACTGTTCATTTCCATTCACGCCATCTTCCATTACATCTTTGAACATAAGATCCCAATGACCGTCTTCGTCAAGATCAAATGCATAGTATATTGGCTTTGGTGCAGTGATGTAATAATACCGGTCTAAATCATAATCAATAAAAAATACTGGGCACATCGGATTGTTATCTTTTATCTCTTGAAAAGAGTCTTTGGAATAATAGGCATCCAGAACTATTCGCACTGTATAATAATTGGTTGAGCCATTACCGTTTAGATCATAGCCTACCCATAACATTCCAGATGATTGGACATCCCAACTCGTTGCGGTAGAAATTTCAGGTTCAGAAACGGGGCGAAGAGTACCAAATGCGTTAGAAAACATTAGAAAAATGTAAGCAAATAAAATTAAAATAATAAAACGCTTCATTTAAAACACCCCCTTACAAGGTATTTATGGAGGGCTACGTTCTCCATTTAAATAAATCGAAATTGAAAACATTGAACTCTTTTTCTTAAATATGATTCGAAATTGTATTCCCTGATTCATCGTAATTGCCTCTATATTAGTTTTCTTGACTCATTTAAATTATCTCTCTCACCAATCAAAACTTGATTTTATGTTTTCTTCTGTTGCCCTTTTACAAGGCTCACTTCTTTCAAGCTGAATCTAGGTCAATTGAGCTTTCAAAATACCGATTCTGATTGCTATCAAAAGTTATCCTTTACTTATTGCATAGCTCAGCACAAACCCCTTACCTTCATTGCTTGCCATACACTAATAATATAATCCTCAGTTGTAATATTCGCAACATTCCAAGAAATAATTCATTATGCATTCAGAAATAAATAAAACCGTACAGTCTTAATTGCACTTGCAGAACAGGAATCAAAACTCAGCCAGGATTCAGCCGTATTATAAAATTTCATCCGCAATTTAAATCAGCACTGCGTACCTTCTATTTTTGGTAGCTTTGACCAAGCAGTTTAGATTAAGCATTTTTTAGATGTAACAATTAATCTCTAAAGCCTTCTCCAAAACATTCGAACTGCTATTTTGAGCGCTATTTTTTTTTGGTTTTAATGATCTTTTAATTTTTGGTAACACCAATACGTTATCCCCAGCCTTCCAAGGTTCTGGTTTACCAACGTTTCGTTCCAAGGCAATAACAAGAATGTGATGATTCTTTATATTCCACCTTGAATCATTATTTCGGTTGTCCCTGATACGTCTTTCCTGTTCTAGAACTTCATGAGATGTTTTACGCCGCTCCATTAAACGGGAATCTCTGAATCTCAAAATAGTGCCTTTACTTATCTTTGATTTTCTAAAATTCTGGTACAGTTCTATTTTTCGACTTATTGTGGGAAGGATTGAACATGGTGAACTGATTTTGTTTATAAGCTCTTCCCGCTTTGTCTCTTTATTACGGTCTATTGAAGAAATTATCAAATCATCACCTCAAAAATTAGGCTTTCAAATAAAATGTTTATTCTTTATGTAAGAGGTTATTTATTACAAATTTATTCCCATGCTATGTGCGCATCCAATTACTAATGAATTGAATGCATCTATAATTATTTTAATTGAAAGAACTATCTAAAATAACTTAATTATGTGAGGAATAAATTAATGCAAAGTAACCTCTTAAATGTAGGTATTGTATCTCCCCCAAGTGATCCCCCAACAATCATAACTTTAGATTGTTGGGGGGCATATAAGCTCATAACTTCTCACGATTAACTTGCCATTACTCTATCTTCACTTTGCCAACACCATGCCTAATCAAGTTCAAACAAACTGCTATGCATAAGAAATTACCACAAAGATTTCCTTTCACTCAGTAAGCAAGAAATCTTCCAGATTAATCCCTTGTGAATTATGTTGCTTCATTATAAATACTTAAAGATTAAATCTTAAGGTGTTCTGATTAGTTCAATTAAGAGGAATAAAAAGAAGTATTCGGAAATCTTAGATTTATGATGGATATAACAGTATGGATGTTGATTGGTTTTATGCTTGCAGTTTACGCAGTAACAGCAAATGACAGTATCCAGACATTGGGTACTTACATATCATCTAATAGAGATGTTAAGTGGTATTGGATGTTTGCATTTATGGGTTCTATTTTTGTGGCAACCATGTCACATGGTTTTAGTTCTGGTGATCCTGCCTTTGGAAGATTAACCAAATTCACATATGTAGAACCACAATGGTATCATGCGTTAACTCCATCAGTTCTTGTCTTTTTAACCAGATTTAAAATACCAGTATCGACCACATTCTTGGTGTTATCAGTATTTGCATCAAATGTGGTTATAGAAAAAATGTTAGTTAAGAGTTTTCTTGGTTATGCGATATCTTTTGTTTTTGCGTTTGGTGCATGGTATTTAATAAGTAAATATATATTACATGAGGGAGAGAAGGGTGCTGACAGGCATAACAATTACTGGAGAGCCGCTCAATGGATTACTACTGGTTGGTTATGGTCGACATGGTTGAAACATGATATGGCAAATATTATGGTGTTTTTGCCAAGATACTACCCAACGGGAGATATGTTTTTTGAGTTATTTGTTATTGGTTTAATGTTAGCTGGCCTTGCGCTTATGTTCTGGGAGCGTGGCGGTAAAATCCAAGAGATTATATTATCCAAGACAAATACTAGATATGTTCGATCAGCAACATTGATTGATTTAGTATATTGTTTTGTTCTATATTTATTCAAAGAGATAAATAATATTCCAATGAGTACGACATTTGTATTTATGGGGATGTTGGCTGGTAGAGAAATTGGCATTTGGACGGAATCAGGCAAAAGTTTAACATATACATCTGAACATAAGAAGGCAATCTTTCCAATGTTATATACGGATTTCCTCCGGTTAATTTTAGGATTTGCTATTTCTATATCTTTGGCGTACGGTCTTACGACTGCATTAACTGGACAAAACTCTTCTCTGATGTTTGGTACTTCTTATGACTTCTAACTCAACTCTTTTGAGGCAGTTCTTTAAACTGTCTCTTCCAAAGAAACTCACTATTCTTTATGGGTAGTGGTTTTTTTTATTTCAGGCTAACCACGTCTATACATACAAAACTCTCTTCTTGCTAGCAAAATTGCAAAAATATGTGTAGTACACGCGGGCGTTCCATCTTCTGGAGCGCTCTTTTTTTTTGCGAGGGAGTCAAAAATAAAAAAAACTGTGTCAGATTTGTGCCAATTTGATAGGCACTTCCTGGTATTTAGTGACACAACACGCAACGAGTGTCACCGTAAGTATAATTAAAAAAGGGGTTAGTAAACTGCACCCATGCTTTGGGAGCAGAGGGTCGGAGGTTCAAATCCTCTCGCCCCGATCATTTAAAACAATGGGCTACGGTTTATGCTGTAGCCCATTTTTTGTTTTTGACTAGCACTGTGGCTAGCATTTGCCCATGTTTTAACTCTATTTTTTTGCTGAGTTGATTCAAGTTAAAGGAAGAAAACAGCAGTTGTATGTATCTCTATAAATAGATTTTATTAACTCAAGCCCTCCCAGTTTAATAACATGAAAAAAACTATAATCATCCTAATTTCTATTTTTTTTACCTCCGGGTTCGCAAATTATAAAGAGTATAGAAAATTTTCCGAACCCGTCCCCACATCTGAAGGCCAAAAGATTTTTCAGGAAATGGGATGCCCCATGTGCCATGGGCATGAAGGTTTGGGTAATGGTTTTTTGGCTCAGGGGCTAGAACCTCGGCCTAGAAATTTCACATCATTTGATGCTATGAAAGGTGTGCCCTATCAAAGCATGTACACAGCAATTAAAGATGGAATTCCTTTTTCGGGAATGCCTTCCTTTAATTTAAGCGATAAGCAAATCGATGACGTAATTTCTTATGTCAGGTCATTTTTGACAGAAAACTACATAACCATAAACACCTGCTTGAATACCCCACAGGTACTTTCATTGGAAAACATTGATATCGGAAGGAAATTAGAAATAGAAAAGGATAAGCCAGATCTAGTTTCTACAAGATTAGGAATCGGGGAAATTACATTAACACCCAATTTTGAAGCAATGCGTAGAGAATTTATTGAAAAGAGATCTAAATTAGTTCGGGTGCATATCAACCTTACTAAGACAATCCAAGACAAAAAGAAATATCTGGCAATAATTGCTTTAAGAATAAACAAATGTATCAAATAAACAGTTCAAAAAATAGAATTCGGAGTTAATCAATCCATTTATGCTTCAGAAAAGGTTGAAATATGGAGATCGTGTTTCGTTGGTTCCTTTGAACCAAACTAGTTTGCCAAAGCCTCAGGAAAATGTCGATACATCTACCAAGACAGAAGAAAACAAATTTTTTCTGTTAAAGAAGGAAGAAGAAAACTACGTAGTACATTTAACGGGATATAAGTCTGCAAAAAGCTGATCAAAATAAGCGATAAAATTCAAGAATTGAATTCGATATGTTTAGATTATAAGTGCTAACAATCCATTCATTAATGGTGTCCTTATGAAAGCCTTAACCCTCGATATCACTCGCCAAGATTGGGAGCAAACAACAGGCATGGCTTTTTCCGAAGTCGAAAATCCAGAGCTAAATGAAACCAAGTATCTCGAAGATGCTAGTAAGGTTATCATCAAACCTAGATATGCAGGATTTTGCGGGTCAGATAAAAGCATATGGTTTCGCCACGCATTTAAAGACATGATCTTTAACTCAATGGAGTCGGAGAATCAGTCGCACCGAATATGCGGCCATGAACTGTTGGGTGAAATTGTTGAGGTCGGTTCCATTGCTGAAAATATTTACAGATACAAAGTAGGCGACATGGTTTCCGCCGAGTCACATATTTTTTGTGGTCGCTGCCATCAATGCAAAATTGGAGATGCTCATGTCTGCTCTGATCATAAAATTATAGGTATTTCTACGGATGGTTGCTTTGCAGAGTTTATAAAATTACCAGCTAGAGAATTATGGAAAACAGATATTGATTTAATTCGACCTGAAGTGGCTGCCATTCAGGAGCCCTTGGGAAATGCGGTGCATGCCTGTAGTCGCATCGACTTGCGCGGAAAGACCTTAGCAATCTTTGGCTGTGGAACTATAGGACTGCTCTCCATATTGGTTGCGCGGGCCATGGGGGCTGCCGTGATAATTGGAGTCGACCCTAATCCTGAAAATTTAAAATTGGCGAAAGCCTTGGGTCTGGATTTGCCGATCCAAGTCGATCGACCTAAAAAGCAAGATGATTCTTACGAGCCTGATTTAGAAATAGCTCAAGTTATCCGTGAGAAATGTTACGAGGAAGGCGTTGATGTGGCCATGGAAATGGCAGGGAGCAATCAAGCTCTCAATACTGCCATCGCCAGCACGCGAGCCGGAGGTGATATCATTCTATTCGGGCTGTCCACAGGCGATTACACGTTATCGAATTTTCAAGAAATTATAATGAATGGAAAATCTCTACACAGTGTGGTGGGGAGACGTGTCTTCCAAACCTGGTATATTCTCAGCAATCTTCTGAAGTCAAAGGGTCATACGATGCAGGAAAAGATTTTTGAGGTTGTCTTGAATAAAGGAGAAGGAACTGTAATTCCTTTTCAATCTTTTGAGCAGAGCACCTTTGAAAAAACCATTCAGATATACCCTAAAGTTATTTTTAAATTTTAAGCCTTCCTTAGTAAATAAATGAGGATAAACATGAACCCCAAGCCCGTTGAAATTTTTCAGGAAAAGCTTAAAGAAATTAATTCAGCTGGTCTTTATAAAGAAGAGCGTATTCTTCTTTCTCCTCAACATACACATATAAAAACTTTTCAGGGAAAAGTTCTTAACTTTTGCGCCAATAATTACCTAGGATTAGCCAGTCATCCCATTTTAATTCAAGCAGGCAAAGATGCACTGGATCAATATGGGTTTGGTATGGCTTCCGTAAGATTCATTTGCGGTACAAGCGAAATTCATAAAAAACTTGAAAAACGGGTTTCCAAATTTCTAAATAAAGAGGATACGATTTTATATTCATCCTGTTTCGATGCCAACGCTGGTCTGTTTGAAACATTGTTTAAGGAAAAAGATGCGATTATAAGTGACCGTCTAAATCATGCAAGTATTATTGATGGAACCAGACTTTCTAAAACACAACGGTTTCGCTTCAATCATTCAGACATGGATCATCTTGAAACTCAATTAAAACGCGCTATAAAATATCGCATGCGCGTAATTGCGACAGATGGTGTTTTTAGTATGGATGGAGATGTTGCCCGGTTAAAAGAAATTTGTGATCTGGCGAACCAATATGGAGCATTAGTAATGGTAGATGACTCTCATGCGACGGGTTTTTTTGGCCCGACCGGAAGGGGAAGCATAGAGAAAATGGAAGTAATGGAACGAGTGGATTTAGTGACTTCAACATTTGGTAAAGCTCTAGGGGGCTCTTCCGGTGGGTTTACGGCCGGAAGAAAAGAGTATATAGATCTCCTACGTCAAAGGTCCCGTCCTTACTTGTTCTCAAATTCCTTATCCCCTGTAGTGGCATGCGTCACACTTAAGGCCATCGATATGATCGAAGAATCACCAGAACTAATCCAGAAGCTACAGAACAATACAGTCTATATGAGAAATAAGTTTAATGAGGCAGAGCTAAATATTAAACCGGGCGATCATCCGATCATTCCATACATGCTTGGAGAAGCGCATTTAGCAAAGGAAATGGCCAAGCGTTTACTAAAAAAAGGGATATATGTAGTCGGGTTCAGTTTCCCAATTGTTCCCAAGGGGGAGGCCCGCATTCGATTTCAGGTTTCAGCAGAACACGAAGTGGCGGACATTGATTACCTTGTAGAAAAGGTCAAGTCGGTTAAAAATAATTTGGTACCTAACTAATCCAATTTCATTCGTAATCTTAATTTGGTTTGGAATCTGGAGAGCCAGTTTAAAGAAAGGAATATTTATGGATGATAGGCTCTTAAATCTCATGGGAAAACTACAGCATCTTGAAAATGAAATTTTGCAAAAAATTCCAATTAAAAGAAAATGAATTTTTTACAAGATACATAAAAAAAACGATAGAGGAAGTCAGAAATGGCTTTGATGATTTAAAATGAGCCTGCCATAAGATTGTGGATTGAGTTGAAAGTTTTGACCCATAGACGAAATTGCAAATTTTATATGGCCTTATTTTTTTAGAGAATTTTATTCATAACCCTAATTGCCCCTTATTAAATAGTACCTTCAAGGTTACGGAGGGTTTTAAAATGCTAAATTTATTAAGCACACTTACAACCCAAGAAATTGAAAAATTAAAGACCTGCGTCCCCAAATTGGCCGAAGGAATCCAGAACACAGCTAATCAGAAAATTCGGTGGGATGAAAGATTACGGGCAGAAGAATATGCCGGCATGGTGCAGGACCCTCATAGCCGTGTGGTTTTCATGGTACTTGCCGACCAAGTCTTCAGGCTCAGTAAAGATTCAGCCATACTAAAAAAGTTCACCCACATTTTAAATACGCACGGTATTCCTTCTTTCTTTGGCAGCTTTGACCAATTGATGCTAAAGGCTTTAAAGATTTTTGGGCCATTGGTTCCGAGTTTTCTTTCCCCGCCTATTGTCTGGTCTATTCTGGCTATTATGCGTCACAAAACCAAGAATGTCATTCTTCCAGGTGAAGAGGAACAACTAAAAAGCTACTTTAAAACCTGCAAAAAAGAAAATCTAAAAGTAAATATAAACCACCTTGGGGACATGGTCCTGGGTGAAAATGAAGCAACAAAACATCTGGAGTATTATTTGAGGTTATTGCATAACCCCAGCGTGTCCTGCATCTCAGTGAAAATTTCAACTCTCTACTCACAAGCAGATAATGTTGCAACTGAACATACCGTTTCCACGGTATTAGAAAGACTCACCAAACTTCTTTGCGCAGCAAAAAAGGAAGAACAAATTTCAGGGGTTCCTAAACTAGTTTATCTGGATATGGAAGAATACAAGGGTCTCATGCTTACGGTTGATGTTTTCAAACGATTCCTAACCAATCCGGATTTAAACCATTTTTCTTTAGGGGTTGCCCTTCAAGCATATATCCCGGACTCATTCAGCTACCAGCAGGAGATCACAAGCTTGGCTAAACTTAGATTGTCAAAAGGAGGTGCTCCCATACGTATCAGAATTGTAAAAGGAGCCAATATGGAAATGGAAAAGTGTATCGCTTCCCTGAACGGATGGGAGCAGGCCCCATACGCCACCAAAATTGAAACAGACGCCAATTTTAAACGAATGGTATCTTACGCTTTTCAACATGAAAACTTGAAAGCTGTGAAAATCGGGATCGGTAGCCACAATATATTTGAAATTGGATTCTCCAAAGCGCTTCAATCCATCAGAAAACTTGACCCAGCAGACTTCGATTTTGAAATGCTTGAAGGAATCGCAAACCATACCCGCCGCAGCGTCCAAAAATTTCTCGGTCCAGTGCT
>ENA-OREN01004481-OREN01004481.1-marine-metagenome-genome-assembly--contig:-NODE-4481-length-12145-cov-6.076566_pt1 | contig 12145 bp, 7 predicted proteins | sample MGYA00248624_ERZ508555 | MGnify/ENA primary metagenome ERZ508555 (study PRJEB26222, sample SAMN06267773) | marine metagenome | isolation source: Saanich Inlet, British Columbia, Canada | place...
GAGAATATCGCTGACCGCGTCAACTGTATTGCCGATGAAGCACGCGATTTGGAACTCATGGAAATGAATCATGACCCCGGGTACTTGTGCCCCACCCCTTGGGCAAGAATGACGATTGCGCATGATGGAAAGGTGCATCAATGTAAGGTTGATTACGACAGAAAAAAGGTCATGGGAGATGCTAACGAGCAAAGCCTTTATGAAATATGGCATGGAGAGAGTTTTAGTTCCTTAAGAAATGCTTTCAAGCAGCAAACGGCACTAAAAAATTACGCTGCCTGCAATCTCTGTACGGACAATGTGTTGACGGAAGAACGGTCCATTAAAATAAATGGGCGGGAACTGCAGGTAGGAAAGTTTAAAGGAATTCTTGATGTGGTTGAGGATGGACAAGTGGTTTCGCAAAGCGGGAGACGGCCTAAAGCCTTCGTGTCCAGCCCTTCTGGAGACGAGTGAAGATGCTCTCTCAAGACCAGCTACTAAATACCTACGATAATAACCTCGAGGCCACAGAAAGAACCCTGTTGAGTTTGTACGGGGAGCGCTATCGAACATACAGGGAAAACTATAAACTTGCGGGCGAATACAAGTATGAACCGGAGTTCCCCCTCTATCTTATGCTGGAACAGTCATACAGCTGTAATTTGAAATGTCCTTCCTGCATTCATGGCTTTCCTGAGGAAAAAAAGAAGTTCGATCCAGATGTGAAAATTATGCCCCGCTCTCTGTTTAACCAAATCATCGAAGAGGGCGAAAAAAACAATTGTCCATCCATTTCTTTTTGCGTCAATGATGAACCTCTGATCGTTCCAGATCTTCCCGAAAGGATTGCGTATGCCAAAGAGCATCAATTCATGGACTTGTTCATCACCACTAATGGGACCTTTCTCACCTTGGATTTAGCAAAAGAACTTGTCAGCGCAGGGCTCACACGCATTCTTTTTTCTATAGATGCGGCGACTTCTGAAACGTATGACAAAGTAAGGCCTGGCGGAGACTTTGCCCGTGTGGTGAAGAACCTGGAAGCCTTGGTGGAGTATAAAAATTCCATGGGTCTGGTTTTACCTGCCATCCGCGCAAGCTTTGTAAACAGCCAATTAAATGCTCATGAGCGCGACTTGTTCGTGGAAAAATTTTCTCCCTTGGTCGATTACATAGAAATCCAGGGGTTTTCTGCTTATTATGACCACAATACCGATTTGATTCCCGAGAAATCAATTCAGGTAACCGACTTTGCCTGCAATGAACCATGGAGGAAACTGATCATTCGGGCGGACGGAGACGTTCTGCCGTGCTGTAATTTTTACGGGTATGGAGTTGTTGTGGGGAATATTAATTCAACACCATTAAAAGAAATTTTTAACGGAAAACAACTTCGAAGCCTGAGGAAAGAGTTTGCAGAAGGCACTTATAGTCTCTCACCCTGTAATGCCTGCTCCAAAAGTTTTTATAGGGCTCCTCAATGAGGCCTTTCATAATTTAATTCAAAATAACAACCGCTTTCCCCAGATGATTGAGAATTGAGGGGACTCAAGCGAACCTACAATAATCCCTGTATGAAAGATAAACTGCAAAAAATCGGGCTAGTCTTCGTTGCTAGCATTTTAGGGCTCGCTTTATGCGAGTTTTTACTTGCTGTTCCTGTTTATTATTTCGTAAAGAAAAATGGGGAAACATTTTATTCCAGACCGCACCACCATTGGTATTACGTAGAGGACCCAAACATGGGTTTTTTGCAGGCTCCTAATATAAATGTTAAAAGGGAAAGCCGCCAAAAGGTATCCAACGCACCCAGATTCAAGACGTGGTACGACGTTCAAACAGACAGTAATGGATTTCGCTATAGCAGTGACCTGCCTAAAGAAAAACCTGAGGGTGAAGTGAGAATATTCTCTTTCGGGGGTAGTACCACTTTTAGCGCAGAAACATCTAACGCTGGGACCTATCCTCAGCAGTTAGAAGACATGATTGGTGAGCCCCAAATACGGGTGATTAATAATGGGGTAAATGGATACCGTAGTATTCACTTGCTCCTTAATTACAAGCATTTAGTCAGAGATTTTGATCCTGATATAATCACGATTTATTCAGGTTGGAATGATTATGAAGAGTTCATGTATTCCTACTGGAAACCCAAGGACCCCCATGGGCATGCATTCACTTCACAAATGAAAATGGGTAAAGTTCCTTTTGCTGATTTTGCTCTGATCTGGGCGGGCACAAGATTGTATTACCGTTTTAGTCAGTACAACCGGACCATAGCGCAGGGCCCCACTGAAGAAGCGAAAAAAAGGTATATAACTGTAGCAGGTAAAAATGGTTGGCAGGAGGAATATGAAAGCAATATCCAGGAATTGATTACCCTTGCAAAAGCAGATGGGGTAATACCTGCGATCATCATTTTCCCTGCCCCAGAATTTGAAAATGCAACACAAGAAATAAAGAACTTTTCAGACAAGGACCTGAATATGGCTGGCCGGTGGGATGGTGTTGTCCTGTTTTTGAAAAATATCAGGAGGATTCAAACAGACCTGGCCCACAAAAACAATATTCCTTTGATTGATGTGAGTGTGGAATTTGAAAAACTGAATAATGACTATAAAGCAAAATTCAAACTATTCACGGATAAGATGCACCTTACGTCAGAGGGTAATAAATTAATTGCTCAAACAATGCTCCAGCCGATGAAAGAAATCATTAATGAAAAATTTAAGGCCCTGCAGGAATTTTGATTTTCTGATCTTTTATTTCTGTAATTACCCCTCCCCTGCAGCTGAATTTTATTAAGTTAGTGGCGTATTCCGGAACAAAATCCCTTTAACCTCAATATATTATTATGTTTTTGGCTACAACTTCAGATCAAAGGTTTTGGAAAGCAGAAGAAAAAATTTGTTTTCTCGGGGAATGGTGCACGGCTTATGAGAAAAGACATATTTGGTCTAAACTGGATTTTGAGATGACAACTCATCCTTGGGTTGATCGGGCTAGAATGTATAAGGACTACAGGTATTTAGATGAAGTGTATGAACGTTCTTTGTCCTCTCTGACGGCGGCTCTAAATGAAGCCCATTCCAAAAATCATTCGTTGAGATTCTGGCGCACTTTGGTGGGTCCCTGGTTGAGTTTCTTTATAGGTGATCTTTATGAAAAATTTATTTTGCTGAAATCTGTTGAAGAATCGGGGCTGGTTACTAACACCTGGATTGCGCCTGACGGGGCTGGTGATATTGTGCCAAGAGACTATCTCCACTGCCGAAAACTGGCTACTGGGGATGTCTGGAATCATCGCTTGTTAAGCAGATTAGTAAAATCAATGGGGACCATCCCTTATGAGATAAAAAATATACCGAATCTCCATAATTTATTTGATGAAGAAGCGTTTTCATATCAAGCAGATTATATAAAAAGTACCGCAAAAAAGTTGCTTGGGTGGTATTCCCGGCGGCTTCCAAGTTGCTGGAATCGTGTCGTTATTGTTTCCAGTTACTTGAACCCGTGGGACTTGGCAAAATTGCAACTCTCCGTTGGCCAAATTCCCTGGCTTCTTGGTCCCAAAGTTGATGTTCATGAGAGCCCTGTGAACTGGGGGTTGCGCGAAAAGTTGAAGTTAACTGCCGGAAAAAATCAGTTTGAAGTTTTGTTGGGAAAACTCCTTCCCACGCAATTTCCTACCGGTTATTTGGAATCGTTTGCCGAAATCCTTGAAAAATCACTAAAAGCATTTCCAGGAAACCCAAAAATTATTCTAAGCACCTTTGGGCCGGCCAATGAAGGGTTTAAATTCTGGTCAGCCAGTCAGGCTGAAAGGGGGGTCAAGATAATAGGCAGTCAATATGGAGGGGGATATGGAATGCATCGCTGGTCGTGGCTGGAGAGACACGAATTTCATATTTTTGATAAATATTTTTCATGGGGGTGGAAGCCAGAAGATCAACCAAAGGCCATTCCACTATCATCTGGAAAATTGGCAGGCATAAAGAAAAAAATACGCGTTGATCCGAAGGGCGGAATTCTTTGGTTAGGATTGTCCCGTACTCGATATTCTTATATGATGATGACTGTTCCCAGAATGCCTGATTATCTTAAAGAACAGGAGCGATTTGTTGCCGCAATTTCTCCAGAAGCCCGCAGACTGTTATCGATGAGGTGCAATCCTATTGATTTGGGCTGGAATGAGGTAAAGAGATTAGCGGATGTGTTCCCTTCGCTAAAAGTTTATCGAGGAAAAAAACCTATGTTCTTTGACCTCAATCGAAGCCGATTGTGTATATCAACCTATAATTCTACGACTTACCTGGAAACCTTTGCAGCAAATTATCCCACGCTTCTTTTCTGGGATCCTGAGCAAAATGAATTGCGATCTTTGGCTCAACCTTATTTTGATGATTTACGACGATCTGGCATTTTCCATGAAAGTCCCGAATCTGCCGCCGCTAAGGTGAATGAAATTTATCAGGATCCTCTGTCGTGGTGGATGTCTCCCGAAGTTCAGGAAGCAAAAAATAAGTTCTGTCGCCAATTTGCTCATACCAGCGAGAAATGGATTGGCGAGTGGAAGGGAGAAATATTAAAAGCCAGCAAAGCCTAAACCTTATGGTAGACACCTCCGTTAAATCCTGATAAGACTGGGTTGAAGTTGAGAATCTTATAAGAATTCTTTCTTCTTGGGACCGAGCCCGCAACTTAAATTGTGTTTAAGGTAATTGGAAAATGCCCGGCATGTTAATTGTTTGAGCTTTCACCTTTATTTGTTTAATTCGAGTCCCTACGCCACTCGCAATTTTATTGTTAATCAGAATTTATAAGTTACGCTAACATAAGAAAATGAGTCTGCCTGATTAAAAAGACAGGCCGGAGGGTAATGGTCAGGTTTAAAACTATTTGAAATTAGTGCCTCCAAATATTGAGTATTTTGGAAAGATTTTTGGCAACGAAAGAGGTTTGAGGGTTTGATTCAGATTTTTGAATTGATTTTTAGTGGGAATTAAATGCGAGACCATGTAAACCCAAAAATTTTATTTGTGACAACTCCGATCAGGCCGGAACCGGACTCGTTCCCTCCAATTGGTAGCTTGTCAATAATCAGTGCTCTTAAAAGAGAGGGTTATGAAAATACCCACTTTTATAATATTGATTTGCTTCGCCCTGAGTATGATCAGGTTATTGCGCATATAAAGGATGAAAATCCGGATATTCTTGCCATCAGTGCAGTGGTTTCGACCGCATACGGGTACACTAAAAAACTTTCTTTAGACTTAAAAAAGAGCCTTCCCGATATTACTATTATCATGGGGGGAAACCTGGGGGCATCAGCCGAAGTCCTGCTCCATAAAACTGGTATAGATTTTGTTTGCACCGGTGAAGGCGAAAAAACAATGGTTGGTTTTGTCAATTGCTGGTTAAGAACAAAAGTTAAAGCCGACTTCGAAAATGTTAATGGCTTGGCTTTTTTAAGCGATGATGGAAATCTGATTGTAACCCCCTATGCTGAACCAGTGGAAGTTCATCAGGTCTATAATATTGATTGGTCCATTCTGGAAGACCTTAACCAGATGGAATTTTTCATCCGTCCAAAAGAAAGCTCCCCCCTGTATGGTATTAGCTTTTCGAAAGATTCGCGATCTGACAAACCTCAAAAAAAAGGTAAGTCCATCGCCACAATGGTTGCGAGCAAAGGGTGTGTGGCCAAATGCACGTTTTGCCATCGCTGGGACCCGGGTATTCGTTATATTCCGGTTCCAACTTTGATGGAGCGGATCGATTTTTTTATTGCTAAATACAACGTGGGTTTTATAGATTTTGGAGATGAAAATTTTGGCTCTGATCATAAATGGCTCGCAGAATTTCTAGACGAGATTAAGAAACGAGATTTGGTTTGGCGGGTGAGTGGAATGAGAGTGTCTACTATTTCTCTGGAGTGGACAAAGAAGATGAAGGGTGCAGGTTGTTCTTCCATGTATTTTGGGATGGAAAGTGGCAGTCAAAAAATGCTGGATGTTATGGGGAAGGTGACGACCGTTGAGCAAAATAAAAATGTCGTGAAATGGTTGCCTGCCAATGGAATTCATACTTGTTTGCAACTTGTTTTGGGAATGCCAGGTGAGTCTCAAGAAACTATTGAGGAAACTATGGCGTTTGCCAGTTTTTATGCGCAAAACTCTGAATATACTGACCCAAACAAGTTGGGTCTAAACTTTGCACAAGCCCTTCCTGGCACTCCATTATATGAGTATGCTCGGAGAAAGGGGTTAATAGGGCCATCCATTGAGGACGAAGAAAAATATTTACTGCAAATATCCGACCGCGATGCCAGAGATGGAGAGAGCTATATTAATTTCACTGGTTACCCCAGGCTTCTCCTGGAAAAATGGTATTTTGATATACAAAACAGAACCCGAAATGCGTTTATCGAAAAATGGGGAGTTCGAAGCTATCAAAATGTTGTAGGCGAGGCACATGGTCTGCCAGTTCTAAGAAAATTACAAGGGAGTGCTGTAAAAAGGGATAGCGGTTATTTTGCCTATCCTCAAAGAGCAATGGAACAAATTGAAGTGATGAAAGGTGAAAGTAATTACCAGAGTGGCCTGGTCAAAGGCCAGGATGCAGGTATGGAGGGCCATGAAAAAAATGAACCCAGTGCTATAATTAACCAGATATCCCTGTTTTTGTTGTTTTTTCGTAAAGACATGCTTCGTTACATTCCAATTTATTATCCTCGTTTTTTTTGGAGACTCAGGTTCCTTTCAGTTGTTCTTGTTTGGGTGAACGTAATTAGAAAACATGGTGTTAAATACGGCGTTAATATTTTGCTAGAGTATTTGGTCTGGAAAATATCTAACTTGTTTTCCCTGGCAAAGGGTAGGCCTATGGCTAAATATATTTCGTTGAGAAAGGTCATAAACAAGAATTTCCTTTCTGGTATTTCTACCGATAACCCTTCCATGGTCAAATTGAGGAAGGGCAGGTGAGGTGCTAAGTATCAGTGACACCTTTGATGTTTTGAATTATTAGTTGGCTTGAAAAGTATTTCATCCGGGTGGAATTCAAAAGTGAGTTAATTTGGAGGCTTTGCTACCTATTAGAGATATTCCCGCCAGCCCACTGCCAACAACCAAGTTAAGCATGCTTGGAAATTTCTGTATTGATATCAGAGAGAGAATGGTTCAATCATTTTTGAATATCCTTGCCTAAAGAAACTTGTCAAACGCTTGAGGTCTAAAGTCGCTTGCTAAAATTTTCTGTAAGATCTCGTTTTGCCATTTCATTTTTTTCAAATGCCCTTCGGGGCCTCTTGTCGCTTGTCACGGGTTTGTTGATCGGGAGAGGCCTGGGGCCGCAAAGCTATGGCGATTTTGTTTTTCTTTTAGGGACTTTTGTTGGTATTAAAGTGTTTCTAGATATGGGGTCAACCCATGCTTTTTACACAATTATGTGTCGAAAGCCTCGCGGGAGAAAGTTTGTCGCAAGTTATTTTATATGGCAGGGGTTGCAATTTCTCCTGCCCCTTATATTCATTGGATTGTTATTCCCTGAGCAATGGATCTATCAAATTTGGATCGGCCAGGAAAAAGGGATGATTCTGCTTGCGTTTGTGGCTGTCTTCATGAAGGACAATGCTTGGGTCACCATGAGCAACATTGGAGAGTCATTTCGATTAACCCACAAAGTTCAAATTTTCAATCTTTCCATCGTTGTGACGCATTTTCTTCTGGTAGTGGTTCTTTTTTGGACCCAGCATCTCTCCCTGTACGTTCTATTTGGCTTGATTTTTATTGAGTATCTGATAGCCACATGCGTGGCTTTTCATGTCCTTTGCGGTAATAGGCTGAAAGATGAAGAGTTTGATGGTAAAAAAGTGTGGAATGAATATTTTAACTTCTGCGCTCCGCTTATTCTTTATTCATGGTTGGGGTTTGGCTCTCTATTTGCTGATCGATGGTTTCTGCAGGCATTTGGTGGCAGTGAAGAACAAGGGTTTTATGGAATAGGCTATCAATTGGCAGTGGTGAGTCTTTTGGCTACCACCTCCCTGCTCAGGATTTATTGGAAAGAGATTGCTGAGGCCCATGAAAATAATGATCTTGAGCGGATGTGTAAATTGCACCAGAAGGTTTGTCGTTTTTTGTATATGGCGGCAACCTTGGTCAGCGGTTTTTTAATTCCCTGGAGCGAGGAAATCGTAAGACTATTTTTGGGGTCTTCTTATTTGGGAAGTGTCCCGGCGCTTTCGGTTATGTTTCTATATCCGATCTACCAATCCCTGGGGCTTATCGGCGGGTCCTTCCTGTTGGCAGTAGGGAAAACGCGACCTAAGGTAGTCCTGGAAGGTTTGGTAATAATAGTTGCTATTCCTGTGTCATACTTTATCCAGGCACCGGTTGATGCCAAATTGCCAGGTTTGGAATTGGGTTCCCTGGGAATGGCATTGAAAATGGTTATCCTTTGTGTGGTTAGCTCTAACCTAGTCCTCTGGTGGATTGCGCGCCATTATGGTTGGAAGTTCGATTGGGTATATCAGGTTCTGGCGTTGGCCGGGGTGCTGGTGTTGGGCCAGCTTTCATTTGAGGGCGCAAATTTCCTTGGTTCGATGGTTGCCATGAACTTATTTTTTAAAGGTAGTATGGCACTATTAATTTATGCTCTTGTCGTAGGAATTTCCCTCTGGTCTGTTCCGTGGGTGGCAGGTTTGACACGGAATGAAATAAAAACACAATTTTTTCAAACCCTGCAGTTCCTAAAAAAATCATAGACTTTTGACAGGCTAAAATCATGTACCAACTTAATAAACCGTTTGTTCTTTGGCTTACTGGGTTGCCCTGTTCGGGAAAATCCACATTGGCCAAGGCGATTGAAGAGGAACTTTCTGTTTGTGCGGATTTTCCGGTAAAAGTTTTGGATGGTGATGAGTTTCGGAGTAAATTTTCAAAGGATCTCGGATTTTCAATTGAAGATCGCCATGCCAACAATCTTCGAGCTGCAAAACAAGCTATCGAAATTGCGAAGACAGGTCAGGCTGTTATGGTGGCGATTGTTTCCGCTTATAGAAAAACCCGTGAAGAAATAAAAACTTTGTTTGAGGATTTAATCGAAGTTTATGTTAAATGTCCGGTTGAAACTTGCGAGGACCGAGATGTAAAAGGCATGTATAAAAAAGCCAGAGAGGATAAAATTAAATATTTTACAGGTGTAAACGATCCATATGAAGAACCGTTAAATCCAGATATTGAAGTCAAAACTCACAAGCAAAATCTTGAAGAATGTTTAGAAGTGGTGATTAATAAGCTGGAAGAACTCGATTATATTTCGAGAGGAAGGAATTGAGTTTAACGGTAAAACCTGATACTTTCCTCTCGAATTAAATAATTGGTGTCTGGTTTGAAACCGAGGTGTTCAGAAGTTTGAAGGCGCTTGAGATATTGTGGTTGAGTGAAAATATGCGAAAATATTTTAACAATGAATATAAATACCTGTGATTATTACTGAGCATTTGAGAAATGGATTTTGATGAGTACATCGTTGACTTGGAAACCTATTACATTGGCAAGAAAGATTCTTGTTGGATTGTATCGTCGGTATGAATGGATTCGTTGCCTGGACTGTTTTCGCGTTGGGATCTTGGGTGTTAAAGATGCTTTGAATCATAAGTATCCGCACCGTATTCTCTTTATAGCCGGGATGGCGAAATCAGGGTCGTCGTGGGTTCATGCCTTTTTATTAAATATTCCCGGCTTTCAAAGGCCTCCAATTGTTGACAGGAGCGGTATCGCCGCAGGCCGGGTTTGGGATGAATCCTACTTCACCAATATCCCCAGATTTGGATTTTATGCCCTTAAGACTCATGCGGGGGCATCTTCGGAGCTTCTGACGATTATCCAAAAAATGAATTTGTTGACTTTGGTTACGTACCGAGATATTCGCGACCAACTCGTCAGTCGGTTCCACCACATTTTAGTGGATCCAAATACTATTCATCACAAACTTTATAATGAAATGCCCCAGAGTGAGGCGTTCAGCCACTCGATCGATTACGCCCTTGACCAGTATGTTGCCTGGATTGACGACTGGTTGGCTGTAGTTGAGAAAGAGCCGGACCGGTTTCTAGTTATCCGTTATGAAGATCTTCTGGATAATTCCTTCGAGGCGTTCAAAAAAATTCTATTGTTCTATGGTATTGATTTTCCAGACAATCAAATTCAAGAAATGATGGTTGCTGCAGATGCGCAGACTCGGGGTGGGGTGGATACTTTGGCGGATAGAGTCAAGGTGGGAAGAGGTGCGAATTTTAGAGCTGGCCGGAAGGGAGATTGGCGCACTCATTTCTCCGAACATGATGTCCAGGTTGTAAAAAGGCGTGCTGGGGATCAACTAATCCGTCTTGGCTATGAGAAAAATATGGATTGGTGCCTTTGACTAATTTTTATGTCTGGCCTGCTCAGAATGGCTAATACTTTATTTTTGTCAGAAATTATCGGAGCCATTTATACTATAGCCCTTATGGCATGGACGTATTTAAAGATATAAAATTATGAGCAAAGAAATTCTCTGTACAATTGGGCCGGCTTCCCTTAAAAAGTCTGTTTTGGAACGATTGAATGAACTCCCCGTTTCTCTGTTGCGGATCAACTTGTCTCATACCTCGATCGAAGACCTGCCGAAGCATATTCAGTACGTAAAAGAAATCACTTCAATTCCCATATGTATAGATTCCGAGGGTGCTCAAATCCGGACCGGAAAAATGTATAACGGTACTGCATGTCTTAAAGAAGGCGAATTGATAAAAATAGACCGACAATCGGTTGCCGGTAATTCAAGGCATATAAGTTTTTATCCTGAAGAATCAATAGACCTTATTCAAATTTATGATCTGATTTCCATAGATTTTAATACGGCGTTGATCCAGGTGGTTGAAAAAAAATCTGATCATTTGATGGCGAAGGTTATCACCGAAGGATCCATTGGAAGCAATAAAGCTGTCTCGGTAAATAGGCGGATACGAATGAATCCCCTGACTAGGAAAGACGAAGAATCGATAAAGATTGCTATCGAATTTGGAATTAGGCATTTCGCACTTTCTTTTGCCAATCACCTGGAAGATGTTCAGGCAATCCGGAACCATACGCCAAAGAGCAGCTTTATTATTTCCAAGATAGAAAGCCGTGAAGGAATTAGAAATTTGGAGGCTATTGCCAATGCGTCAGATGCTGTTCTAATAGACCGGGGAGATTTGTCCCGTGAAGAGCCTATTGAATCCATCCCCCTTCTTCAAAAGCATATAATTGATAAAGCCAAAAGCACCAAGACAAAGGTGTATGTGGCAACCAACCTCCTTGAATCTATGGTGACTCAAACAAATCCTACCCGGGCTGAAGTGAACGATATTTTCAATACTCTGCTTGATGGGGCTGATGGCCTGGTTTTGGCTGCGGAAACGGCAATAGGTAGCAACCCTGTAGGTTGTGTCAATATGATTTCAAAATTAATGGACCAGTTCAATTATTTTAATAAATTTGATACAGATATTTCCAAGTATGAAAAAAGATCATTGTTGATCGAAGCCCATGGTGGCTCGCTGGTATCCAGAGTCGAAACAAAACCTGACATTAAAGAGCTGTCTAAACTGCCCACTCTCGAAGTAGATGAGAAAATAGTTTCGGATTGCGAACAGATTGCTACGGGAGTTTATTCCCCTTTGCAAGGCTTCATGACTAAAGAGCAGGTGGAAGGTGTATTAAATAATAATTTACTTCCAGAAGGTACAATTTGGACGTTGCCTATTATTCTTCCGGTCTGGGGCGATTCGATTAGAAAACTCCAAAAGGGTGATTCTGTTGCTTTAAAGAATGCTCACTCTGGGGAAATATTTGCTTTGCTACATCTTGAAGAAATATTTCCCATGCAGTTTGAATCTATGACCAAGCGAATGTTTGGAACAAATTCCCCGGAGCATCCTGGTGTAAAACAGTTAAAGCATTCAGGAGATACGTTGTTGGGAGGAAAGGTTGACTTGGTCAGGTTTTCCAGTAAATCCCAGGAGGTCGCGCCATTTATTTTTACGCCCCAAAATACACGGATGATATTTGAGCAAAAAAACTGGTATCGAGTAGCCGGTTTTCATACGCGTAATATTGTTCATGCGGCGCATGAA
>ENA-OREN01004484-OREN01004484.1-marine-metagenome-genome-assembly--contig:-NODE-4484-length-12144-cov-10.160189_pt1 | contig 12144 bp, 22 predicted proteins | sample MGYA00248624_ERZ508555 | MGnify/ENA primary metagenome ERZ508555 (study PRJEB26222, sample SAMN06267773) | marine metagenome | isolation source: Saanich Inlet, British Columbia, Canada | place...
TCGATTGCTGTTAAGGTGTGAGTAACTGCTGTGATGTCGGTAGTTGGGCTTTCAGTAATTGCTCCTGCATCTGGTACTGTGATTCTGTAGAATCTTGCAGTATTTTGTCCTGTTGGAACAGCTTGGAATTGACCATACTGTCTGATAGGAATTGCAGTTTTGCTACCTAATTGAATTGAGATATTTGAAGATTGTTTAACACCTGGTACTGTACCTGATGTAGAAACTGCTTCTTGGACCTCTCCATTTCCAGTTTGTTTTTGGAATGAATGAGATTCAATCCATCCTTCTTTCTCAAGAACTAATTTATTATAGCCAGTTTCAAAGAGTTTATCCATGAAGGCTTGTCCTTGTTCTTCAGTAAATGCTTCTTCAACATAACTTGCGTTGGTTGATTCTGCAACTTCTGATTTAGGATTCCAGTTCTCTTTGACAGTTTCAATAACTGCTTTAAGAGTTTCTGAATTGGATTTTTCAATTCTTTCGGCAACTTTGTCAGAAACATCTTCTTTAGCATCTTCTGTTGGAGCTGGTGCTTCAACGGCTGGTGCTACTTCAGTTTTTGCTTCTGCTTTACCTACTTCTACTTCGCCATCTGTTTCAATGGTTACTTTGACTTTTTCCTCTACTTTCTTTTCAGAAATTTCGGTTGTCATATCTTGATTGACAGGTGTTTCTTTATTGGAAGTATTATCATCTTTTATTGGTTCTTGTGCAGTAGGCTCAAGTTGTGGAGGTGGAGATATTAGTCTCATAAATGCAACTTCTAATGTTCCTAGTAATTCTCCTGACTTTCTGTCTATCTCATCTGATTCAAGGTCAGGATTCTTTTGTTTAATGCTATCTGTAATTTCCTGTCTTAATCTGATAGGATCAACGAATCCTCCAAATGAAGCAGGTACTTCTTGCTCGTTTAATATTTTGATATACTGTGCGTTATGTGATTCTACTACGTGTAAAGTAGATTCTGGTATTCCAGGTGTTCTTACTACTGATAATTCTAATATTTCATCTAGTACAGGTGCATTGAGACATTTGGCTTTCATTTCATCACATAGAGTTCTTTGCTCCAATACTGATGCTCCTATTGATACCTGATACTGTTCGTTCTCTAATGTTTTTTGCCATTCAGAGTCAAATACTGTTGCTTCATATTTTACCTGACTCTTTTCCTCGTCAAATGAGAATGTTACTTGGCCTATGTGAGTTTCTTTGTTATGTTCTACCCTTAGTGGTACTGTTTTACCGTCAAATTTCTTTAATTCTTCTGTATCATAATATACACCGTTACGTGACTGTCTAGGCATCAATGCTATACCTGCTATGCGTTCTGCCATGAGTAATTTCTGTTTAAAGCAATATAGAGAAGTATTTATGAGTTTAGTAATTCTTGTATTTTGTTAATGACTACTACATAGTCTTTCTTGCCTTTGATTGTAACTGATTCTCTTACTGTATTTATTTTAGATCCTATTATCATAGCCTTTGATTTGACATTCCTTGATCCTACACCTTTTATGGTTGCCTCTCCTACGGTATTGACAATTCCATTGTATGATATTAATTGTGATGTACTTTCAAATGCACTTGCCCTTACAACTATCTTTTCTTTGTCTAGTGGAAGTCTTGTGTTTCCTTTTACCCTTATCGTTCCTTGTATGTGCTGAGTCTGTGGGAATGATATGAGTTTCTTTCCTGGTTTATAGACTTTAGGAGCTGTATCTAATATGAAATCATCTGAATAACTCAGATACGAATAAGGCATTATCCTATGAATACGTCGCCTGAAAATTCAAACTTTGTTAGTAACGGTTCTCTGCTGTCTAGTTTAGGAGTCCAGTAAACAAACACTTCTTTGACCTCGTTTGCTTTTAACACATCAGGTATCTCAAATCTTAGTTCAGGATTTGCGTTCTCTATTTTGATGTTATGTACAGGCCATTGGGTATCTGTGTTCTTCATATACATTGTATATTTTACAGTCTCTCCTAGTGATACTCTGCCTAGATCTAAAGATTCTATTACGTTATCTGTTTGTTTATCTGTGTATATTCTAATCATTTTTCAAACCTCTTATGAAATTCAATATCTCCTCAGTATTCTTTCTCTTTTCTGCTCTGTCTAATTCTTCTCTGAGGTGGACCATCTCTAACAGTTTTTCATTGGTATCATTGTCTTTAATGGAAGTGTTTTCTGGTTCATCTCTTGTATCTTGTAATTGGTTAGTTGGCGTAACACTTGTAATAGGTGCTTCATCCTTCATGTCATTCTCGTTGATGTCTATGCTAGAGTTTGCGATAAACCATTTCCTTGCCTCTGATCTTTTGATAAGATTGTCTCTGAATGACGTTGTAACATCTGCTATGGTTGCCTCCTGTTTCTGAGGTGTTTCAAAGAATATCTGTATGTCTTTGGATTTTACAGTCTTGCCCTGTCTTTTAAGATATGGAATTACCATTTTCATCTTGATCTGATTTGCCAATCTTGACTGTATTCTTTTTACCTTTCTTGTCAAAACAGAGTCAGTAGATTCGGATGCTGCTCTGGCAGTAAATCCAGCGTTGAAGAATTGTAATGGGAATTTGGAACCTGGTTCTAACAAGTCTCTTTGTATGTGCTCTATGTAGCCCTCAAACTTGCTGTTTCCACTTGACTCGATAACCTTGACATCAAACTCCTTGTCTGTGACTATCTTTGATCCATGTTTCATCTTCTTTAGTGCATCTGCCTGAGTCTTGATGAACTGTTCTCCTGCATCAGCAAAGTGGAACATTACTGTCGGATCTGCATGACCTTCAAATATCTTTGGCATGGCATCCTCCATCTTTTTCATCTGAATCAATGGAGAATCAAATATCTCTCCTGTATCTGGATTGGTATATGTTGACAATACTGAATGATGTAATCCTCTGCCAAATGCCTCTCTTGATACGTTGGTTAGTTTGAACTGTGTTACCTCTGTTGGTCTTAATTTGATATCTTGTTCGTTAACGTGTTGTAAGTAATATTTTACGTTTCCTTTTTTGTCTCTTACAATGCTTTGTATTGTTGTAACAGGAACTTCCACATATTCTCCGTAAGTAGGATCATGTTCAAAGAACATATTGCCACATCCGAGATAAGAGTATAGTGCATCTTCCAGTTGTTCATCCCAATTAATCTCATCAAACCATTCTGTTACCATATCTGCTACGGATTCCTTTTTTGCCGTAACTCTGAGTCCTTTTCCTAGGACCATTTGAATATATGTCTCGTTTGACAGATTTAATCTAGGATCTTGGTTGATTGCGTTGATAGTTTCAACAAAAGGTCGGTCTGGAGCCAGTTCATCTTGCCAATCTGACTGATTTACCTCACTTTTCTGATTAAATGCCTCAATTACCCTGATAGAACCCTCATATTTCTCCTTAACTAGAGTATTTTTGGGTAAAACTGGCATATTTGAGCCAGAAACGGTCTTATTTACTGTAAAAATGTCTGCCAATAGTCAAAATAGCATTAAAGTTAATCAAAGGAAGTAAAAATACAGTTAATCATACTCAAAATAGATTTCATCTGAGCCATTTACACCAACACAGGTCAGTCTGGTTCCTGAAACTTCTAATCTTAACCTTATCTTGTATGTTCCCTGTACTACAGGACTTAATCCCTGTCCAAACTTTACTAGGAATGTTCCATCAGAGTTTAACGTAAGGTTTTGTTGAGTGGAGAAAATTAGTTCTCCATTCTGGTCTATAAGTCTGAGTGTTCCTGTAAATGCTGAGATGTCTCTTGCCGTTGTTAGTGTATTGTCGTCATATACCGTTCCTGTGAGGTCGTATAGTGCAGAGTCAGTAAAGTCTCGCTGAGCCCACACATTTTGGTCCAACTTGAGATATAAAACCATATAGTTTATATATAATATCGTATTATAGAAAGTATATGCTAGCAGTTCATACTCCTGCTCCTGTATATCCAATGATTCGTAACGAACAGTTGGATGAATTACAACAAAATCATTTATACGAAATATGTACTTGGCCAGCTTACTATTCTGATGAATACTGTATGAACTCTCTAAGAAGAAACTCAGATCCCAATGTCGTACTGTATGTCGCATTGATGAAAGGCATTACCCCTATTGTTACCGTTGGAGATCACAAGGCTTTTGTTGCAGATTTCAGCAAGCCGACACCAAAAAAGAAAGACAGGAAACTGCCAAGATTTGGTTCTAAGGTTAAGGACAAGTTAGAAAATACGTTGAGATTAAAACGTGCAAAGTGAGTGTCTTATCTGTGGACATGGTATGCTGATGCATGGCTCTGTAGACGGAATAGGCTACTGTATGGAAGGCAACGGAGATTGGTGTCCTTGCAAGGAAGAAGGTCTTACTTATGAGGAAGAACTAGCCAACTCCAGCTAGTGTTCCTGATCCCATCTTATAGTAGTATAGTGCAAGCAAAAAAGCATCTCCCAGATCAAACGGATTCTGCTTGGTCTTGTCGGTTCCACCTTTCTTGTTGAACTTGATTGTCATTAGTTGCATCTTGAGTTTCTTAAATGACGGATGAATCTCCACCTTTTCAAAGTCCACGTTGTTTGCTGCATAGTTTAGCATCTTTTCTCCGTACTGATTAAATGCTATAGCCTGTACGTTCATGTAATACTTGTCTCTGAGATCCCTTATTCCCTCAGGCCATGCAGAGTCCACGAATATACGCTTTGTCTTGAACTTGTCTGACAACAGCCTTACCTTGTTGATAATGTCAATGTAACTTGCCCTCTCAAAGGCATCTGCATAGATAACTGATTTCTTTCCCTTTCGTTTTTGCATTATACATATTCCAAACTCAGAGGATCCGAATCCTGGATCTATTCCAATCACTCTGTCATTTGTATCATCATCTACTGTCCACTCGTATTCAGTTCCACAGCATAACTCTATTCCCTCTGGAGAGAATATGTCTCCTACGTTCTTACCCCATACACCAAGATACTCCCTTTCGTAACTTCTGGCCTGTGAAGCCTTTTTTAGATATTCTGGCGAGAAGATAGATGTTTTAGTTTTCGGATCTGTCTTAAGACCTGCCTCAACATAAAAATGGAATCTTTCATATATTGTCTTTTCTGGACCTTCGTTAGGTTCGAGCATAATGTCGTAAAAAAAGCCTCTCGGTTCCTCTCCTGCTGTAGATACCCATATAACCCAACTATTTGATTTTCCAATATATCTCTCTCCGACTGTTCTAACGACTGAATCATCTCTGAGTTTGAAGAACGCTGCTTCGTCTCCAAAAAAGAGACTAATCTTTGGTTTACCTCTAGCTGAATGGATGTTATTCGAGGGATAACATTTGATTCGGCTTCCGTTAATGTCGACTTCGTATGCTCCATGATCTACATATCCTAAACCTTTCTTCTGTAAAAAGCTTTTCGCTCTGAGTATAAGATCCTGTGCCAGATCAACATTAGGTCCTGTAATTATAATTGCCTCCTTTCCTGAGAACCAGGGATCTACCAATGACTTCCATACTATCCATAGCAAGACAAATTCCGTTAATCCTAATCCAGTTGCCTTGTAAACTGCAAACCACTTGCAAGGGTTTGTTCTCTCTGACTCTGGTTCCTGCATCTGCATCTTGTCCAGTATTTTCTGTTCATAGTCGTAGCATGGGTGGTATATTCCGTCACGTTCTGGTCCACCGTAAGGATGAAATATGTAATGCCAAAAACAGCACTCGTCTGATTCAGACAATGAGTTTTTGCACCAGAATGTCAGAGGTACTGTCGGCGTGTCTCTTGTTGCTGCATTTGATATTATCTGTAGCGTGTTTTTATTCGCTAACCCCATTGTCCTCTACCTCAGGCATTGGTCTTGCAGGTCTTAGCTTTGCACGTTCCATCTTTAGTTTCTTGACCTGTAACGGTAATGCTGAATCCTGTAACATCTTAAACGAGTCCAGCTTAATCTCATGTCTTGTTCTTGCAAACTTTAGATAAAGTTCCTTGTCCATGTTGTCAAATCCCTTGGACTTTTCGTCTGCCATTATTTCCTCCAATGCTATGACATCCTGTTCAAATCCTAGCCTTGCCCTGATAAACTCTCCAATGTATGTGTCCATGGCATCCTCAGATATAGAGTTCTCCATCTCCTGCTGTATCTGCTTGATATGGTAGTGTACGCCTGACGGAGTTGTCTTTCCGTACTTGCTCATAAGCTGTGTGTCCTTGTTTATCTGCTCTGCTATCTGGTATGCGTTTCTTCCAAAGAACATCCATTGGCTGCTGATATACTCATGAAAGTCCTTTGAAAGATCTGGTCCTCTTGTTCTAGTCAAATTTCATCCATAAACCTCTGAACTACTCGCTTTGCATCATGAATGAGAAGTAAATGTGGAGACAAAGTTCCTCCATCCTTGTCATGTACTGTCAGTCCCAACGCCAAGGCCTGTATTCCAGTACAAGACGGATCAGGCAAAGATACAGGTTCGGCATCAGTTGTGAACTTCCAGTCTACATAGTGTCTGTACTGTGACAGAAAGTCTGGCATATCCTCGTATCTGATAATGCTGCCAGCGTTGCGTTCATAGTATTCTACATCAGGATATTTCTCCTTGATTCGTTTTTCTACAAAGTCTCTCTGATACGACCTGTTGATTGCTATCCATCCATACCCTTCAACGTCTTTTTTGAAAAGTTCACGATCTAGAGGAGCTGGCAAGTGTGTCGCAAATGGCAGTATGTCCAGGAGGTCAGAAGTCGTTACAAAGCAGGGATATTCCTTTACAGACTCTATCTCATTGTCATCTAGGCCTCTCAGCTTTGATCCATGAAATATCAGCACGACCTTGTTCTTTGGAAAGTTTAGCTTGAACTCTGAATAGTCATGTATCACTATCTTGTCATATGATGTCTGTATGTCCTCTGCTCGTTTGATAAGACTTTGCAAGTCCTTGAAAGTTTCTGTAACGCCATAATATTGATAAAATCCCATAGTGTCAAACTGCTGCAACTGCAACACCTTGTCTCCTGCACCGTACTCGCACATGATTTCTGCCACTCCTGCCATGCTAAACAAGTGTAAGATACGCACAAGATTTTTATCTAAGTATGGTTAATAAACCGTATGCCAGGAACAAATGAATGTGCAAATTTTTATTGTAATAATATACCTTTTGGAAATAGAGTCAGATGTGGTCAATGTAGAAGGAGAAATATTAATAATTGTTGTGACTGTGATGCAGATGTCAGTAACAGAGCATTACTTTGTAATGACTGTAGGCTTGCTCACAGAGAAGCAGCATATGAGAAAATAAGAGGTCCAAGAAAGGTAAGGGTTCCAAAAGCATTGGTATACCCAAAACCATATCCTAACTGTTTGATGTGTGAAAAACAATTATCAATGAGAAGATTAAAGGTTTGTCAAGATGGAGACTGTCTTAGAATATATGGCAATCTAAAACAAATTGTAACTCGAGGAAGAAAGTATATTACGAATTGATATGCGTAGGATAGGAGCTCAATGTGTATGGTGTGCAATAGAGAAAAAGTACGAAATCAAGCTAAAAGATCATTTTCATAAAGAGTGATGATGTATCTACATACTTTCACTCTAGTAGGCTTTAAGTGGGCTACCGTTAAGGGTAATCCCAGACAAGCCTATTATAACATAGGGTTAGTAGTATAAAAGTCTTACTGTTTCTCACAGTCTACACAGTTACGCTGGTGTGCCTTGTGAAACTTGCATTTTGGGATAACAATCTCTTTGGCCACACTCTTTGCAGAAACAGGACCTTTCTTTTTTAGAAATGACATAATATCATATCATAATATTACTATATAAACCGTAATTGTGTGGCAAAGCCACACTTTTCAAAAGCACTGAGAGAAAAAACTATACGTATAACACTGTTATATATTATATTATATCATATATATTACATTATGTCATATACATTACATATAACGTCGTTATACGTATAGTATTTTTTTACAAAGACTTATTATCCAAACAAATTATAGGTTAGTCATGTTAGATAACAGAGAGAAAAGGCTAGTCACTCTAGCCTATTATCAGGGAACTTGTGACAATGCCAAGGTCATGAATGAGTTATTACCTGAAAAATACAGGCATGAGGAAGATACACTAGATCAGGCAGTATTACACAGTACAACTAAAGTCCTGGCAGAACTAGGCTTGGAGTTTCCTAGTTCATGGGAGAACGAGGACTTGTACAAATATCTTCAGGAAATGGAAGAAATCACAACATATCTGTGCAAGGAGGAGAAGTTTAATTGAGATGCAAACTGTGTGGCAGAACACAGCACGTTCAAAGGCAAATGCACAGTTGGATAGTAAGCCAGCATTGTTCTCAATGTCATTTCATGGGTAAAATACCTGCTGGCCGTAAGGCTAAAGATTACGCAAAACAATGAAAAACTATGTGAAACTGTTTAGATTCTGGAGACTAATCATAATGGTCCAATGGCTCAGATAGGACATAATGCTCGTGTTTAAATAGTATGTCATATATCAATAATTATGGGTATATGTGGTCAATGTGACAAGAAAGCAGTAGCCAGGATAAAGTTAGGAGAGAGTAATGACAGTAGGTGGCTATGCCTAAAACATTACAATCTATACATGGAAGCAAACACAGAACATAAGGTATTATTTCAGAAGGCAAGTGAGATATATTATGACTAGGAAGGGATTCAGAATTATATGCAAGGATAATCACAAACATGAGGTATCTACAAAGTTCTATAGCAAGGCACATTACTGTAGACAATGTGCTATCTGGGTTCCTATAGATATGTGGAAATGTACGTGTTGTGGTCTTAGATGTAGGTCTAAAGGCACTCATACAAAATATAATCATGAAACAATGCGTTATGAGTAGAAGGGGTTGCAAAAGGATAAATAACACTATAGACAGTAATATGTATGGTCAAAGTAAAGCAATCGACACAACGTTTAGCCAATATGACAAGTATGTATGACCTTCTTCTTCATAAAGAAGATGCATACTTTAAACAAAGTGTTTCTAATGCAGTAGTAGTCAAAAAAGAATATATCCCACGTAAAGATATAGTTGAAAACTTGGCACAAATATACGGAACATATTAGGTCAGACTAACTTACTTTTTTCTATTTTTTTTTCGGCTTTAAAAAACGACTTTTTCTCCTATATAAGTGTTGCTACGGCGAGGTGGGTTTTTTATTTTTAGGCGTAAATATAACGCTGTTATGGGATTAGCCCACCCCGTATATAGTAGTCATTCGTGAATACATTATGCTATGCAAAATAGTAAAACAAGATGAATCATGGTATGAACCAAATACTGAAGGATGGAGTAAGATGCCATTATTTGGTAGAGGTACGCAAACATGGTACAAGTTAATCGACCATATCAAAGATGATAATTATTGCTTTGATAGATATTCCATCACAAAATCATTCATTGATGATGATAATGATAGATGTTATACAGATGTGCCAATCCAGGATAAAGAGGCCAATCATATCTTAACAGGTGGTACATTAACCATTGACGGAGATAGTATCATAGCCGATAAGCGTGCCAAGATGTACAAAGATTATCAATAATTTTTTTAAGTCGTGGCCTATTTAAGTACCGTACTGTACCGTACTTGGCCAGATATGTACCGTAATATACCGTACTAATATAAGACCGAAACACATATATTAGGTATATGACAGTAAAGGGGTATATAAGTACCGTACAATACCGTAAGGCCAAAAAAGGCCAAACGTCACTTTATCTACGCAAGCCAAGCATATTAAGGTTTGCTTTTGAAATTTAGTATATAAAGGACCGACAACTATATATTAGGCATTTTAGGCCAATCCTATGCCTAGCCTTATAAGGCTACCTTCATTTCCTATCCAGGCACAAATCAATAAAAAATGTTTATAAAGGAAAAGGTCGCACTTTATTAAAATGAATAAGAGAAAGTAATTTATGATTTATGACTAGATAAGACTTAATGATATTATGAATGATAATAATATGATTGATTAATGATGTCTATACTGTATATGTTATTGATAATCCCATTGATATACCCTTTACTCCTATTCATTAACCATATCACTTAATACTTAGTTTAATCTAATTGTATTATGGAATGTTGTATCATATGTGATATACCTACAGATGAATTGAATGATAGCAAACAAACTGTTCATGATTCATGTATGGCTAATTACCACGCACACGTTAAAGAGTTAATGAAGGTTAAATCATGCTCTATGTGTGGTAATACAAATAGGAAATTAACAGAGAATACGTGCAATAAGTGCATTAAATTATTCTGTTAATTATCCCTTTTATTTTTATTACTCTGTATTATTACCCTTATTCTTATCCTCCTGGATTTTATTAATAATCTCTTAATATCTTAATAATTAGCTTAGCCTACTATATTTAAGTACCTAATTGTACCGTACTTATATACTATAGACTTTAAAAAAAATGGTTATTAATTATTAAAATAACCTATTCTATCACTTAATAATCGTTCGGCTAGATTCTTATGTTCTGGGTTTTCAAACTCAGTATTAAAAAATCTGTCTATATCCTCGATTAATTTTTCTTCAATTTTAGACATATCTATATTATATCATATATCTTATTTATACTATTGTTATTAATTAAAATTGACTAATTAGTTAATAATTCTGCCACATTGAGCACATGATGCCTCATATTCATTATCTGATATTTGGATTATATCCATAGGTATGTCACACGTTTTACAGTTCATTATTCCTTATCCTCCATATTATGCCATTTGGTCCACCATGTATCGAATTCATTATTATTCTGTACAAAATGTTTATTACCATTAATCGTGATAGTCAACAAATCAAAATCAAATCTAATTACAGCTTTTAATAAATCAGATTTGGTAATTGATGTTATACCATTTACAACGATATCTTTACCGTATACATCAGAGCCCATATTTTTAAATTCAATCCTATTACTCATTCCTTCAATATACCCTTACATATTTTAAAATCCTCAAGTGCACAAACTAAACCAAGAACCACGCAAGCACTAAAGCTACTTAGCATGATAATTAATGATGCTGTGTTAATATCAATCATTATAAGACTCCTTTTCATATTCTTTATAGCATTTGTTACACATTAACGAAAATAACAAGGTTTTCCCATATTTTAATTCTTTATCTGTTAATGGATTCTTACAAAATGAGCATTTAGATATATTTTCATTCATTTTAATAATTCCTCTAGTTTTTTAGTATTATCCAGTAATTTACCTAATGAGAAAGGTGTATTAGGCTTATTATCTGAATCTAATGTTATAAACTCATTATGTCCAGTAATTAAATTAAAATCCCTTGTTTTTTGGTCGTCTGATACATGAATTTCAAAGGTTAAATCATTTATTGAATCAAATTCCTCGTCATTATAATCTAAATCTGGAATTGTCAAATAAATTAAATCATCGTCTGCATAATCTTCAGATGCATCTTTATGAAATTCAGGCTTTACGTAATAATCTAAAACCATTTTAATGCATTGGTCCAAATCTTTAGCCTCTAATCTTGAAATTTGACATCTGTTATTATCTGTAATTTCGTAAATATCATATATCATTTATTTCATACTCCTTTTAATTTGTAAATCCTGGATTTTATGCAATTCTTTAAAAATTGCTTTTTGAATCTTGTTTTTATCCTTGTGGTTTAATTCTGTTTGAAATTGCACAAAAGACACAATTTTATTTAATTCTTCATACCTAAACTCTAAAGTATAATTATTCATTTTGATAACTCCTTTAATCTGTTTAATAATAAATATGCTTCTTGACCTTTTGGAGTCATTTTTACCTGGAATTTTCCATTAAAATATCTTGTATCTACATAACCATTTTTAATTAAAAATGAGGCTGATTCAAGTTTAGACATTAGCTTTGAGCCTCCACTAATGCTTTTATATGCTTACATTTTCCAGATTTGGCTTTTTGCCTATAAATATAATCTGGACAGGTACATGTATTATTTTCTAAACTAACTTCATAAAAAGTTTGCTTGTTTGAACTTTGAACTTTCATGAATACCTATAGTTTTAAGGGTTAATATGTATTCACATAGTTTTAATTTATTCG
>ENA-OREN01004491-OREN01004491.1-marine-metagenome-genome-assembly--contig:-NODE-4491-length-12139-cov-2.884928_pt1 | contig 12139 bp, 9 predicted proteins | sample MGYA00248624_ERZ508555 | MGnify/ENA primary metagenome ERZ508555 (study PRJEB26222, sample SAMN06267773) | marine metagenome | isolation source: Saanich Inlet, British Columbia, Canada | place...
GACTGAGTTGTAGTAGTAGCAGGCGTTGAAGTCGCTGTAGCTACACCAAGGTCGAGCACGTATGTCTTTGTGGTGTCTTTACCAACAGTTGCAGAGTTACCTGCTGAGTCAGTAGCAACAACCTTTACAGCACGGTCACCCGATGCTGAAGTTGACTTTGTGATCACGAGAGACCAAGTGTTTCCACCCTGCGCAACAGCGAGAGCGCCGTTGAATGCCGCAAGAGTTTCGTCTGGGTCTGGAGTGAGGTCAGTAACTGTGATTGCTGGAGGACCCTGAAGGTCTTCGTCAGAAGCAACAGAAACTGTCATCTTGTCCTGAGTTAGTCCATCTGGGTCACTAGCTGCTGAACCACCCGACTGGGTGACTGTAACAACTGGTGCAAGCTTGTCAGCTGCGACGGCAGAACCGGCGTCAGTTGAGTTACCAGCAAGGTCCTGGATTGTGCCCTGGATCTTGACTGTTGGCTTGTTGTCAGAAGGAATTGTTGTGTCGAGGTCGAGGTATACAACGGAATCCTTGACTGTAACGCTGGCAGGAACAAATGTTCCACCTGCACCACTGAAGACAACCTGGAAGTCAGATGCACTGACTGAAGTGTCTTTGATCTTGCCGTCGAAAGTTACCTTGACTGTGTCACGTACGTTTGCCTTGTCAACAGACGGGGAAACCGAAGTGTCAAGACCGATACCGGAGTCAGCAGATGAAATCTGCGGAATTACCTGGTCAATCTTGATTGTGTGAGGCTGTGCTCCGTGTCGACCTGTTCCATCGTTACCGGTGGAAGAGTCGGCGTCAGAGTAACCGTAGTTACCTGCAAGGTCAGCCGCTCGAACCTGGAAGTCAACTGTGTGATCCGGGTTGTTTACGGTTGCATTTGGAAGAACAACAGTCTCTGTGTAAGTGAACGGCAATGATGTAACACCATCGTCAAGTGCACTTACGTCGATGCTCGCAACTTTACCAATGATGGTCGGAAGCGTCAGGTTGTTACCTGCCGGAATGACCATCGCAGCGTTTGCTGAGTCATCATTGTTGTCAATGTTTAGCGAGAATGCGCTTACATCTAGACCAGACTGGTTGTCAGTGACTGTACCCGTGAAGGTTGGAAGTCGGTTCTGAGTTTCCGAGCCTGAAGCTGGTGTACTGATAGTTGCAGTCGGCACAGTAGTGTCGATCTTGTAGCTAGCAGTTCGGTTTACGTTAGTAGCAGTACCTGAGGTAGCAACGTCAACGTAAGCAATGGTGATTGGACCACCGACAGCAGGAATTGTAGCTGGGTTTCCGTTCGTACCAGCAGTAAATGCATCGGTACGTTCTTTAACCTGTACTTCACCCTCAAATCGACCAGTGTTTCGACCAGTTTCTGTGAGAGTTAGAACTGCAGATCCACTAGTGTCTACAACACTCTTGATTGTAGCAGTCGTGGTGTCAATTGCAGACGATGGGTACGCAATACGTGCGTTCGAATCGTCACCAAATGCACCGAAGTCAACCTGAAGGGTGATCAGCGGAGCGTTTGTGCCATCACCAGCGAAGTCAATGGTCACACTCACACCGGTAACAACGTCACCTGTGCTTGTCTGAATAACCCTGATGTCGCTAGCCGTACCAATAATTGGGTTGGCTTTTTCATCGGTGAGAGTTACCTGAACTTTGTCACCAGGATCTTTGAAGTCTGCTCCAAAGACTGAGACAACGTCAGTGCCAGTGCCTGTCAGGTCGTAACCTGCATCAGCGTTGTTGGCAGTACCGGTGTCCGATGTGATGTTCGTTGTCGCATTAAGGTCTGCGTCAATGATTGTCACAATAAATCGATCGGAATTTGCAACGATGTCTCGTGCAGATGTTCCAGTCGAAGCGTTAGAGGCATAAGTCCCATACACCGTGGTAGCAGATGTTCGACCATCAACAGCCGTTGAAGGCTCTGTGGTTAAACCGGAGGCTTTGTTGGTGACATACACCTTGCCGTCCGCTGCTGCACTGGCGGAGTGAGAGAGGCCTACAACAGCTACCGCAACCAACGCAATAAGCGTAAGTCCGGATAGCAATTTAACTGATAGCTTCACAGCTTCAGTCCCCCTTGCATCCGCGTTATCACCCACAACAATGGCAGAAGGCTAAAAGAAAATTCTTCCGCCATTGCCAGGTGGTATGAAACCCGGAGATCTCCATACTTGTACCTCCCGCAAATGCGGAAGGGTTGCCGGTTCCATTAATTCTGTCCAGTCCAATTACCAGCCAACCGGCGCGCGCGGTAACGGACTTCGGGACAAACCAAGATGATTTAATCACCGTAGTGAATACGATGTCAACCCATTCGGTATAGACCCTTCGACGATTTATACGAATCTTTATGGTTTACACGCATCCGTTACCGGATACGCCCATAAGAGCGATACAAACCTGTTCTCACGAACTATAAAGAGCCTATTGAACGAGAGTCAACGAGTCCCGTAACAATATAAAGCCAGTTTGCGTTACCAAAGAATTACATCTAAACAGTGTGATACTTCGGATATACGCAAACTGGCTTTGGTTGAACTAGACCTTTTCAGGCTTGGTGATCGATCCCAAGAACTCTTCGTTCGTCTGGGTTCGAGACATTCGTTCGAGGATTCGCTCTGCTGCTTCAGTTGGGCTGTTCGAGTCTTGGCCGATGATTCCCATCATGCGGCGAAGTAGCCAAACCTGCTTGAGAGTCGCATCGTCCTGAAGTAGTTCCTCGTGACGAGTACCACTACGTTCGATGTCGATTGCTGGCCACAGTCGGCGTTCAGCCATTCTGCGGTCGAGATGCAATTCCATGTTGCCGGTACCTTTGAACTCTTCATAAATGAGATCGTCCAAACGTGAACCGGTGTCGATCAAGGCTGTTGCGATGATCGTAAGGCTGCCTGCCTCTTCACAGTTACGTGCTGCACCAAAGAAGTGCTTAGGTGGGTACAGGGCGTTAGGGTCCATACCACCAGAAAGGGTCTTACCACTCGAAGGAACGGAAAGGTTGTACGCACGTGCGAGCCTGGTAAGGCTGTCGAGCAGTACTACTACGTTCTCGCCACTTTCAACTAGGCGGCGCGCTCTGTCGAGGGCTACCTCTGCTGTGCGGCAGTGATCTTCAATTGGCTCGTCGAAGGTAGAACTGAATACCTCACCTTTAATGGTGCGGCGCATGTCAGTTACTTCTTCTGGTCGTTCACCAATCAGTGAAACGATGATGTAAATCTCGGGATGGTTCTCGGTGATACCAGCAGCAATCTGCTTAAGGAGCATCGTCTTACCGGCTTTAGGCGGCGCAACGATGAGTGCTCGTTGGCCCTTGCCGACCGGGGCAACCATGTCGATCATTCGGGTAGACATCTGCTTAGGAGTTGTCTCGAGTTTGATCTGGTCGTTCGGGTACACAGAAGTGAACTGGTCGAACTTGGGTCGCTTAGCTGCCGATTCAGGGTCGTAGCCGTTTACCAGCTCTACCCGAATAAGCCCAAAGTACTTTTCGCCTTCGGTAGGTGGTCGAACCTGCCCAGCAACCATGTCGCCCTGGCGAAGTCCGAATCGTCGAACCTGGCTCTGCGATACATAAATATCTTCTGTACCACCGCGTTTGCCTGGTGTGCGGAGGAAGCCGTAGCCGTCTCCTAGAAGATCGAGAATGCCAGCGCCCACTAGTTGATCGGTAGTTTCTGCAACGCTTGCAAGAACTTCCAGTACTAGTTCGGTTCGCTGAGTCGGAACTCGCTTGATGCCTTTGTCGATGGCCATCTGGCGTAGTTCGTCGTTCGTTTTGGCACCCAGGTTTCCCAAATCGGGTAGCTTGCTCTCGTCTACCTCGAAATTATCTTGCGGCAGCCCGGTTGGGCGTCCACCACCGCCACCACGTGGGCGACGTCGACCTGATCGGCGGCGATTGCCACCGCGAGAACGGGATTGGGTTGGGGTAGTCAGCTTAGGTTCCTCCTGCTGGTATCCGGACGAAGTGCTGAGCTTGGTTTAAGCAACGCTAGTCAAAATCGACCAACGATATGCGTTACCAGTTCAGCGAATGTTCTTAAGGAAAAATGAAGTAAGTGGTGAAGACTGTCTGAATATGGGAGACACCGAGCCAATTAGTAAGCAGGTGTCGACGAGTCTAAGTTTTGGTTGCGTCTAGAGCGGTGGGTCGTTCAGCCGTATAGCTTTTAGCAGGCTGGCGATGTCGCTCGCATGAGCGGGTATCTAAGTTCCTGTAAAGGGAAAGCCCGGAAGCGGTAATAAGGCATTACAGCAGAGAGGGCGGAGATAAAGTGTGGGCGAAGATCCAGAAGTGGTTCATTCGCTCGCGTTTTTCAATGATATCAAACCTCTGGGCAACAATTCCAGTGTTTGAGTTTGAAAGTCCGTTCCAGCGTACCTGCCGAACTACTCTTCTTCCTCAAATAGGTCATGCTGTCCGCCCTCGCGTAGGGTGAATCTCGCCATTCGGATGAACTCTCTAAATAGAGGGTGAGGGCGTTCTGGCCTTGATCCGAACTCTGGATGGAATTGGCTTCCAACCATGAACGGGTGCCCGTAAACCTCGGTTACTTCTACCAACGATCCGTCTGGCGATGTGCCTGAAGCAATCAGTCCGGCTTCTTCAAGCTGAACCCTGTACTCGTTGTTAAATTCGTAACGATGACGATGACGCTCATCGACCGTCTCCTGGTCGTACGCCTCGCGAACCTTCGTCCCTTCCTTGAGGAGGCACGGGTATACGCCGAGTCGCATGGTGCCACCAGTTGAGTGCAGCTCTTCCTGACCTTCCATGAAGGCGATTACAGGGTTTGCGGCATCTGGGTCGATCTCAAGAGAAGTGGCGTCAGTGATTCCTAGTTCGTTGCGGGCGTACTCGACCACCATGATCTGCATACCTAGGCACAAACCAAGATATGGAATGTTCGAGTGTCGAGCGTAGTTCGCCGCAGCAATCATGCCCTCAAGCCCGCGTTCGCCGAATCCTCCGGGAACGATGATTCCTCGAGCCGATCCAAGAAGTTGTTCAGCTCCGTGCTTTTCAATATCTTCGGCAGCCACCCACTGGATGTTTACTTTTCGATCGTTGTGCAAGCCTGCGTGGTGCAATGCTTCGACAACTGAAAGGTATGAATCTTGCAGCTCGACGTATTTACCAACAAGTGCGATATCTATCTGTTCGTGCTCTTCTTCATCGACCCTGACAATTGCTCGCCATGAATCTAAATCGGGCTTACGTACAGGAAGATCTAATCCTTTGGTAAGGATATCGCCAAGCCCTTCAGCTTCGAGGTGAAGCGGAACTTCGTACACGCTCGAAAGTGTTGGCAATGAAATAACGGCTTCGGCTTCAACGTCGCAGTACAGAGCAATCTTTCGACGCTCATCTTCGCCAGTTTCCTGATCCGCCCTGCAAAGAATGGCGTCGGGTTGAACTCCCATTCCTCTTAATGTGTTCACGCTGTGCTGCGTTGGCTTCGTCTTAAGCTCGCCGCTAGTTCCTAAATAAGGGAGGAGGGTGACGTGTATGTAGAAGGTGTCTTGCTGTCCAACCGTGTTTCTGACTTGTCGAATGGCTTCGATGAATGGCTGGCCTTCGATGTCACCAACGGTTCCGCCAACCTCAACCACCACTACATCGGCCTGCGAAATCTCCGCGAGCCGCAGGACACGCTCTTTAATAAGGTTAGTAACGTGCGGGACAGTCTGAATCGTGCCGCCAAGATATTGCCCGGCGCGTTCGTTGGCGATTACTTCTGAATAAATCTGACCAGCTGTGACGTTCGAATGCTCAGTAAGCTCGACGTCGATGAATCGCTCGTAATGACCAAGGTCGAGGTCGGTCTCGCTGCCGTCGACAGTGACAAACACTTCGCCGTGCTGGTAGGGCGACATAGTGCCGGGGTCGACATTCAAGTAGGGGTCGAGTTTCAGGACCGAAACGGTCATTCCTCGGCTCTTTAGCATTCGACCAATCGAAGCGACGGCAATTCCCTTGCCCAGAGAACTAACCACACCACCCGTAACAAAAATAAACTTGCTCAATTGCCGGCTCCGCCCGCTTGAATGTTAGCGGATATGCATACCGCCGATGTGCCAGCCAACAAAAAAGGCCTATTTGAGGGGAAGTGCGACCGCCTGTCGATGCAGGTGAAAATTAATACCGATGTAGGTATTTGGTTAAGGCGGCTCTTTGCAGAGATTGCACACATCCTCGGATAGGGATACGGACGCTAAAGCTGCGACAACAAATTAGCCCTACACGGGACTCGATTCTAGGCAACCAGAATCAAAGGTGTCAAACAGCACAGACCCGCTTTCCATGCGTTTCATTCAACCCTCACCCTTTAACGCGCTGCTACACTCGATCACTCGTTACGTTCAATGCACTGATTGATTGCGACGTTTGATGAGAATAATCAACTCGCTCTGCCAATTAAAATATTCGGAAAAAAATGGATCCACTTACTCCAAAAGATGTAGAACACATTGCCCAGCTGGCGTACATCAAACTCTCTGATGAAGAGTCAGAGAACATGCGTGTACAGCTCACTAATATTCTTGGCCACTTCGCATCGCTTTCAAATGTCGATACCGATGGTGTCGAGGCGACAGGCCACACTACCGATTCAAACACGGTGATGCGCAAAGACGAGCCGCAGCCGCCTCTCGACCGAGACGACGTTCTGAAGAATGCTCCTGATCGTGATGGCGAATTCGTTCGAGTGCGCCCCGTTCTCGAATAGCCCCCTCGCCACGCCTCCCATTAAGCGAACCACCCGATAAATCAGAAATTTCGAATGACCACTCAGTCAGCTAACTCCGATCTTTACTTTTCAACCGCACGAGAACTTCGAGCTAAATTCGACGCACGAGAAATCTCGTCGGTCGAAGCGACCCGAGCAATGCTCGATCGAATCTCAAATCTTGAGCCAAGTCTCAACTCGTTCATCACGGTAACTGCCGAACGAGCAATCGCCGATGCCGAAATGGCAGATCAGCGACTTCGAGGCACGGGCCAAGAGCCGACAGCCCTGACGGGCATACCGATCATGGTCAAAGACAACTTTTCTACTAAAGATGTCGAAACCACGGCTGCATCGAATATTTTGAAGGGTTACATCCCTCCTTACGACGGCACGGCCGTTAGCAATCTCAAAGAAGCCGGAGCCGTAATTCTCGGTAAGGGCAACCTCGACGAGTTCGCTATGGGGTCTTCAAACGAGACTTCCGCTTTCGGACCCGTTCACAACCCGTGGGATACCGATCGTGTTCCGGGTGGCAGTTCTGGTGGAGCCGGCGCAGCTGTTGCTGCTGGTGAATGCTTTATCGCTTTCGGATCAGACACCGGTGGGAGTATCAGGCAGCCTGCATCGCTTTGTGGCGTTGTTGGGATGAAACCTACATACGGTCTAGTAAGTCGATTTGGATTACTTGCATTCGGATCTTCACTCGATCAAATTGGCCCGCTCACACGAAGCGTTGCCGACTGCGCCGACGCACTAAATGTTGTTTCTAGCCATGACCACCGTGATTCAACGAGCGTGGCTGCGCCATTCAACGATTTCGCAAAAGACATCGATGGCGGTGTCGCTGGAATGAACATCGGTGTGCCGAAGGAATACCTCGTCGATGGAATTGAGCCGGGGGTTCGTGCGGCTTTCGAAAAATCTCTCGAAACACTCGAAGGTCTTGGCGCGAACATCAGTGAAACTTCACTGCCACTCACTGATCATGCCCTAGCGGTCTACTACATCATCGCTCCTTCGGAAGCATCGGCGAACTTGTCTAGGTACGATGGCGTGAAATACGGGCTGGGTTCGCTCGATGCAAAAACATCAGCTCAAGCAACCGAAGCTGCCCGAGGCGAAGGCTTTGGCGACGAAGTAAAACGACGAATCTTCCTCGGAACGTACGCCCTTTCAGCCGGTTACTACGATGCCTACTACAAGAAGGCTCAGCAGGTTCGTACTCTCATTAGGAGAGAGTTCACTGACGCTTTCTTGAAGTTCGATGCTCTGGTCACTCCCACATCACCGGGAACAGCTTTCAAAATCGGTGACAAAACGGACGACCCGTTCCAGATGTACATGAACGACATCTGCACGATTCCGGTGAATATTGCAGGCTTGCCTTCGATCTCGGTTCCGGGTGGAATGTCGGATGGGCTTCCGGTCGGATTGCAGTTCATTGGTCCTCAGTTTGGTGACACTACGGTAATACGAGCCGCAGCAGCATACGAGCGTGCAACTAACTGGCACCAAAACCACCCGCTCATTTGAACTACAAAAACGTGACCAAACAGAATTCTCTCTTCCGGCTTGGATTAGTTTCACTTGCCGTGATGATCTTTGCTGTTGTCGGTTGTTCGACAACAGAAGTCGAACCAACCCCTTACGACCGCGATATTTTTACTCCAGTAGCTGGGCCGCCGCCTTTCCCAATGATTTTCGAAGGAAAATTTACGGTAGATGGCGAACCCGGTCCTGCTGATTCCACGATCTACGCCGAGTTCATTCACGGTGGCTCCCCAAGATCGACTACATTCGAAGGTGAGTACGTCCAAGTGATACTTGGGCCGGTGAGCACTGACGATATTGAACATGGCATTATCAGCTTCTATCTCGGAACCCGAGACGGCGATCATGTGAAAGCCGAAGAGACGTGGGAGTGGGGCACTGTTGGTAAGCCAACAAATCAGGTGCTCGATCTAACCTTCCCTAGGCTTCCCGAAAGTTAAGCTGTAGCCAACTTACCAAGCATCGGAACCCAGTATCGGAGACATGAGCAATGATCAGATCGCTAGATGGCAAGACACCAGTTATCGACCCAACAGCGTTCGTTTCCGAAACTGCCTATCTTGTTGGTGATGTAGAAGTGGGCCCACGTTCCAGCATCTGGCCGGGTGTAGTGATTCGAGCCGATTCAGGCAAAATCAAGATCGGCACCGGAACGAATATTCAAGACAACTCGGTGCTGCACGCCGATGATGATGCTGAGATTGGCGACAACGTAACGATTGGCCACGGAGTCATCTGTCACGCTCGAACTATCGGTGACGGCAGTTTGCTTGGAAACAACAGCACGTTGAACGACGGCGTTGTGATCGGCAAGAATTCGCTCGTGGCAGCCGGAAGCGTCCTCAACGAAAACAAAGTCTATGAGGACAACGCTCTGATTCGCGGAACACCCGGTAAAGCTCTAGGCACCGTCAAAGAACGACACACAGAGCTAATGTTGCGGGCGGCTGCTTCTTACGTGAATCGAATTTCGCGTTATACCGATGCAGGGCTGGGGCACACGGGGCAGCCAGCGACGTAGAGCTTGCCTAACAGGGCATGACTACATTCGTTCTGGTGAGCTCATTCCCATTAGGGTAAGTGTGCGGCTCAAAGCTACCTTTGCGGCTTCAACAAGCTGGAGTCGTGCACGAGAAATCTCAAGTTCGCCTTCTTCTGACGAAACTACACGGCAATCCTCGTAGAACCGCTGCAACGATCGTGAAAGATCCATCGCGTAGTGTGGCAAGTGGTGCGGCTCGAGTCGTTCGGCTGCACGTTCTACAACCGCTGGAAGCTCAATGATCTTTCTAATGAGTTCCAACTCACGATTGTGAGTCAGTAGTGAAAGATCGGCAGTCTCGTGCGTAATCTTTCGCTCGATTGCCGTTCGTAGAATCGACGCCATACGAGCATGACCGTACTGAACGTAATAAACTGGGTTTTCAGATGACTGAGTCTTGGCGAGTCCGAGGTCGAACTCCATGTGAGATTCAGGAGATCGGCTCAAGAATGTAAAGCGGCAAGCGTCGGCGCCAACCTCTTCGAGAAGTTCCTCAACTGTCACCATCACGTTGTTTCGCTTGCTGAACTTCAGCGATTCGCCTTCGTTTTTGAAATTGACGATCTGGTTCAGAATGATCGTCAAGCGATCTGGATCGAGACCAAACGCCTGCAACAAAGCTTTCATGCGAGCGACGTGACCATGGTGGTCGGCACCCCACACGTTGATAACTCGGTCGAATTTTCGTTTGAGAAATTTCTCGTGGTGATAAGCGATGTCTGTGCCGAAGTACGTTGGCCCACCGTCGTCACTACGGATAACTACAGTGTCTTCTTCAAGACCAAGCTTCGTGGCAGCGAACCACTTCGCACCTTCACGCTCAATGATGAGATCGGCATCTTCGAGATAGTTCAGTACCTCGTCGAATCGTCCTGACGTAAGTAAATCGCTCTCGTGGAACCACTGGTCGTAGGAAACGCCTAGTTTGCCAAGCACTCCACGAATTTCGTCCAGAGTTCGCTTTAGCGATTCAGGAGCCAGATCGGCAATGGCTTCCGATTTCTCTTTCGAAACCGCACCATTACCGAGATCTTTTAGTAAATCTGAGGCTAAGTCCTGAAGGTACTCGCCTGGGTACGCAGGGTCAGGTAGAGGCACGTCGTGCCCAGCCGCCTGCATGTAACGAGAGTAAAGCGTGTCGTAGAAGACCCGCATCTGGTTTCCTGCATCGTTCACGTAGTACTCGCGTTGAACCTCGTATCCGGCTGCCGCAAGAACGTTTGCGAGACTGCTACCGATTACGGCTCCACGAGCGTGCCCGACGTGCAATGGCCCTGTTGGGTTCACGCTTACAAATTCGACCTGAACGCTTTGGCCAGCTCCAGTCGTTACCGATCCAAAGTTGTCGCCAGCTGATCGCACAACGTCGATTTGCGCCTGCAGCCATGTCGTCGACAAAGTGAAATTGACGAATCCGGGGGCAGCGTGAGTAACGGCACCGACGATCTCATTCTCAGGCATAGCCTCGGCGATAGCTTCAGCGATTTGAATCGGAGCCATCCGCATTGAGCGGGCAAGTGCAAGTGGCAAGCTAGTACTGAAGTCGCCATGCTCAGCGAGCTTAGGCCGTTCAATTTTGATATCTACATCGCCAGCGGCGGGTAGAGAGCCTGATGCCTGAGCAGATTCAAGCGCTTCTGAAACGAGTGTTGCCAGTGTGTCGGTGATTTGCATAGACCGTTCAGATTAGCACGTTCCATATGTTGCGGGTCTATACTGCCGTGCAACTGAAAAAACAGTTTTTGAGAATCCTGCAAATGCCAACAACTAACGACCCGCAACATTTCGTCGATCAAGCAAAACAGAATGGACTTGTGATATCGGTTACCGATGCCGAAGATCTCGACGGGTTCTTGCCCGCTGTGGATGGCGCATACGCAGCGATCCGTGAGATCGACACAGCCGGATTCGAACCTGCCGCCATATTCGTTCCAACGCCATCAAAAAAAGAAGCTGACTAGCTGTGGCGTCCACTTCAAATACATCTGATCTCACCTACATGTCGGTGGCAGAGATCGCTCCACTGATCAAAAACGGCGAACTTTCTCCTGTCGATCTAGTTCAGTCGTCACTCGCTCGAATCGCACAACTCGAACCGGCACTTAACGCCTTTCTAGATGTATGGGACGAATCGGCTACCGCCGCGGCTCTAGCTGCCGAGACTGAAATATCGGCTGGCAAATACAAGGGGCCGCTTCATGGGCTTCCAGTAGGCCTGAAAGATTTGATCGACTACGCTGGCACACCAACTACCGGCGGATCGGCCGTGCTGGCAGACAATATCGCTACAACGGATGCGACCGTAGTTACAAAGCTGCGAGATTCGGGCGCCATATTCATGGGCAAGCTGAACCTGGTCGAATTCGCGTTCGGTACGACGGGTCTCAACGCTCATACTGGCGACGTTGCGAACCCGTGGGGCACCGAACGAATTACGGCAGGATCAAGTTCAGGATCGGCAGCTGCGGTGGCCGCTGGAATGATTCCGATTGCGCTTGGAACCGATACTGGCGGATCTGTGAGAATGCCAGCTTCGCTATGTGGCATCGCCGGGCTAAAACCCACTTACGGCCGAGTATCGCGTGCGGGAGTGCTCGATTTATCTTGGAGCATGGATCACGTTGGCCCTATGACTCGCACCACAGAAGATTGCGCCCTGCTGATGAACGTGATGGCCGGGCATGATCCGCGTGATCCCGCATCTTCGAACGCCGAAATTCCTGATTTCACAACTGATTTGTTTAAAGGACTTGCCGGTCTGAAAATCGGTGTGCCAACCGACTATTTCTTCGACGACACCGTCGAT
>ENA-OREN01004494-OREN01004494.1-marine-metagenome-genome-assembly--contig:-NODE-4494-length-12135-cov-6.297894_pt1 | contig 12135 bp, 10 predicted proteins | sample MGYA00248624_ERZ508555 | MGnify/ENA primary metagenome ERZ508555 (study PRJEB26222, sample SAMN06267773) | marine metagenome | isolation source: Saanich Inlet, British Columbia, Canada | place...
CCTTTACTTGCTCCCATCCGAAGTGTTCCATTATTCAATGAAGATGATAACATAAAAGTGCTAGTATCTATACTTATGTTATCTGTTTTAATTTTAAATGAATTTGCTGGATTATTTCGTGACCCACTTATCCATAAATAATTTGAAGCATCACCTAACCTGAACTCTGATGTTGTAAACCAATAATTATTCTCATTAATTCGTAGGCCATCATTTATCCCACTAACATTTCTACCTATAGAAATCTTTTGTCCTGTTTCTATACCACCTTGAGTTGTTGCTACGTGAAGAACACCGTGTATAGAACCAGTTAATGCGTGTAATGAACCTCTGAAATAACCATTTTCTGTATACAAACCAAATCCCGGTTCACTTTCACCATATAAATAACCTGCACTTAATCCACTTAAATCACCTAGTTGTGCTCTTAATTGTAAATCATATACACCACTACCAGTTCTTTCAACAATTTGCATGTACGGTGTACCCATATCTCTTGGATTAGCATTCATTAATATATAACCAGATGTTATTGCTTGTTTATAATCATCGTCTGGAACACTTCTTGTTACTTCAGTTTGATAAACGCCGGTAGATACAAAAACTTGTCCTTCGTTATATGTTTGGGGTGAAGATACAAGTCCAAATAAAAATTCTGACTCTGCGTCTATTTTATCAACTGCAGTATTTATAGAATGAAGTGAACCAGATGTATCGTGGTAATCTCTTACTACATTTATTGAACTTATTACAGGTACACCACTTACAGTACTCCCTGACACAGAAACTACCTTCATTCTTTCATCACCAATTTTTATGACAGTCTCATCATAAGAACCAGTATTTAAATTGTTAGCTCCACGTACTGTTAACGTAGATTGTCTCCATTCTCTACCAGTTCTTGCTGATGTTATTGTAGTACCATACTCAGTTATAGCGGCATCTAATCTTCCAATCGCACTACCTGTTGAATGATTTTGTCCGTGACCTCTACCAACATATAATTCACCTGCTAATCCATCGGGGTCTACTGAGCCCATATTTGCAGCTGCAATTGATGCAGATACTGAAGATGACGGATGACTATATCTTAATGAGCCAGTTACTTGCATATACTCTACAATAAAACCAGTATCATCAACTTTTTTAGTTTTTATAATTTCACCTTTAGTAAAACCAGAAACATTTGCAACACTCATTGTAACATCTGTAGCTGATGCTGACGCTTTACCAGCTACAATACTACCACTCGCGTCTTTCAATGGTTCAAATGTTGTTGAGTTCGCAATCATTAATTGTCCACCAACTACATTAACTGATTCTTTTTCAAATACAGTAGTTCTTAATGTTCCACGAATTCTTGCGTTTTCAAATTCTGCAGTACCATTACCTCTACTATCAATTCTCCAACCTTTAAGACCTGTAGCAAAATCTGATGTTTCAATTCTACCGTCGTTATGTAATATCAATCCTGTTTCAGCTTCTTCATATACACCACCCATACCTGAATTGGGTACTGTTCTTATTTGTTTATTTGTTATTTCCCAGCCACCAATTTTATTACCTAAACCACCTAATAGTACAGTTGTACCCGTACCAATATTATCATCACTAGCACCAGAACCATCATATACTTTTATACCGTATACATCACTCGTATCTGAAGATATTTCACCAATTTTTACTACAATATTATCAGAAGAATCTTTTACTGTTACTTTTTCGTGGCTGGCTCTTCCACTTAATGTTAACCTTCCATTAGGACTTTGTAATTCTTCAGGACTTGGACTTAATTTCCAACCTCCAATTACACCAGAACTCGCTGTTACTGCTCCATTAGCACCTACTCGAAATGTTGCACTACCTGTTCCTGAAGTAAGATTATCTGCTCCAGCAAAAAATCTTACACTACCAACTGAAGATATACCTGTATATGTTCCACCTGTTAATTTACTTATTGAACCTTCAGCTAATGACCACCCCGCAATTGTACCTGATTCAGCTTTTAATACACCGGCGGGAGTTACACTAAATTCTGCATTATCAAAAGTTGCACTTCCTAATTGAATACCAGTATCTGCATCCGCTATAAAAATATTTTCTCCACTACCAAGTGAAAGAGCCTTATTAGTAGTATTAAGAACAAAATTAGTTGCAGTTAAATTATCTGAACCTATAGAGAATCCACCAATCGTACCACCTGCTTCAGCAGTAATAGTACCTTGCATTATGACATCACCGTCATTTTGTAAATGGAAGTTTGATGAACTTATTTCTATATTACCGAGTGCACCACTTACATAATTACCAGTTTCTACACTACCAAAAAAGAATCTTGATGATTTAACATCAAAACTCGAACTATAATCATTCTCTGCATCTATCGTTCTAAATTTAAAATATGATTCATCATCACCAGTTCTTCCGTCGTGTATCTCTAAACCAGAACCAGAATAACTATCAGGTGCGTTTGGTATTACAGAACCACTCCATATCATAAATCCACCTTGACCACCTATAGATGCACTTATAAATCCTTCATAACCTATTGAACGCATATAAGCAGAATTTGCACCTGCCATTTCAATACCTTCACCTTGTATCCCACCTATAAACAATGAACCTGTTAATAAGTTATCAGTACCCTCAACAACTAAGGCAGAACCTGATATTCCAACGTTATCAACAAATGTAATTGCTTCCGCGGTATTACCATTTATATCATAATATTCAATTAATAAATCAAAGTTATCAGGTCTTAGTGTATTTACACCAATGGGTACTCTAAGTTTCATCTCATCCGGTGAGAATCCAGTATCTTGTGCAGGTCTTAATGATATATCACTAATATACCAGTCACCAGCTTCAATTCTAAACTGTAAAATTGTATCGTCATTTTTTATTTTATCTAACTTAAATTTTGGATAAAATGTATGACTTACTCGTGGAAATTCAACTATAGTATCTGGGTCATCATCTTTTAATTCCAATCCAACTTTTTGATTTGTTGCGTTTGTTAGAGATTGACCAAAAGTTGTTTTATGTGTGATATTTAATCTACTGTCTCCAGCTATATTTGAACCACTTAAATGAACCATCAACTTTCCGTAATTTTTTTGGTCACCCCCCGGATTGATTGTTTTTAAAGTTTTCTTTCCATATGCGTTAAATGAAAGTGTATATGGTATGTCTTTTTTTACAGTAAATTCGTAGGGTTTTCTTAATTCAAACCTACCAACACTATTAAATTCATCGTATGAACCGGACAAATATACAGCGTCAGCCAATGACATTGTATATTGAGGTTGTAATGTTGAAGATGCGTTATTACCTCCATAGGCATCCCAATACTTATCTATGTGACCCTGAGATTGTAGATAACCACTTCTTAGTGGGAACACTGCTATATCTTTATCTACAAGTAATTCACTTGATTCTACGATTGTATCTAATAATACAGGAAAGTCACCTTGTGAACTATCACTTGCTCCATATACTTTCATTCGATAAACATCACCACTGAAAGTTCTCATATTAGATACATCTATATCAATAAACGTATCAAATCGATAACTACTTGTAGTCGGTACATTCCAATCTACATATGAAGCAGTAAAGTTGGCGTATAAATTATCAGCGGCAACTGGTGAACCTATATCACTATACATTCCTTGAGCTTTAAATTCAGGACCGAACTTATATTTAATTGAATATGGTTTTGATGTTGTAAGTTTTGTATCACTAATTACATTTTCAACTCTAGCTTTATATATCGGAAATGTAAATTTTGAATTTATTACTGCATTGGTCTGAAGGGGTAAACCACTAAATTCTTTTTTTACTGCAGCTGGAATATCTATTCCATGAACTTCAATATCACCACCTACCATTTTAGTATTAAAACTACCAGCTGTGGTTGTTATTATCGTCATTTGAGGTGGTTCGGGTGATAATCTTTCTTCAGTTACACCTCTTCGATTTAAAACTGCCCGTTTTGAATATAAACCAGTTTTATATTTCCATAAATTTGTGTCTGTTTTTATATCACCTGACGGTGTATCTGATTTTCCACCTTCATCTGAATCTTCTAATAGATTTACAGCTGAACCTGTTGCAAATATTTTACCTCGTAATTCTGCTTTTACTTTACCATATAAATTACTACCTGTTACATACGCATTATTAGGGGGGTCTGTTTTCTTTTGGGCTATTGTTGTTGAGGTTGCTGATACTGTTGGTTTTTTATAGAATAATATAGGTTGTGTATTTATAATAGTAGCGGTATCTACGTTTACTTTTCTACTATATCTTACATTATAAGTTCCTTGAAATTGACTTGGAATGTTAAATGGAACTCTTTCATTATCAAGTTCACCTAATATAACAAGTTCTGCTTCACCTGGAACATTAAACGGAGGAGGGTATACTTCTACACTAATATATCTGTAAGGTAATTTAGGTGATATACCTTGACCGTACTTTACTGGTTGTACATAAATAGTATTACCGTTTTTGTCTAAAATTTCTATTTTTAGAGGAACGTTCTTTTTTAAGAATTGTGAACCAAAAATCTTAAAAGCAGACCTACCTTGAACAAATGTATCAGGTATATCTTGTACTATAAAATATTCATTTTGAGTATCTTCAATAAATACTTCAAATGTTTTTAAATTCTCAATTATTCTTCTGCGAGGAATGAATCCCATTAACTAATCTCCATATAGTAATAAATATTTTGTTAAAAAATAATGGATAGAAAGTATGTATAAATTAATTAAAAAGTATGTATTGTATACTTATTTATATGGAAGACAAATTTGTAAATATCAAAATAAGAAAAGAATTTCGTGATATGATTAAGGAATATTCAAAAAATCACGGATTTAAAATGTATGCCCTAATTGAAGAGCTTATAAAGGAAAAATGTACGAAAAGAATTCTATATTCTAATCAAACATAATGTTACTATAATTTTTTTCTTTTTTAATTTCTAATAACGTATCTACTGCATCTCTCATAGAATCTATATGAGATACAATCAATGTAAATTGAAACTGTGATTTAAGATATTGGAATAAACTATATACTGAGTTTAGGTTATCTGAATCCATAGTTCCCCAACCCTCATCAATAGCTAAGAAGTTACTTCGTGGTAAGTTAGATACATTAATTAATGCAACTCTAATAGCAAGACTTGATATAAATCTTTCCATACCACTACTTAACTCAAGTGGCCACACATTATCGTCATCATATACAATATAATTATTAATGTTCTTACCATCCATTTCAAATAACATTTGGAAGTCAACGAGTTGTGAAAGAATATTGTTTACTTCACCTTCAATAGTTGGAAGTGCTTTTGTAATTAATTCATATGGTACACCATCACGTTTTACAGCATCAAGATAATATTGATACGCTTCATACTTCTCTTCAAGTTCTTCTACTTTTTTAATATTGTCTAATATAGTTCGTCTTTTAGTATCTACAACTTTTATCTCACCAAATATATTATTAGCATTATCAGTAACCATATCAAGACTATTATTTACATCATCGAGTTCTAATTCAACTTTTTTAATTTCATTCTCTATTTGTTGATTGAACATTATATCATTTTCTTGTTCGTAATACTTTACTATTTTTTCTTCAATAGAAGTTAATTGATGTAAAACATTTTTTCTTTTTTCTTCTAATAAAACTTTACTACTATTAGTTTCATTCATTAGTGTTGATACTTGTTGTAGTTTATTTATATTATCATCTAAGTCTGATTTAGATTGTCTTAATTCAGGTAGTGTTCTCATCTCATATGAAATATCATCCATCTTTTGTAAATGTTCTTTTACTCTTTGCTTATCTTCATTAACAGATTTTTGAGTTTCTATAGCATCAAGTGTAAAGGGATTCTTCATACAATAATCACAATTCTCATCATATTCTAAATCACCGAGTTTTTCTATCTTATCTAATTTATTACGAACTTCTATTTTAAGTTTAGATAATTCTTGATTTAATTTATCGTGTTCAGTATTTAATTTTTCACCACCAACATACTTTTCATTAGTCTTTTGTTCTTCGTGATATTTTATTTTTAATCTTATTTGTTTTTCTAATACATTAACTTTTTCTGTTTTAGAAATAACTTCACCTAACTGATTGTCTATTCCACTTAATGTTTTGGTTAACACTTCTTTGTTATCTTTTAAGTTAGTTATATCACCGATTGAAGTATCTGTAGGTTTTAGTTTTTTAGTTAATGTTATTATTTGACTTTCTACTAATTTCTTTTTAGATTGAATCTCATCTTTTTCGTTTAGTAGTTTTTTATGTGTCTTTTTAAAATCTTCTTTTTGTTCTTTTATTTCTGCTAAATCTCGTTCCCAATCATTTTGTTTAAAGTTTTTAAGAACTGCAGATACCTCTCGTATTTCATCTGTAGCTGATACCCATAACTTATCAAATACCTCTAATCCCATAAATTGAGCCAGAAGCATCTTTTTTTCTTTTTGAGTTTTTTCTATAAAAACAGAATTTTTAATTTGAGAAGAAAGAGCTGTTAAGATAAAGTCATCATAAGACCCGATAACTTTTTTTATATTATTTTGTGTAGTTCTTCGTTGGTCTCCGTTCATAGAAACTTTTTCACCAGCATCACCAAATGTATAAAAATCTACGTCTACTTTAACATTACCTTTTCTTTGTTTTTTAGCTACTCGTTCTATGTGATAATCTTGTCCATCTATTTCAAAATTTACTTTACAAAAGAAATCTTTCTTTTTATTATTAAGAACGTTTTCTGCTTTAAATGCTCTACTACAAGTATCAAATAAACAAAATGATAAAGCATCTAACATAGAAGATTTACCAGCTGCATTTGGAGCAAACATTCCAACTATACCATTTAGTTTAGTAAAGTTTACTTTATTGTTTTCACCATAACTAAACATATTAGAAAACTCAAAGTGTTTAAGTTTCCAATTTACATTTCTATATACTTCTTCTTCAGGTATTATTTGATTCAACGATTCATTAATATTTTTTATTTTAATTAAAACTTCTTCACTTACGATGTGATTGTTGTTCAAATATTCTCTGATTAAATCAAATTGTACATCAGTGCTATTTATATCACCAACAGATATTGCATTACCTCTAACTCTATCATTACTATAAATCATATCAGTTCTTGTAACTGACATTTCTTCAACACCATACTTATCGTGAATTATTGCGAGAGCTTTCTTTAATTCTGTAGCGGAGGTATTAGCTACTCTAACACGAAGTCTAGCTTTAGTCGGCATATCATCTACATCTGGGACTACACCATTATCTATATCTAATGTATAATAACCATAATCATTTTTTACTTCAATGTATTCGGATGTTCTCTTTGGAACATCCCATAAAAGATATCCGTGAGATAAACCTTCACCGTGATTCTGTTGAACTAATGAACCACAATAAGAAATAGTTTCTTCTTTGTTAAGATGTTGACGCTTATGGATATCACCAAGTAATCCCATATCGTAACCTTTAAACTTTGTAATCTTTACATCAGACGGTAATCTAAATCCTAAATCAGTTTCACATCTATCTACAGTTCCGTGAAATAAGACAATCTTTGTATCACCTTCAACATCTTTTGCTTCTATAAAATCTTTTTCATCTGTCCAACAGTCCCATACTACAAATGTAGTATCTGCACATTTATATACACCTGTATCTTTTAGATAATGTAAGTTAGGGTGATTTAAATTATTAACAATTGGTGTTAAACAATCTAAACGTGAACGATTATTAAGATTACAATCGTGATTTCCCGCTATAATAATCGTAGGGCATATATCTGCTAGATTTTTAAATAACTTTGATAATTCGTCAATTAATTCTGGTGACATATCTGTTTTAGAGTGAGCTATATCACCACCAATATAAGCTACAGCATTGTCTTTATTTTTTCGTACTTCTTCGTAAGTTCTTTCAAAAACTTCTTCGTATTCTTTATGTCGTTTTAAATTTCTTATCTGTATATCAGATATGTGATGTATGTGTTTAAGTTTCCGAAACGGAACTTTAACGATATTTGGTTCTATCAAACAAAATCCTTGATGTGTTTTTTCACATCTGTTACGTATGCATTTGGAACTATGATATCCCAACCTATAGTGTTAGAGAAATTTTTATCATAGTACTTAGTACAATTATCTATTTGGTTCATAAGATTAAATGTTTGGCATACACTTTCCATAAGTTTAATATCAGTAAGATGAACTTTCCATTCATCTTCATTAAATTTCCATATGTTTTTTTGTTTTACCATTTAGTTTTAACCTCATTAAATCTGAAAACTTGGTCTGTTTTGTTCTACTTATTAAATATAACAAACTTTCAAAACCAATCTCACTTGGGTCTTTTTCTTCAAACTTCATCAACTTAACTTTAATACCATTATTGATAAAATCTTCTGAAATTTTTGTTGCGTCAACGACTGCATCGTTATCTAATGCTAAATATATAGTCTTAACTCTTGATTCAATTATCTTTTTTTGTAGAGTTCTCATTACAGTTTTACCAAATAAAGGGATTGCATTTCTTTTGAATGCCATAGCATCAAATACACCCTCACATAATATAATAGGTTCATCCCAATTAATAAATAAATCAAATCCAATAATATCTTTAGTTGTAGGTGAATTACGATACTTCATCTTACTATTGTAAAAGTCTCTACCCACAAAAAAGTTTAATGTACCATCTGAATCATATGATGGAATAATAATTCGATTATTGTATAATCCAGTATCACAATACCCAATATTGTATTTTAATATATCACTATCATCAATGTTTCTATTATAGATATAACTCAATGCATGGCGTTTAACGATGCTATCCTCTCCATTACAGAGAGGTTTAAACTCTATAGGTAGTTGTACTACATCTACCTTTACATCAGTTGTTTTTTTATAACGAGGTATGTCTCCTACCAACTCTTTTAATTCATCAAACTGCTGATGTGAAGCGTTTACTTTTTTTAATAACTGAAAAAGGTTTCTACCTCCTGTATTAGAAACCCAACAATGCCAATTTTGATTCATTACATTAATTTGCAGTTTCTGTTTATGGTGAGATATGAATGGACTCCAATACATATACTCATTTTCTTTCTTTAGCTTTGTTCCATTACTTCCAAGAACTCTACTAAGAAGATTTACAATTTTATTTTGATTCATTTAATAATTCTAATAACTTGTCAAATTCTAAGACTGCATAAGTCTTTGTTCTGTTTCTTTTAAATACAACTAAAGGTGCATGATTACCACTATTATTCTCAGCTTGTTCTAATGACGACCATATGTTAAGTTTCTCTTGATTTTTACATTCTACACTAAATGGAAATACTTTACGAGCTGCTGGTGATAAAAGTATGTCCTCACCACTATCACCCATGGTTATAGAACGTACATCATCTGGTTCTAATTGATTAAACTTTTCAAGGATTAAGTCTCTGACATCGTTTTGTAACCGCTTACCTTTATTCTTTGCTGAACGAGGTTTCATCTATATATTCTTTTCTTCTTTTGATTTATAATAGAATCTTATATAAATATGTTATTGAAATATTAAAACGTATCTTATTTTCCTACAACCACTTACTTAATTCTTTACGAGCAAACTTTTCTGCATTCTTTTCCCATTTATTATCATCGTGTGGGTCTAAACCTCTATAATTAGCCATAGTACCAGCTTGAGTATATTTTTTAATATATTTTTTTACACCTAATTTTTTAGCATCTAAAGCGTGTCCAATTTCGTGTAATACCGTTAATAAAAATTCTTTAACTGTTCTATACGATGGTCGTAAAGTAATTAAATCTTTTTCAGGAATATATTCACCGAAATCTTTACCTGAACCTATTTTCAATTTAGATTTTAATCCATACGCTTTTATTAGTTCAGCAGCTGAATCTTGAAAATCAATTCGTTCTAATAAAGGTTTCATCTTTAACATTTCAGGTCTTTTATAACCTCTATATTCATCATCACTCGGTTTAACTAAATCTTTGTTACCAACCATTATATAACCAGTAGAATTACTGATTGATTTTTCTAATGATTTCTTTTTAGCATTCCATTGTGATGGTTTAATAAAACCGGTAGCACCTTTTACACCTCTAACGTTTCCAGTTTGTGAACCTTCAGTTATATTATCAATAACTTTAATTACTCTATTATCAAATGGTGTTGGTAATTCACGAATTGGAAAATATCCCCAATCCATATGTTCGTGATTTAAATGTGGTATAAATTTCTTGTCACCTTTACACATAAAAATGTGAAAATTACCACCGTTATCTTTTTTTGCTTTATGTGAAAACTCAATAGGTTTGTTAAGTAAGATTTGAGTCTCTTCAGAAAATTCTCTCAGAGCCCCTTCTTCTGGTGTTTCATCAATATGAATATGACCTTTGGGTATACCCCACCGTCCTTCATTGTTTTGACAACACAATAATGTATCATTAAAAAAGTAAGCTATACCAGCCGCATCTTTTGAATCTTTACCTTCTATTATTTGTTTTAATTTTATCACTCACAATCCTCACATTCACAGTTACATAATGAATTTGGTAATTTAGTTCTCGTTATCGTATTTCCTTGTGAATCACTTAATGTTAATCCACTCCCACTATTCCAAGTAGGTACTACCAATATATCATCAGTAGTTAAATCTTCTAAATGACACCCACACGTGTTACATACTTTTGTTAGAGTTTGAATACTACCTGAAATATGTAGTTTTACCACTATCTCCTACCCCATTGTGGAGTTTTCTTACCAACTTGTTTAGCCAACCATTTCTTATGTTGTTTAGCAGTTCTACCTTCAGTAGACCACTTTTCATTTAGAAGTGCTTTTTTACGTTTTCTTTGTTTTGCTCCACTATTTGGCATCTTTATTACCCATTACCTTTTCTACTCCGGCTATTCCAAAACAACCCAATGTAATATATAGAAAACTATTATACACAAAATCGTTTATGGGTAATTCCATACCCAAATAGCCTGTTACTAAATCTGTACAACTATACATAGTCATTACAGCAAATGACATAAAACCTATTATTGTTTTTTCGTTAAATTCATTCTCGTCTTTAAATATATCTTTAAAAGCCATTTTATTTCCAATCCCAAAGTTTAATCATATTGTAAGTTATACCTACACCAATAGTGGGTGTTGTTAATCCGGTATCCGTATTATAAAGAACACCCAACACCGGCCCTATTGAAATTTGATTTCGTGGTGGTTTTAGTTTTATCACCTCACTTTGACCACCTTTTATTCTCAAATTTAAAAATTCTCTATTAGGATAAACTGCTTTAAATTCATATCTATCCAATTGTTCTATCTCAGGTGAACCTAAAGTAATTTCACCCTCAAAATCAGCTATAGTCTTAGCATCTACTACTTTATTATCTTTTATTCGTAAACCAGTTCTACCGAACACTTTAATATAATTATCTTGTGTTCCAAATTCTTGTAAAAAAGGTATGGTTGAAGATTCTACAGTTAATAACTCTAACTTCATCGATTCAAGAGTATCGACTAAATTCTTTATTCTTTGTTCATACTCATTACTCCAACGAACTAAATCATATAAATCTTTGGATAATTTCTTAATTTGTGATTCTTGAGTATCATTATCTATTTGTAATTTTCTTGTAACTGTAGATAAACTATCAATAAAAACTTCATTAGTATTTATTAGTTGTTCTTGTCTTGCGCTATCATTTTTTAAAAAGTCGTATTCTTTTTTTACATACACGTATCTTATTACAAAAATGGATGAAACAAAAATAACATTTAGTGCTATACCTAATAAGGTATCTTTTGTCATTTTAAACTTGCCGTTGCATCATCAATTGCTTTTCTTAAAGCACCACCCAATTCACTATTACTAAAGGGAACACCATCTTCTTCTATTTGTAAACCCATAGCAGATATTTTTGTTTCAATCTCACCCATACCTCTACTTGTTATTACTTTACCAGTAGCATTCTCTGTCAACAACACATTCATTCTTACTTGTGTTTTATCTTTTCTGCGATTGAATATACCAATAATACTAAA
>ENA-OREN01004497-OREN01004497.1-marine-metagenome-genome-assembly--contig:-NODE-4497-length-12130-cov-37.864183_pt1 | contig 12130 bp, 8 predicted proteins | sample MGYA00248624_ERZ508555 | MGnify/ENA primary metagenome ERZ508555 (study PRJEB26222, sample SAMN06267773) | marine metagenome | isolation source: Saanich Inlet, British Columbia, Canada | place...
CAAGTTTTGACGTTGTAAAATCAAAAAGAGGAAAAGGAAAATTCCACATTACAAATCAAAGAGTTATTTTTGAAACAATGAAAGACGGAGCTTTTATTGCACAAGATTGGGGTCATTTGCAATCAGCACACGCAAAAAAGAAAGACGTGTTATTACTGGTATGGGGAGACGATGTAGGTAGAGCATGGAGATTTGAATTAAAATTCAAAATCCTAGTAGAACAAATTGTCCAGGTATTAGAAGAATCAAATGCAAAATGGGCAAGAGAAACAGATTTAACAGAAAGTGTCAATAAACAACTTTTTGAAGAAAGTAGAGGAATCAAAATAGAAATAGAATTACCAGAGAAAGAATCAGAAAAAATAAGAAAAACTAGATTAGAACAATTTGAATCTGAATACAACAACATTAAGAGTGAAATAGAAAAACTTCAAAACGAACATGATTCATATCCAAGCACATCAGAACATTGGAAGCAGAGAGAACCATTGAGAAAAACCATTGGCGAATTATCTGAAAAAGTCATTCTTGCAAAATCAAATATAGATGGAGTAAAAACTATGAGAATTTTGAGAGATCCAAGAATACCTCAAAATATTCCAAATGACAAAGTATGGAATGATTGTTATTTTGATGAAAATTGGAATGGCTACGTTACATTTAATGAAAGAATGTTGATTGAAGCTAAAAAAGCAAGAGAAACAAACTTGAATAAAAAATTTCAAAAAGAAATCAACAATGGAGGATTGATATTTACAAATGAAGGCACTTTCTTTAGTAAAGGCTATCCTGCAAGAATGAATGTAAATGGAATACCAATATCATTGGCAACGGTAGAATAAATTGTTAAAAAATATAGATTATTTTTCAATTCTGAATTTATTGATTTATTGCATGATTGGCATAATTGCATTTTTATCAATTATCGTGTGGGAAAGTATGATCACTGATGAAGAATTTCGTAACAGTCCAATAGGATTATTGTTATTCTTAGGAACTTTTGTAATGATTACAATTGGAATCAACATGATACAAACAAAAGATCATATTGAAAATACACTTGGCAATACCATTCATTTCGGCATTATGTCAGGAGCAATGGCAGCTATAAGCGAAAATATGAGCCAGATATCGATTAATTCAAAAAATCAAAAATAGCGTCAATTGACGCTAACTCTAACACCATTAGAGTTACAAACTCTAACACCATTAGAGTTACAGTCGTAAATAACCAAAAAAACAAATCTAGATCAAAATTTTCGGCTTTAAATGTAATTTAGATTTTTGATGTTATGAAGCGGTACATAATGTTGGCAGCCTTAGCTTTATTTTTACCTCAAATAGTTTTTGCACAAATAAATAGCACAGAATCAGGGAATGAAGAAATCCCTATTTTAGAAACTGAGACTGAAACTTTTTCATCATTAACATTGTGGATTCCTGAAATTATGATCAAAGGAGAATCATACAAAGGGTTGATTGTAAGTGATCAGCATGATGGAATGACAGTGGGTCTGACAACATCAGATCCCACAGTTGTAGATGCATCCAAATCAGTTTCTATTTTTAAAAATGAAAATCACGGTATCTTTGAAATAACACCAATAGAAGAAGGAACTGCAACAATCTATGCAAGCATTGATGGAGAAATAGCTAGTAGCGAAACAACAATTTATTCAGCAAACACCATTCCAAAAAAATTAGATTTCATACTTCCTACAACTAACACAAAAGCTGATAAAGTACAAACCATCGTAATTACAACAAATGAAAACGGCGTTCCAACGCCAGTACTAGAAGATACAAGAGTATCATTAAGTTCAACAAAATCAATCATAGTTCCTGCAGCAGTTACAATCCCAGCAGGAAAACATTATGCGTCATTTGAGATTGTTGCATATGGAACAGGTGACATTATTGGAAGTTCAAGAGGGCTAGATATTGCAACAACAACAATTGTCAGAGAACAAGAACAAGTTGAAGTAAAAGTAGCAATCAGCCCACTAATAGCATTAGAAGACTCTACTGTCATCGCATATGTATGGATGGAAAAAGACGGTATGCCATTCAAACCGCTAAACGTAGTTGACACATTTATTGCATCAGAAAATTTTGAGTCAGTCAGAGTATTTGAGAATAAAGACATTTCTCACTATGGGGATTCCTTGAAATCAGTGCCAATGGTAGACGGCCTCGCAAAATATACTTTAATCACAGGATCTGAAGGCACTGCAACAATTACAGCTACTGTGACAGGATATGGTTCGGCACAAACTAAAGTAATTGTGGGCCCAGCAGGGGATGATGCAGATGAACTTACGACATTAGAAAGGAAAGAACTTCAACCAAATATGGCTATGATTTTTGTAAATCCACCAATAACTGATGAAAAAACATTTGGAACTGTGGCATTATATCACATCAATAAAACAAAAACAATTACAAACATAATTGCAGAAGATGGAACCCCAACAATTGAAGAAACAGAAGAAGTAGATTTCATAGTTCCAATGAGAATGGACGGTAGAACACTATCAGTATCAGCAAGTGGGGAGCTAAACATGCCTCAAACACTATCACTCGTAGAAGGATTGAATGCACAGGAATTTGGAACATCAAATAGACATGTTGCAGAATTTGAAATTGAATCATTCAGACAGGGAGATTACGATGTGTTTGTATCAGGAGCAGGATTAGAAAGAACACAAACATCATTCACTACAGAATCACAATACAAACAAATTGGAAACTTGAACATTACTCCAATACCAACTCTCCCTGGAATAGATCAACCAATTGCAATGATTTCACTATTAGACAGTAACGGAAATTTGGTAAATGTTAAAGAAACACTTGGTTCGTTTGAAGTTTTGATAAATACCAAAAACGGTCAAGAAACCATTACAATTGGAAATACAAATTCAAAATTAATTAAATCGGATATTTCTTCAAAGATGACATTATCAGTATCAGCCAATTCTTATTCACCTGAAGAATTAGAAATAACACCTGGACTGGTTACAGATACAATTCACTTTGACATACCAACCTATGTTCATGCAACAGAAGAATTCCCCTACTATATGCACGAAGTAGATGTATTTGGAACCCCAATTAAGATGACAAAGCCAATTTCACTCACATCAACTGCAGGATTATCAGAATTAAACAACATGCTAACTGCATCTACTAGTGGAAGTGGAAAACTCAGCGTTTTATCAGATTTTGGGGCATATGAGAGTGACATAGAATCATTTCTAAATGAACTAACTTTAGATTTCAATACACCTGAAGAACGAACAAAATTAGATGAACCATTTGACATGAACATCATTAGTAATATTCAAAACTTAGAATGGAATATAGATTCACCATTCTCAGTACAAAAAAAGCAAGACGACACATTTGAGATATTACCAGACAAGGAAGGAATTCATACTGTAACTTTTACCGCAAATAAATTAGGATTCAAACCCATAACAAAAACAGTTGATTTCAATGTTGAAAAAATAGTAGATATCAATGTAAAGGCAATAAGTAATGACGATAACAAGGATATTGCAATTACACAAACACTAAACGAAAGAGAATTCATCACACCTTATTCAACAGAATTAAAACCACAAACTGTAGAACTCATATTCCCAAAAGAATATTCAATTCAAGGTAAAAACTATGTGTTACAATCAATTCATCAAAACGATTCAGAATTCAAAGGTAATTTGGTAAATGGCTTAATCAGTGAAGATACAAACATCAATGCAATTTATGAAAGATATGTTAGAATAGACATCCAAGGCGCAACAGGAAATGACTTTTATGCATATGGGGAAGAAGTGACACTGACAGTAGAACCTAGAGACAAAGTTTCATTTTTGATAAGAGATGTTTTTGACAAATGGGAAGGAGTAAATCTTGAGAATAAAGATAAAGTCACATTTATTGCAAATGAAGATCTGACTGGTAGTGTAGTACTTAGAGAAGATTATACAGGAATAGGAGGAATCATAGGATTGATTGCAACTGCAGCAATACTGGTTGCAGCAAAGAAACAATCCAAAGAAAATCCATTGTTCAAGATTATGATTTATCTAAAAAAGATAAAGGCCATGAACATTTCATTACCAATTCCAAAATCATTACCAAAAGGAATCACAAAGACAAAATCAAAGAAACCCAAAGACAAGCCAAAGGAATCACAAGTTGATTTCTAAGATTGATGTACTGGGTTTCATCAATCAAGGTCTAACTGCAGTAGGAATTCCAAGTTTAACTAGAATCCACATAGGATTATTTGGAGAGGTAGGCAGTGGAAAAAGTGAGACTCTGAAAATTCTAATGAGTCAAGATATCAAAAGAGGGGATGGTTTTCTGTTAATTGATCCTCATGGAGACATGGCAAGAGAAATCATGGGAATGATACCAAAAGAAAGATGGGATGACGTAGTGTATGTCAGCCTCACAGCTCTTGCAAAATTTGGAAGAACTATCAGAATAAATCCTCTAGAAATAAAATCAGATGAAGAAAGAACCATCATTCCAATGGAGGTAGTATCCATGTTTCGCAACATGTACTACGAAGCAGGCAGTTGGGGGGACAGATTAGAAACAATTCTAAGAAATTGCTGTAATGGACTAGTAGAGATCGAAGGATCTACACTAGGAGATATTCGAAGACTAGTCTCAGACAAAAATCAAAGAGCAATCATGGTTCCAAAGATGTCAAGCAAGAATACAAAAGATTTCTTTACAAAAACTTATGAATCATATTCAAAAGAAGCAGGAACAGCAGTTTACAATAAACTAGATAAAATTCTGGCCACTCCTGCAGTTGCTGCAATGCTTGATTCTCCAAAATCAACTATTGATTTCCAAGATATTTTAGATAATGGCAAGATAATGATTGTAGATTTATCCAGTGGTTCCACAGAGGACATCACTAGATTTGTAGGATCTGTAATATTGCATACAATGTATGTTGAGGCCAAAAAAAGAGTAGATGTTAACAAGGAATTAAGAAGACCATTCAAAGTATATCTTGACGAAGTTCATCTTTTCTCTACATTTGCAATAAGAGAAATTCTCAACACTATGAGGAAATTTGGAGTAAAAGTAACTATGGCAACTCAGACAATCAACAATTTCCCAAAACATATTGCGGATGAAATGACGGGGTTACTTAGAACAATAGTTTGTTTCAAGTGTGATTTCAATACAGCAAGGGCATTTGAAAATCTCTTACCAGTATCCAAAGAAGATCAAACTACAATGTCACAATACACATTTTCATTCTTTTCACAAAATTTACCACCAATTACAGGAATAGCACAAACAAAACCAATAACAAAAAAAGGAGACTGGGAAGAATTGGCTCTGTATTCATTAAACAAGTATGGAGAATCAGCATCACTAAAAGAATACATCCCAATGATAAAAAAACAAGGGGAATTCCCTGCAGTAAGTTGCTGTGAATCAACGGTACTTCATTTATTGAAACTTGAGAATATTGCAATGACATCAGAAGAGATTTATCTCAAAATCAATGATAAATTTGGAACTGGTAAAAGACTCATCTTTGAATCAGTTCAAGTTCTAAAGAGAGAGAGATACATCGAGCCAAGAATGGAAAAAGTTGAAGGAAAAACAGTAGAGAGATTCATGCTATCATCAAGAGCATATAATGAAATATTTTCAACAACGGCTATGGGCCGAAGAGCAGGGTCAGCACTACACCTTGCAGCAATATTTACCATTGCGAACTTTATGCAAAGAGAACTAAAACATGCAATTCCAGACTTGGGTGATCAAGGAGGGGCAAAGCCAGACTTGTTAGTATACGAACCTGATACATACAAAGATACTGAAGGAAGAACTAGATACAATTTGGATAGATTTTCTGATGTCGCATATGCTATCGAAGTTGAAACAGATCCAACAAAACACGGAAAGCAAGTTGTAATTAATTTCCAAAAGAATTATGACAAAGACTACGAAGTATGGTTTGCAGTATTTAATGAAAAACATTCAGAATACATTCACAAAGTTCTCAGTGATGCAGAGATAGATTCCAAACTATACAAAATCATTCAACTAAACGAAGAGGACGTCCTAAATTATTATGAAAAAATGGATACGAAATCATCTACTCATATTGGAAATTTAGAATACGAAGTATTATCAAAATTAGATAGCGGTGCATCGCCAGCAAAAGTTGCAGGACAAATGCCAGTATCAGTAAATTCAGTCTTATTTGCAATGAAATCATTAGAAATGAAAGATATGGTAGAAATGGGATATGTTGAAACAAAGGTTACAAAAACAAGTTATAAAAGAAATGCAATTGAGAAAACACCAAAAAAGACAACATATGCCAAACCAACAAAAAAAGGAAAAAATCTCATTTTAGCTAATTCTAACGCTCAAGAATTGTTAAATTTCGATGATGAAACCCTAATTGAATTATTAAAAGACAAATCTTCAGTCAATAAAGAGTCAATCATAGTAATTTTAGAGAATAGAGGTTACAAAATTACAACTAACAATGACAGTTACAAGATTTATCCACCAAAATAATGATTTTTTTATCCCCTTAAGCCAAGTAGCCTGCATATAGAAACAACTTGGGCCCACTTACAGTATTAGGAATTGTAGTTGCCGCTTCACTAGCTACAGGAGGAATTGTATCTCTAAATGGAGATATGGCAGAATCAGATATTGCATCAGTTCAAGCAGATGAAATGAGAACAGCAAAAAACCATGAACAATTAAAATTAGTGACAGATGGGGATACAATAACTATTACGAATCTGGGGCAGAAGAAAAGTACAATTTTAGAATTCAGAGATCACGATAGTACATTAAGATATCAAACTAGTCTCGATATCAGTCCAGGCAAAGACAATACCATTACAGAAACACAAACAGGATTAGATTTTTCAAATGAAATTTATGCACTTACAAGTTTCGGAAACAAGTTTGTTTCTGAACAGCCAGCAGATGCGCTAAATTCAGAAGTAGTAGGGGCAGGAACTTCAATTTTAGATGGATTGGGAGTTTACTTGGCAATTCATAATATCAATACAAACGGTAAAGTCTATTTTGGAGATACCGAAGGTTCACAAACAGATATCAGACAATATGTTGCAGTTGAACCATCAGATACATGGGCAATTGCAGTAAGTGATGATGATTCAAATATTCCAATATTTGTGCCAGAATTTGGAAAAGAATATGATTATTCTACAGGTTCATTAATTGATGTCACTGCAACTGTACCAAACATTTTAGGATTTTCTGAAAGTACAAGCATGTCTGGAACAAACAATGTGATTATAGATTCAGAAGGAATTCATGTATCTGGAACAGGTTTGAGAGTTTTAAAGATAAATCCAATGGAAGGAGTAAATATGATTTATCGTACCACCATACCAAGCGGAGCATCAGTAGACATAGTTGAATCTCCAAATGATTTGACTTCGTTTTCACATGATGGTGCAAGATTTAACTTGTATTCTGAAACTGTGTCTAGTGAAGCAACGGGTTCAGTTGTCGCTGGACAGTACCAATGCGGTTACCACCCAAGTCAACACTACTACATTTATTGTGACTATTACGCTGTGACTTATTCAGGTGTTGCAGGATACCCAATGACATACGTTAAAGGAAGTGTGGATGATGCAATATTCAGCTCTTATAGCGGATATACAACAGTCAGAGATGTTTCACATAGTGTTACAGTTCCACAAGACGATAACATACAAACTTCTACTGTCGGAGATTATACACTGATTCAACAATTTTCAAAAAGTCATAGTTCAGGGGGACACTCTGTACATATTTCTGCTTCATTTAACATAAAAGAAGCAGAGCCATATACCTCGGAATTATTGTCTACAACAAATTCAGAAGTAATCTATACTATGCCATCAGGTGATTTGTATTTGATTGTAGAACCAAATGGAGGAACAGTAGATATCAAAGGAGAATCATTTGACCCACTATCAGATATCTTTTTTGAAGTAGACAACCTCCCACCCAACACTGCATTTGACATCAGTAAAGATGGAATTGTAGGAGTCGTAGGTAAAACAAGTGATTTAGGAGAAATATCATTATTTGTAGATGAAGTAGATTTCGGAATAGACACCTCCCCAGGTGCAATTTTAACAATATATCCTGATTCATTAAATTATTCAGGAAGTCTTGGAACTGGCATGATGGACATTTACAATGGCGAATCAATTCCATTGCCAAACGGAGATGACTTGGTATACATTCCCCAAAACTATGTCAGATGGGTATTTCCAGTTCCCGTAGAGATTGAGAATGTAAAAATAGATAATACATCACTAGATTATCTGAATAAAAATTACACAAAAAATGAATCAGTCAGCATCCCAGTAATTCCAGGTGCAACTACAATGTATGCATCAGTTAACGGAACAGATGTTGAAATTTTAATGCGAGATGTAGCAACAACCACTCAAATAAAACAAGTACCAAAGAAATCATCTACATCATCAGACCATGCAACTAGTGGAACCGTGTCATCATCATCAAACATCAGTACATCAACATTTCTAACTGCAACTCATGATGGAACAATGAATGTGAATCTAGATTTGAAAGTTGCAGGAAGTGCTGATTTTACAATGGATTCAACATACACTGGAACATATGATAAACATACAAGTTGCAAGATGCACGGAGCAAGTAGTCCACATCAAACTAAGAGTTGTAGAGATTACAGTGTACCAACAGATTCAGGCAGCATTTCCAATTTAGCTTCATTGACTGCAAGTCATCAAACACAACTCACTAATGCTTTGAGTAATGGACAGGTATCACAACTAACAGTGGAAGTAGATATTTTGAAAAACATGATTTTTGAGGATACTGTTTTAATTCACACATCAACTTCTTCCGAAGCATCTTCCACATCTACATTATCAGATGCAGGATATGGAGCAAGTAATCAAGTACATGTCAACTATCCATTAGAATCAATATCAGAAAATATTGCCGTACCTGTTTCAACAGGAGACATGGTAGAATTTATCATCAGAGTCAATATAGACGCAGTAGGAGCACCCACTCCATCAAGTAATAATGCAGAATATTCAGCATATGTTCAAACTATAACAGAATTTGGTGGTGGTGCAATCACCGTAGGAATGTCCTAACAAACTATAGACTAATTTTAACTCCTTAAGCCTACTTCAGATATTAAATTTTAATCAATTATGGGCCCACTTGCAGTATTAGGAATCGTAGCATCTGGAATTCCAGCACCAATTGATTTGAATAATGCAAAGATTGCAGGATTTGCAAGAGGAACTGTAAATATTGTTGAAGGAACAATTTCAGCACAAATGGGATAATCAAAAATCATTTTATTTTTAATTATATAATTTTTTTGTGTTTTAACAAAGAATACAATATGAAAAGATATCCGAGATACCAAAACATGTTTACAATATGTTCTAATGAATATTCTTCAAAGATTTCCAGATAATAATACCACGTATCACCAACAACAATTAATGAAAATCCAATTACAAAGACAAGCCATGTGGTTCCAATTAATCCTCTTCTAAAAGTTTTGAATGCTAAAATTGAGAAAGCTAGCGTGGCAGATGTTGCAATAATAGATGCCAAACCATATGCAAAATCAAAACCTTCCCATTCTCCCCACACAAGAGATGTCCAAGTTCCAGAAATAATTATAGGGATTAGAAGTAATGGGATTAAATCTAGTTTACCATAGTTTGGAATAAAATGGCGTATGTTAATACTGAGAAAACCAATTGTTGCAGGATAGAACATAAAGTAAAAGATATCTCCAACTGAAGGATAGGGATCAAGATTCAATATTTCAGCATATACGAAATAAGTCAATTCCCCACCAAATATCCCGATAAAAGCAATCGTCAAAAGTTTGAATGCTTTAGAATATACTGTAGTTTTAGAATAATTCCGAATTGCAATTATTCCAAAAACGATGATCGCCACAGGGACTCCAATTGACCAACTATAGACTAGAATTACTGAATGGTCAATTGTGTTTACAAGAACATGTAAAATTACAACAGTCGTTACAAGCAATGCAATTATTTTGTAATTGATTGGATCACGTAATCTGTTTGGGATAATTTCAGGATGGGTCACAGTTACAAACAGTAATATTTTTTTTTAAATCTTTATGAAATTTCACAATACCCCATCCTTTTAGTCTCAGATTGATAAAGTCAATTCTCTTATGATTTGCAATATGTTAGGATGTAATACTGAAGCATTTACTCAGGTAATGTTTTATCATTTCGAAATAGGAAAGAGAAAACCATACTGCAAACAAATTATGAGATTTTGCATCAACTGTGCAAAATTAATTTCAAGTGAAAAATCAGAGATAAGGATTCAAGTACTGAATTGAGAACTTTTGAAATATCGTTAAAAGACAAGGATTATTTGGATTTTCTATCAATATGTATTGAGGACGAACTGTCTATTGAAGCAAAAATAGAAAATCTCATAAAATATCATTTAATCATTTACAGGAATAGGAAAAAAGGCAAAAATATGAAATTAGAATTTTAGATCGCCAACCATAAATGATATCATCAAATTTACAAAATAGGAAAAGGCACGCCACTCCCCTTAGTTTGGCAATTTGATTTTATGCCTTTTTCCTTTGTTAATTAGAAAATATGCTTATTAGACTGAAAACAGTATTGTAAGGTTATGGATATCATAGAATTTCATGAATATAGGATAAGACCAGAGAGTCAGAACATGTCAGATGAGAGTTATGAAAACATAGTATCTTCAATGAATGCTCAAGGAATTTCCTGCAATGTGGTTTACAGATAAGCCACTCTCTTTCTTTTTTTAATGAATATTTGGAATAATCAAATTAAGTAATTTTCGAGAAGTATGGAATTTTGATAGAATTGAGGAAATTAATGGAGTTGGAGGATCGGCAAGCGCCCATTCTTCAGGATCAAAATATCCCCATTTCCAAGCATCAGGCTCAAAGTTGTTACGTTGGCGGATTAATGAAACAAGTTTAGCATTACAAGCAGGACAACATGCAGCAGATTTTCGGGGTTTTTTGAGCTTTAGTTTGCTATAAGACATGGAACCAAACCAGACAAAAGAACTATGACCTTTTTTAATTCCAGACATTTGTAATACAGAATAAAATATAGACTCTACAGATTTGGTTGCAGCAATCAAAGAAAGATTCCATCCTTTTTCAAATGATGATTTTACTGATTGGCCAAAATATGCAACAAAGAAACAAGGAAGTTCCTTCCAAGTTCTGGTATGATGGTCAAGTTGGAAAGGACAGAAAATCAAAGAACCGCCAGAAACACCTTTTTGTTTTAGAACAGCAATTGCATGTGAACGTGCCTTTTTGATATCAGAATAATCATAATCAATTGGTAAAGATAATTTTAGAAATTGTAATTTTCCACCTCTATGTTTTCGATAGATTTCAATTCGTTGTGAAGCAGCTAAAGCTTGTCTTGTGGCCCAACGACCATGACATTTTTTACAACAGGATCTAAAACATGCTTTCTTGAATTGTTGAACATATGATTTGTTACCGTGACCTAACTTTTCATGAGTTTTTGAATTAGGACATCCATTTGCTCTCCATGTACCACACCACCAATGAGAATTTTCTCTTCCAGGTAATTTCCATCCATTAGATTCAATATCAGAATCAAAAGATAACATGAGATTCATATCAATGTCATCAAAATCTTGTTTTGTTTCAAGAATTTTTTCATAATAATCATCAGAAATATTTTCAACAATAACATCAGATTGAGAATAATTTGAAGAAAAGGATACAGAATCTTTTTTGAAGAAAATCTGAGTAAATTTATCATATCCATTTCTCAGGATTTGGAGTAATTTCACGAAATTTGCTCATGATTTGGGACTAAAACAGTGGATCGTAAAATAATTCACTAACTGAAAAAAACACTTGACAAAGAATTAGAAATTAGAACTCTTTTTATTTTCGAATTCAAACTCATGAAAAATTTACAGGCAGCTTTACAGGCAGCTTTACAGGCAGCTTTACAGGCAGCTTTACAAAATAGGTCATAGATTGTTGTTG
>ENA-OREN01004502-OREN01004502.1-marine-metagenome-genome-assembly--contig:-NODE-4502-length-12120-cov-38.092917_pt1 | contig 12120 bp, 13 predicted proteins | sample MGYA00248624_ERZ508555 | MGnify/ENA primary metagenome ERZ508555 (study PRJEB26222, sample SAMN06267773) | marine metagenome | isolation source: Saanich Inlet, British Columbia, Canada | place...
CATGAGAGTAAGCCTCCTGAATTGTTCCAAAAGTGTATGTATGCTACCGGTCCTACTCTAGAGGGGTCCAGACCAAAAGTTGTGTTGATGTAACTGTAGGAGCAGTAACTTGGAATTCTATTGTCTGTGTATCAGCAGTAGTTGCGATATTAGAATTTAATACACCAACAATCTGTGAAGAACCATCCGCAAATGTTTCAATCGGATCCATAGTAAATCCAGGAGCATTAATTATTGAAGGAGATGTCCAATCTCTGGGAATATTAATAATCAATCTTGAATCAGTTGCCTGAATTACATGGGCAGGATTATTGTCAAAATCAGTCAATGTTGCATTAAGTTTGATCACACTACCACTGGAGATATTATCTACACTTGAGAAGATATTTGCATTACTTGTTGAACCAGGAATATCGGTTAAATACACATTTGGTAATGTTGTGGCACCTTCATTATAGGATGTACCATAACCAGATTTACCAAATTGTCCCAAAGTGGTATACACACTTACATCAACAGGAACAGTTTCAAGAAAATCACCACTACTACCAATAAAACCAGGCTCAACTAAGGCTAGAAATGGGACATTGGACAGGCCCGGAACAGATACGGGATTGCTAAGGCTTTTCCACATTAATTGATTAGGCATTGGACAACTCCATGTTCCACCTAATGTGATATCAATATGTTCGGCTTCACAAGCATTGTTGTTATTATCAGTAAAAATCTCATCACCGCCGGTATAACGTGTAGATGTTGCAGTAATGACAATCTTACTTACTTCAAGATCTTTTTCAACCGGATTTACAACATTGATTCCCCACACACCCTGTTGCCCAGTTTCACCAAATGGTGCAGGCATTACAATAAAAAGTTCAGGTTTTGCCAATAAATCCTGTGTTAGCACAATTAGTTCAGTTTCACCAGTATCGCCACTTGCATCTTCTCGTAAAACACTAGTGTCACTTGCAATATTACTTTGAACTAAATTGTTATTTAGATCAATTCCTGTTGCATAGTTTGAAAAATCAACTTCAACATCTGCAGCTCCATTAATTGTGTAATCCCATAAAAAGAAATAAGATTCACCAGGTATCAAATCTACAGATGATAAATTAGGTCCAGATGTACCAGTTACTGCTCCAGGAGGGTTCACAGTAGGAAGTAAAGGAGAAACATTAGTGATTGGTAGTTCTCCAGTGTTTGTAACAACCATTCCAATTGTTACATTTTGTCCCAAAATAACATCAGGAGGATCTGTTATCATTACAGAACGCAAACTATTACTTGATGAACCACCAGCACTTACATCAAGCTCTATAATTTCAATAGTACCTAACATTGAAACAACTTTGATGTCATAAATATCAGGAATCATAGAAAGTGTTTGCGATGTAAGAATTTGGGATGGAGCACCATTGCCCGTAACAAAAGATTTATCGTAATCAATTTCATATCGTGTAGCTGGAGCATCAGCTAAAGTTTTATTAATTATCCAAAAACTAGATATTCCAATAGGGTTTTGTCCCAAATTAGTTACTGAAATATCAAGATAATTGCTTGCATCAGTAGACACAGAAATTCCAAAACGTTCTTGTTGTTTTTTTAATTCTATATCTGAAATAACTCTTTGAGTGGTGACAATATCAGTTTGAGCATCTAAAGCCAAACTCATTACTGAAAATCCTGCAACCATCAAAACAGTGAAAAATAAAGCACCCACAACAGTTGAAATTCCACGCCTATTTTTAGGCTGAAATCCAATTTTTTTAAGCATTATCGTGCATCTCCACTTTCAAGTATGAATTCAGTAGAATGGATATTACCAGTATTCAAAAGTACACGAATTCCCCTATTTAGCTCAATGTCAAGTTCTGCAGAACTTAACTTGACAAGAACATTAACTGTTTCACCACTTTGAATCTCAATATTTTCATTCTGAAAAATTGGAGTATTTCCAGTAGGTAAAATTGAAAACATTCCATCAGATGGATATTTACCTCCTGCTAATGCAGATGTGGTATCCAATTGAACTGAAGAAGTTGCAGAATCCCAAAAATATCTCACACCATTTAAAGAAAGATCTTTGAGAAACGTCGATTCTAAATTATTATTTTGGATTTGAAATACAATAAATTCAGTGCCACCATTTGCGGGAATATTATTAACAACACCAGAACAACTAGTACCAACACCAGAACCACACAAAAAACCATTGTATTGATTATCAACATTTGGTAATGTTAGTAGCATTGATGAATCACGTGCATCATATGCTAACAATAGTATATTCAAAGAAGAAGAATCTAGTGTAGTTGCAGTGCCAATACTACCATTAGTAAATGCATCATTCATAAAATATGTCAGTGTTGTTGCACCTGATACAGTAACTCCCATCAACATCATAGTACTTATAATTTCAGTTACAGCTCTTCTTTTCTTTAATCTAGAGAGTTCTTTTTTCTCTAAATTATAATGAGGTTTTTTATTTGAATTCATTTTAAACTAAGTGTTAAATGGACTAGCAATTGTCGTGAAAAAATTTCCTCTAGTAGTGGTTAAAGATATTTTGTATTCTTTATCCAAATAATTTACATCATTCCAAGTTGTTCCTAATGCAAGATTATCTAAAACAATTTGTTGTGTGTCTTTCATTTGTATTGTTTCATTTACATCAATCCAATTTGCTATCATTTCTTGATCATCTATTTTTACTATAGTTACAGATGCAATGGTGGATTCAACTGTTCCAATATTTGCTAAATTAATTATTATATCATCAGTATTGGGCTCAAATCGAACATGTTCAAAAATAACATCTTCACGATGAATCTGGTTTTTGGAGGCTTCATGGAATGATAAATCGTATGTGAATGCACTGATACTATCCATACCATTAAAGAAAATTACAGAACCAACTGAAGTTACAATTCCCAAAATTGCAACACTGCCCATTATTTGGCTTACAGCACGCCTATTTTTTGGGGATAAGTGACACAATTTACTCATTTTTTACCACCATTTTGCGAATAGCATTTAGAAACAAATTCTTCTACACGTGAAAGAATTTGTGAGAAATCAAGTTCTGAGATTAAATGAATTCCATAGTGTTGAGCGAGATTTTCTATTCCATCATTAACTCCAGATACTGTAACAAGCAAAGTGTTGGTTGGATCAATATCTAATTTTGGGACCAATATAGAGTTCATATCAGATTGATCAACACCGCTAGGTTGATTTCGAATAAAAATCAAAATTGATTCATCAGTAGTCTTGCTCTTCGCATATATTGGAATTTCATGAACATTTCCACTTTTTCCTTTGATGGAGATATTGAGTTTTGCATCAAAATTGAATCCTTCTAATAATTTTAGTAGTTCATCTTTGATTTGATTTGTATCAGTATTAATGGAGATTTCTGAATTTTTTAATTTATAGCTAAATGTTGTAATAAATTGTCCAGAATTGGTATCAAAGTCATGTTCATGTTTTCTACAATGTAATTTAATTACAGCATTATCGAATTTCTCTTCACAGTCATCGCACTGATACCACATTGCAGGTACACGTACTTCTTTTTCAAAATTTTTAATTGGTTTTTTACAAGAAGGGCAGTTTGAATTTTCATGATCTGAAAAATCAAAATTTGTACTTTCAGTAATATAGCCGCATTTTTTATGTTCAAAGAGATTAAGTTTTTCAACATTCATTGAATGGCATTTGGGACAATAAAGACGCATACTAGATGAAAAAGTTTCAGGATGTACTGGACAAACAATTAATTTTTCATATACTTGTTTTTCTAAAATTCCATCAGAAACCAGATCATCAAGACATGTAACATTATCTTGATTTTCACCTATTTTTGATAAAATTGGGTAAAATAGAAGACCTTCATTATAATCCACAAAAGGTTTGATTGTTCGGTCTTCTAATTTTTGAACTTCTTGAATTAACTTTACAGCCTTATTTGTAGAAGGTTTGATAATATCAGCCTCTAATGGCACATATTCATTAACAGGTAATATTTCCGATTCTAATTCAGCATCTGGAACAGTAGGATTTCCCTTAAAAATTGATGAAATGTTGCTAAAATTAGATAATTTAGGCTCAGATTTCACTCCTAATGACACATCGTCATGAATAATCTTTTTTCTAAACATCAATAATTTCCTCATACAACGTGAACGTGTCCTTTACCATAGTAGTATTCTATGCACCATAGAGAGTAAAAGACGAATGTTGTTCAAATGAACGAACATGTGTTAAAACGTACATCATACGCATAAATGCTGAAATTGAAATTTAATATTTTTAAAGATAGTTTGTCAGCGTTGCAAAAATTACAACCAATAAACAAGATTCAACCCAAATTAAAGAAAATCACCCCTAAGACAATTTCTGAAGAACTTGAAGATGATTTCAACATTCCAAAATACATGACACTGTCAAAATTAGATTGGGACAATAATGAAATACATGCAGGAATTATCAAGGATCCTACAGCCAAAGGAGGACTAAGATATCAAGTTATCGAGCCAGTACTTTCAGAAAGAGATCAAAAGGCCTTTGAAATAATAAAAAATTGTTAATGACAGAGCTTACAGTTTCACTACACGATATAAAATCAAAAAAAGACGCAGAAAGAAGATTAAAAAAGAAAATTTCATCAATGGTAAAAAAATACAGATTAAAAATCCCTCCAAAAAATATTGCCAAAATAAATTATTTTGCAGTTAGAGATTTTGTATATCTGGGAAAAATTGAACCATTGATGAGAGACCATATGATTGAAGAAATTAGTTGTGATGGAACAAATATTCCAATTTACATTTGGCATAGAGAACACGAATCAATGCCAACAAATATCATATTTGAAAAAGATGTAGAATTAAATAATTTTTCAAGAAAAATGGCTTATATTTGTGGAAAACATGTATCAATGGCAGATCCAATTATTGACGCATCACTACCAAATGGAAGTATAATAAATCTAACGTTAGGTCATGAAATTACAAAACGAGGAAGTACATTTACAATTAGAAGATTCAGAGCAGACCCAATTACAGTAATTGATTTGATAAAATTTGGAACCATGTCCGTCGACATTGCTGCGTATATGTGGTATTTAGCAGAAAAAAAATCAACCATGTTAGTTGCAGGAGGCACAGCTAGTGGGAAAACAACGGCACTCAACGCATTAGCCACATTCATCAGACCAGGAGAAAAAGTAGTCAGCATTGAAGATACACAGGAACTAAATTTGCCTCATGAAAATTGGATTCCTGCAGTATCAAGACAAAATTTTACAGACACACAAGTAGGAGAAATTAATCAATTTGATCTTCTCAGAGCAGCTCTAAGACAAAGACCAGATATCATCATCGTAGGAGAAACTAGAGGACGTGAAGCATATACATTATTTCAAGCAATGGCAACAGGACACGGAGGTTTTTCATCAATCCATGCAGATTCAGTAGATGCAACACTAACAAGATTAACATCATCCCCTATGGATGTGCCAAAAGCATTAATCGCAAACAGTTTAGATTTGATTACGCTTCAATTAAAAATCAGAGTTGGGGATAAATCTCTTAGAAGAATCATTCAGGTTTCAGAAATAGATGGCATTGATGAAACAACTGGGAATATTAAAACTCATGAAATTTTCAAATGGAATCCAAAAACAGATGTTCATGAATATATGGGGAACAGTGTGATTTTCAAGAAACTCAAAGAGCGAGATGGCGATACAGAAGAGAAAATCAATTATGAATTAACAAAAAGAAGATTGGCATTAGAATGGATGGTGAAAAACGACATTCGTGATCATAAAGAAGTGTCTTCAAATGTAATGGACTATTATGCAGACCCTGAAAGATACTATGAAAGAAAAAGACTAGAGGTACAGGTTTGAAACTAGTAGGAAGTAAACAAAAAAAGAAAGTGCAAGAAGAGTCCGTAGGTCAACTTCATGTGTATAGTTACAAACTACTAAATGAGCATGTGAAATTTTTACATCCAAAATTAACATCGTTAGATAAATCAATCAAACAAGCAATGATGCCCATACCATTTGAGGTATATGTTTCTAGCATGGTATTTTTCAGCATGATTGCAGGCGTATGTGGCATAGTTATGGGAGCTATTGCATCTCAATTTATCAACATTCAACCAGCCAGTATTGGAATGATGCTCCCACCCTTAAGCGGTTTGATGCTTTTTGGAATGACATTTGGCATATTACAAATGATTCCTGCAATTAGAGTAAAAAATAGATCAGCCAAACTCATTGAAGAGATTCCACATTTTATCGGATACATGTCAACTTTGGCTACAAGCGGTCTAACACTTGAAGGGATTTTCAAAGCCATTTCAAAAGAAGAAACAGATGAAGATATTGTAAAAGATGCAAGATACATTGTAAGAAATATCGACATTTTAGGAATGGATTTGATTACTGCAATCAAAGATTTGGTTCATAGAACACCTGTTGGACCATATTCAGAATTGTTAGAAGGTGCAATAGTTACTGTTCAATCAGGAGGAGATCTTAAAGAATACTTTAACGCGACTGCAAAAGTTCAACTAGAAGAAAAGAAAATGCTTATGCAAAAAACTACAGAGTCATTAGGAAGTGTTGCAGAAATTTATACGATTTTACTGATTGTATTTCCTTTACTTGCAGTAATCATGTTATCAATTATGGGTATAATGAGTCCCAGTCTTGCAGGATTTGATTTAGTGACACTAATGAACATTCTAACTTTTGTAGTAATTCCTCTCAGCGGAGTTCTAATGTTGGTTATGATGGATACAATGGTGCCAAAGAGATAAAATTATGGAAAGAGTGGAAAGAAAACAAAAAAGAAGACCCGTTGACATCAAACCTTCAGAACCAATTCTAAATAATAATATCGTAAAAACAATTTCATATTCATTAATTGCTTCAATTAGCGTACTTGCAATTAGTTTTTACATTTCCGAATTCTCAAACTCTAGTACCATTAGAGACGTTGGGTTAATTTTTGGAATAATGGTTGGAATCATCCCACTAACAATACATCAATTAAAAGAGGTCCAAAGAAGAGACAATATAGATAGGAATATGCCCGTATTTTTACTGGCTTTGTTAAGTTCAGTACAGAGCGGTACCAATTTAATAAAAGCAATAGAGCAAGCAGGAGAGAGAAATCTTGGAGCATTAACTCCAGAATTAAAAAACCTGAGAGCAAACATTAGTTGGGGGACACCAATTGAGGATGCGTTTGAAAATTTTGCCGTAAGAACAGGGACTAGAGTTTCAAGAAGAGTAACGGTATTGTTAGAAATGGTAATGAAGATTGGAGGGGACGTAACTGAGAATTTAGAAATGATTCAGAAACACGTATCAGAAATGCAAAACATTGAGAAAAGTAGAAAATCAGCACTAGCCCCATACACATACACAATTTACATTTCATTTTTTGTATTTTTAGCAGTTGCAGTTTTACTAACAACTAGCTTTTTTACAGAAATTGAAAAAGTTCAAGATAGTTTACTTGCATCAGGAAGCGGCACTACAGGTCTATTCGGATCACTTGCAAGTATGGAGATTGAAAAATTAGAAGCAGGGTTATTCAACATGGCCATTATTGAAGCGCTGTTTGGAGGCCTAGCGGCTGGAAAGATTGGTGCAGGGACATATGTTGCAGGAACAAAACATGTAGTTGTAATGATTGTTATTTCAGTAATTGCGTTTAATCTTCCAATATAGATGACAATTAAGACATTTTTTCAAATTATTGTTCAAAATGAAAACAAAATTTCTCATAACTTGATAAGATAATAATATGAAAAATGGTAATTACAAAATAATACAAGATATTCTTGTTAGTAATTGATCTAACAAGCAGATCCTTTAGTTCAAATCAATCTTTTACTAATTACCAAAAATGGAAACGCTACATTATGAAAGACTGAGAAATTATACGAAAGTACTAAATGCAATCATACAAAATGAGCCTAGGGTTAAGAGGATGAGAAAATAATGATGTCACATCAAGAACAAGTAACAGGAATTGCAATAGAGCTTGAAGAAATTTTAGATTTAGATGATTTAGAAGCTAAAGTATATCTCAATTTACTAAGAGCAGGTCCAATTACTGCAAGTGCTCTTGCAAAAGAATTAGATATTGACAGAGCAAGAATGTATAGAACTGTGGACAAACTAGTAAGCAGAAATATTATTTCAACAACACTGTCTAGTCCTAAATTATGTATTGCAGCAGATCCTCATGATGCATTAAAAATTGCTTTAGGGAAAAAAGAAGATGAGGTAAATAAAATTAAAAAATCAGGAGAGGCAATTATCGATAAAATCAATAATGAAATAAACACTAGTCATATCAGTACAGTTCCAACATTCAGAGTGGTTCAGGGCCGTCAAAATATTTATGCAGATATTGCACATCTAATTGAAAATTCAACTGGAATTACATACATTGCAACAACATTGGATGATGTTGCACGAATGTATCATAGCACAATTCCTGAAAAAATTAGCATTTGTGAAAAGAATGGAGGAGAAGTCAGATTACTTGTAGACATGACGGATCCAAAATTAGCGCCATTTGTTAAAAGATTCAATGCTACTGAAACACGAGTTGGAAAACTTCCATCTAAAGGAAGAATGGTAGTTCAAGTGAATAAAAAAATGATAATGTCAGATTCTGCTGCATCATCTCATAATTCTAACGCTGATTCAGATTTTTCTCTATGTACAAACTCATCAGAAATGGTAGACAATATTTTCACATTATGTTCATTCCTATGGGATGCATCAAAACCACTCAAAACCATTGATGTTAAACAATATGTTAAAAAAATAAAGTAGGATTATCAAATAGTAGGAGTATCATAAAAATCGAGCCTAAGGAATTCGAAATCATTAAAAGGTACTGATTTCCAAATATGGAAATGGCAATAGAAGTATTTGATGAGAACAAAATGAGAGAACTATCAGACGAAGATAGATTCAAAGCTTGTGAGCAAATATTGAAAAATGAAGATGACGAATCAAAACGTTGGGATGCAGTATGGCTAATAGGAGAATTAGCAGAAAAGAAAACTGAAGGAGATCCAATGTTTGACAAAGTAGCAGACGTCATTGAATGGGTTATGAAACATGATGACAATGGAGTAGTAAAACATGAAGCATCATTTCAAATTGCAGCAAGAAACATGCGTTCAAAGATTCCAGTACTAATTGATTCAGCACTACACAGTGAAAGTGTTCTAACTAAACACGAAACTATTGAATCATTAGGATTGATGAGAGTATTTGAGGTAGAAGATCTAATCAAAGAAGCACTCAAAGATCCAAGTGAAGATGTAAGAGAAACTGCACAATTTGTACTCAAAAGATTCGCCAGGATGAAAAACCAAGGCGAATACAAACCATACGATATTTTGTAATATCGTATAGTTACAATTTTTTTGTTTAAAAAAAGTATTTTCTTAGTCTCATTATTTAAACCCAGAAATGATTTATGCTCATATAAAAATAAGAGAGTATAAAAAATCCCGAAATGGATCCAAATGAAATTCCAGAAGTAGTACCTGAAAAGATCAAGAGTCCATATGATTTTAAAATATTTATCATTATTGCGGCAATCGTAATATCATTTCACATTTTAATCAACTTTGCAATATCAGAAGAAAATTCAGATTCTATTGCATCAGTTTTTTCATTTCTTAATCCACTCATTGTTACAATAATTGGATTTTCTATAGCAATTAGATATAGAAAATCATTAATTTTTGGAAAATCATATGCCGCATTAGCAATTGGATACTTAGGAATATTTCTAGGAGAAGTCACGTATATGATATACGACATTGTTTTCAACATTGAGCCTTTTCCATCAATTGCAGATGTCTTCTTTTTCATGTCATATCCATTATTACTCATTCACCTGATTCTGAATATCCGATTCTTCACACCTAAAATTAGCAATAAAGCAAAGTTATGGGTAATAATTATGCCAATAATTGTTCTAGCAGGGTATTCAGTAATATCTACCACTCAAGCAGACATAGGTATTTTTGAATTTGATTTTTACTATGGTGCAATTTTTGTATATTTTTCAACACTGACATTAAGTTTTGCAGTGGTTGGAGCCTCAATTTTCAAAGAAGGAGTTATTGGAAAAGCATGGTTCCTACTAGTAATAGGGATTTTTTTCAATACAATGGGAGATGCGTGATATTATAACTTGGAATTATTTGGCGCATATGATCTTCTACATCCAGTCAACATGTTTTGGTATGCTGGCTACTGGTTAGTGATGTATGCCTTAGTAAAACACAAGAAAACCATTTAATAAAAAAATCAATTCAACTAAAAATAACTTTTAGTGAGGTTAACAGGAAATTTGAACAGTTTGTAAAATTGAACTTTCGGCCAACAAACTCTTTTTGAGTTGTACTTTAACTGCAACATTATTTTTTATAATATCGACTTTGACATTATCAAATATAGTTTCGTATTTTTTTACCTTCTTTCCATATTGAGCCAATTCAAATCCATTTGAAACAAGCAAACCATTATTGATCAAGAAATTGATTTTTCTATATCCAGATGTTTGTGGGATGTTGCACGATTCCAAGATTTTTGCAATGATTAATGGATCATCCATTACAGATCCCAAGATTGCTTTTTTATCCTGGTCAGCAAAGGATTCTAAGAAAACTTTTGATAATTCAGGATCTTTCATTGAAATCCAATTAGATGATGATTGTTTTGAGGATTCAATTTCTACAATTTTTTGTAAGAATTTTTGTTCTAAACCATCAGCTCCTGAACCGAAAAATTCCCTTAGTACACTATCAAATTTATTGAAATTTTTAATTGCTTGAACTAAACCTAGACCATGTCTTTCCATCAATCTATCTTCAATTTTGTTTAATGTTTCCTTACCCAAATTTTCCTCTATAGATTTTCTTAAAGATGGTACAAGTAGATTATCTAGACCGTTTTCCATTATCAATATTGAGAATTGTTAGATAATAAACAATGTGTCAAAACATTTGTGACAAACACTTCTTCTTATATCAAAAATGATTTAACCGATCTACACTCAATAACACACAACGGATCGATCACAAATCAACACATTGTAGTTAATTGTACAATCCTGTATGTATCGAAAATAACATACTAACTGATATCACCAAATTTGGGAATAAGATAGTAGTAAAATGAAGAAAACAAGATTAATCATAGTGGAGAGATGTAATTGACTGCTCAAGAAAAACAAATGTTAAAGAAAACAGATAATGTGTCAATCAGAATTGATTCAGATCTCAGTGGTAAGCTTCATGAGAAATGTATGGAACAAAAAATTAGTCTTAACACACTCATCAATCATCTGTTAGAAAAACAAGTCAATTGGAATGAATTGACTACACAGATGGGATGGATTCCAATGTTTAGATCAACATTTAGAGAATTGTCTGATTCTATTCCTAAAGAGAAAATTGAAAAAATTGCTGAGACAACAGGTACATCAGATTTAAAAAATTCATTGAATTATCTTTATGGATATGTAGATTTAGATTCAATTTTAGATTTGTTTAAAAAAAGATGTCTTAGTATGAATGTGCAATACAGAGAAATGGAAGTCAATGGTAAAAACAAAATAATTATTCAACATGACTTGGGTAAAAATTGGCCATTTTTCATTGTAGGTCAAATGAACTCAATTCTAAACGAAATAGGTTATAGAATTTTAAATGAAGAATTTAACAAGCAGGGGTTTTCCTTTGAAATTGCCAAAATAGAGGAGATATAAACAGATCGAAAAATACGCTCATAATTCCCAGAAAGTCTAGGATCCACCTATTAAGGATAATCTCATTTCCAAAAATGGGAATAGATGATACTAAAGGCCTATCGTTAAAAAAATCCAATAGAGGATATTATTTCATAATAATAGCTGCTGCATTATCTGCACTTATTCATGTAATTTCAAAACCTATGCTTGAAAATTCAACACATTCGATTGAAATCAACCCAATTGTAATGGCATTCTTGATTTATTTTATCTGTGGCATATTTTTTACTCCAGTTGCAAGAAA
>ENA-OREN01004507-OREN01004507.1-marine-metagenome-genome-assembly--contig:-NODE-4507-length-12110-cov-122.596277_pt1 | contig 12110 bp, 10 predicted proteins | sample MGYA00248624_ERZ508555 | MGnify/ENA primary metagenome ERZ508555 (study PRJEB26222, sample SAMN06267773) | marine metagenome | isolation source: Saanich Inlet, British Columbia, Canada | place...
TTAGGTCAACTACTGGATCAATTTGGACGTTCAATTGGATTTGCATCTCCTTGTGGAAAAAATATTGAACAGTTAGCATCTACATCTTCAAACTATGTTACATTACCATATTCTGTAAAAGGAAATGATGTATCATTTTCTGGATTATTATCTGCAACAAAATTTGTTGCAACTAAAAGCAAAATAGATGCTTGTTATTCTCTTCAGGAAACTGCATTTGCTATGATAAGTGAGGCAATAGAACGTGCTCTATCCTTTACAAGAAAAAAAGAACTTATGATTGTTGGAGGAGTTGCCGCTAACAAGCGATTATCTGAAATGCTGAAAGATGTTTGTAAAAGACATGGTTGTAAATTTTTTGTTGTTCCATTAAAGTATGCAGGAGATTGTGGAAGTCAGATTTGTTGGACTGGTTTATTGGAATCTCAAATTAAATCCGGGGTGGAACTAAAAGATACATTTGTTACTCAATCTTGGCGATTAGATTCTGTGAAAGTTGATTACTAATTTTTGTTTTCACTAATAGTCTGCTCAATAACTTTAACCCAACTTTTAGTATTGAATACTCCGAACTTGAAAGTTTGTTCACCTTCATCTGTTTTTGCCGTAAAACAAACTTTTTTCATGAATAATCCTTCTTTCCATGTTTTTGTTACTTTATCTAATGAAATATCTAAAACGGTCTCTCCAAAATGTTTAGAAAAGTCCATTATTCTTGCATTGGTTTTATCAAATGCCAATCTCTTATTTGTTAATGTTAGAATTCCTGCACCTAACTTATCTTCACTACAATCTTCTTGTTTGATTCGTTTTTCTCCCTCATCCATGATTAATTTTTATTGAATTCTTCTGGATATAATGTTAATGAAATTAGTCAAAAAAGGTGCTGAAGCAGATCTTTATCAAACTAAATGGCAAAATTCAAAGGCAATATTAAAAATTAGAAAAATTAAAACTTATAGAAATTCTTCACTTGATTCAAAAATTCGTAAACAAAGAACTATCAAAGAATCTCAAATGCTCTCACTTGTGAAATCATTTGGAATATCTGCACCTCTTGTTTACTTTGTAAATTTAGATAAAACATCAATCACCATGCAAGAAATTTCTGGTACACCTGTACATGATTTATCTGAATCAAAAATTATAGAATTATCCAAAGACATTGGAAAATTGGTAGGTACTTTACACAAGAACGGTGTAATGCATGGTGATTTAACAACTTCAAATTTTATTTTACATCAAAATACTGTTTTTGTTATTGATTTTGGATTATCTCAAATTTCAATAAAACCCGAAGATCATGCCGTTGACTTGAGATTAATTAAAGAAATTCTTAACAGTGCTCATGCTAAAATTATGATATCCTCATGGAAAAATTTTCTAAATGGATACAAATCTATTGTTGGTCATGCCTACTATGCCAAAATAACTAAACTAGTCTCAGAAATAGAAAGTCGTGGAAGATATGCGCAAGTCGTTTGATCTATTTTTTGTATCCTCTAATAGTCATAAATTTCAAGAAGCAAATACCATTTTAGATTCGCTAGGAATCAATCTTGGATTTTTAAAATCTAATTTAGAAGAAATTCAATCAAATTCACTTGATGCTATTGCAATTGCAAAAGCTAGAGATGCATTTTCTAAATTTAAAAAACCTATAATTATTGAAGATGATGGTTTGTTCATTGATTCAATTGATGGATTTCCAGGTCCGTATTCTTCATATGTTTTCAAAACAATTGGAAATAAGGGAATTCTAAATTTATTAAAAAATAATAGAAAAGCAAAATTTATTTCAATTATTACCTATTGTGACAAAACAATTTTGCAATCTTTTAAAGGCAAACTAGATGGAAGAATATCTAAAATTCAAAAAGGTAAAGGTTGGGGATATGATCCAATATTTATTCCAAATAATTCCAAGAAAACATTTGCTGAATTAAATAATAAAAATGAATTATCACATAGATACAAAGCATTAAGAAAATTTTCTAAATGGTATTTGCATAAGTAGGAATAAAACGATCAATATGTCGTTCATTATTTTGCAGTATTGATATTCTTGAAACAATACTCTCATCCATTATAGAAAATATTTTACTTTGCTTTACAATTTCTTCACTGAAACTTTTTATTTCTTCCATTTCTAACATATTTTCATATTCTAATCTATTTGTTGAGCGTCCAATGTGCATGTATGATTTAATCTCAATAAAATGTGGACTTGCTTTTCTAAACATTTCTGCAAATGCTGGAATTGATTCTTTTTGATCATTATGATCCCTGATTAATGTAATTCTTAACACAGTTCTTGTTTTCAAATCTTTTAACATGTCAAGTGTTCTATTCCATCTTTTCCATGAATCATCATATCTTGGCTTGTTTATTTTCATAAATGACTCATAATCTGCAGCATTTGTTGAAAGATACAATTGTGTTGGTAATGCATCTTCATCTTGTAATTTTTGAATCATATCTGGCTCTTGCCCATTAGTTACAAGAAAAATTGATTTTGTTGCTTCAAATGTTTTTAGATATTTTATCAACTCTGGAAGTTTGGGATACATTGTAGGTTCTCCAGAAAGTGAAATAGCATAATGTGCCGGCAATAAAGATTCATCTAATCTTTGTTTATCGTTTCTTGAATCACCATAAAACCCATTGATCAATTTTTTTCGTTCAGCCATTAATTTAGTTAAAATCTGTTCTGGTTCTGCAACTTGTTCTGGTTTCATTTGCATTGAATCATAAAATTCCATTGGTCTCCAACAATACACACATCTGTTCTCACAATACATGCCGGCAGGAGAAAATTCCATACATCTATGAGTTGAAATTCCATAAAACTTGTGTTTGTAACAACTACCCTCATGCTTGAATGATTTTTTTGTCCAATGACAAAGTCCTACAGTTGAATGATCTGCTACACCGTACTTTGCTTTTTTTAATTGTGCTGTAATTACCGGTCTGATCTGAAGTAATTGTTCTTCATCATCTTCAACAGTTTCTCCAGAACAACTCATCAGTTCAGATCGTGTTTTCGTTTACTTAAATTGATCGAGATTTTTGTCCAACATGGAAACTCTTCTCAAATTTATTGACATTTCTAGCCGATTCCAGAGTGAGGTTTAATAACTGGATCCTCGACGTATTTTTAGGCCTTGAAAAAAATACACACTATATCGTTCCTATTCTTACTTGTGGCTACTTTGACTAGTATGCCAATTAATCCAGTTTTTGCAGCTGATGACTTAGATAATGATGGAGTTGATGATTCTATAGATGCATGTCCTAATTTACAAGAAGATTATGAAGGACCCATTGATGGATGTCCATCAAATTTTGTTCCATGGTATGATGAAGATTATGATGGTATAGAAGATCATATTGATCAATGTCCAAATCTAAGAGAGCAATACAATAGATTCCAAGATGAAGATGGTTGTCCTGATAATCTTCCAGGAAGTGGAGCTGGAGGAGCAGCAGATTCTGACGGTGATAGTATTATTGACTTGATAGATAACTGTCCAAACCAACCAGAAACTTTCAATGGTATTGATGACATAGACGGTTGTCCTGATTCTTATGGTGCAGGTGATAGAGACTTGGACGGTGTTCCAGATTACTTAGATGAATGTCCACTAAGTGCTGAAACTTACAATAGATTCCAAGATGAAGATGGTTGTCCTGATTCTATTGATGATTTTGATTTTGTAGATACTGATAATGATGGCATTCAAGATAAAATTGATTTTTGTCCAACAGAACCTGAAGTGTATAATGGATACAGAGACACAGACGGTTGTCCAGACATTGCATTAGATACTTCATTTGATGATAAAGACGGTGATGGTATTGCTGATCAATTTGATATTTGTCCAAACCAACCAGAAACTTTCAATAGATTTGCAGACTATGACGGTTGTCCAGATTCGCTTCCATCATTTGATGGAACACAAAATGATGCAGATGGTGATAGAATTATGGATGTTGATGATGCATGTCCATTAGATCCTGAAAGATACAATGGTTTCCAAGATGAAGACGGTTGTCCAGACATACCACCATATTCAAGTGATGTTGATTCAGATCTTGATGGAATTCCAAATAGTATTGATCAATGTCCAAATGTAAAAGAAACTTACAATAAATTCCAAGATTTAGACGGTTGTCCAGATTATCAAGGTGACAATAAAAGTATTCCAGATTCAGATGGTGATGGAATTAATGACTTTTCAGATTTATGTCCAAACCAACCAGAAACTTTCAATGGTGTATTTGACAGAGACGGTTGTCCTGACAATGATTCTACATCTGATAGAGACCAAGATGGAGTTCCAGATTATTTAGATGCATGTCCAACTGCTAAAGAAACTTACAATGGATTTGAAGACACTGATGGTTGTCCTGACAGTGTAGATGGATTATCTGGCCAAGATTATGACGGTGATGGAATAAATGATTTGAATGATAAATGTCCTCTTGAACCAGAAACTGAAAATGGTTATCTTGATCAAGATGGTTGTCCTGATGTTTCTGTTTTAGATACTGATGGTGATGGTATTAGAGATTCATTAGATCAATGTCCATCAACTGCAGAAACTTGGAATCGTTATCAAGACCAAGACGGTTGTCCTGATAATCCTTCTGAATCTGATTCAGATGCAGATGGTATATTAGATTCAGTTGATCAATGCCCTCTTGACAGAGAAAGATACAATGGCTTCCAAGATGAAGACGGTTGTCCTGACTATCCTGATTTCATCACTTCATTAGATACTGACTTTGACGGCATTTCAGATGCAAATGATCAATGTCCTTTAGTTCCTGAAACTTATAATAAATTCCAAGATCTAGATGGCTGTCCCGATTATGTAGGGGATAACAAAGGAACCCCTGACTCAGACAATGACGGCATTAATGATTATAATGATCACTGTCCAAACCAACCAGAAACATATAATGGAATTCTTGATTTGGATGGATGTCCTGATGAGTATATCTTAAAGCAAGATAGAGATCAAGATGGAGTTCCAGATGGAATTGATGCATGTCCAACTGCTAAAGAAACTTACAATAGATTCCAAGACACTGACGGTTGTCCTGACTCTGTTTCAGAATCACTTGTAGTTGATTCAGATAATGATGGAATTAATGATGTTTATGATGATTGTCCTCTAGTTGCTGAAAATTACAATGGCTTCCAAGATACTGACGGTTGTCCAGATATTGATGATACTCAACCTGATACTGATGGTGACGGTGTTCCAGATGTAATGGATATGTGTCCAGAACAAAATGAAGTTTGGAATAGATATGTTGACTATGACGGTTGTCCAGATACATTACCAACAGGTAATATGATAATTGATAATGATGAAGATGGCATTAATGACGAATTTGATTTATGTCTAAATGAAAAAGAATCTTGGAATAAATACAATGATCATGACGGTTGTCCAGATATTGCTCCAGAACAGTCCAGATACAAACATGATGCTGATTTAGATAATATTATTAACGAAAATGACATGTGTCCTCTAGAACCTGAGGATTATGATGGTGATAGAGATGCAGATGGATGTCCTGACCAATAGGTGTGCTTTAAAATGAAAAAACAATATCTTTTAGGATTTTTACTTTTACTTACATCTACAATTGGCATGATGCCAGGTAGTGTGTTTGCTGTTGAAGCCCTCGACTCTGATGGTGATGGGGTGCCAAATAATTTGGACCAATGTCCTCATCTGTTAGAAGACTATGATCCACAATATGGCAATAATATTGACGGTTGTCCAGCTGACTTTGTTCCATGGTATGATGCTGATTATGACGGTGTAGAGGATCACATTGATAATTGTCCTACAGTAAAAGAAACTTACAATAGATTCCAAGATGAAGACGGTTGTCCTGATTTGTCTCCTACTGATGCTCAAGGTATCCATGATACTGATGGTGATGGTTATCCTGATTTCATGGATTCTTGTCCAAACCAACCTGAAACATTCAATGGTATTGATGATACTGACGGTTGCCCTGATGATGATATGCAATTAAGAGATACTGATCAAGATGGTATTTCTGACACTTTAGATGCATGTCCATTAGAACCTGAAACTTACAATAGATATCTAGATTTAGACGGTTGCCCTGACAGTGCAGATTCAATCACTTCACAATACACATTCCCAGATACTGACGGTGATGGTATCGAAGATAGATGGGATCAATGTATTGACGAACCAGAAAATTATAATGATTATCTAGACCATGACGGTTGCCCTGATGTCCCAGGTGTTACTTCTTTAGAAGCACCTGATGCAGATTACGATGGAATTCCAGATGATTTAGATGAATGTCCACTAGACCGTGAAAATTACAATAAATTCCAAGATGAAGACGGTTGTCCTGATGTATTACAATTTAAAATAACTGGAGATGTTGATGGTGACGGTATTTTAGATCAAAATGATTCATGCCCTTTCAGTCCTGAAACTTACAATAAATTACTAGATGAAGACGGTTGTCCTGATGTATTACAATTTAAAATAACTGGAGATGTTGATGGTGACGGTATTTTAGATCAAAATGATTCATGCCCTTTCAGTCCTGAAACTTACAATAAATTACTAGATGAAGACGGCTGTCCAGATTATGTAGCAGATAATAGATTTGCATTTGATACTGACGGTGATGGAATTATAGATAATTTAGATCATTGTCCAAACCAACCAGAAACATTTAATGGAATTTTAGATGAAGACGGTTGCCCTGATGATAACTCTACCACTGATAGTGACTTTGATGGTATTGCAGATTCCGTTGATGCATGTCCATTAGAACCTGAAACTTACAACAAATATCTTGATCTAGACGGTTGCCCTGACAGTGCAGATTCAATTCTTCCACAATATACATTCCCAGATACTGACGGTGATGGTATTGAAGATAGATGGGATCAATGCATTGACGAACCAGAAAATTATAATGATTATCTAGACCATGACGGTTGTCCTGATGTCCCAGGAACTTCAGCTGGTGATATGCTTGATACAGATTATGATGGTTTAGCAGATTATCTAGATAAATGTCCTACACTAGCTGAAAGATATAATAAATTCCAAGATGAAGACGGTTGCCCTGATAGTATAGATTATCAAGCAATTGGTGATTCAGATAATGATGGTATTTATGATGACTTGGATCAATGTCCTCTTGCTAAAGAAACTTACAATAGATTCCAAGATGCTGACGGTTGTCCAGATTATGTAGCAGATAATAGATTTGCATTTGATACTGACGGTGATGGCATTCCTGATAACTTAGATCATTGTCCAAACCAACCAGAAACATTTAATGGGATTTCTGATACTGACGGTTGTCCTGATAACTTAATGTCTAATTTGGATTCTGACGCTGATGGTATTTTTGACACCCTGGATGCATGTCCATTAGAACCTGAAACTTACAACAAATATCTTGATCTAGACGGTTGCCCTGACAGTGCAGATTCAATTCTTCCACAATATACATTCCCAGATACTGACGGTGATGGTATTGAAGATAGATGGGATCAATGCATTGACGAACCAGAAAATTATAATGATTATCTAGACCATGACGGTTGCCCTGATGTCCCAGGCGCACAATCAACTACTCCTGTGTATGCAGATTCTGACGGTGATGGATATACTGATATCAATGATTCATGTCCAACAAGCCCAGAAACTTGGAATAAATATCTAGATTGGGATGGTTGTCCAGACACTGCACCTGAACAACAAAGATTTGTCCATGATGATGATCTAGATGACATCATCAACGATGAAGATCTTTGCCCTCTTGATCCTGAGGATTATGATGGTGACAGAGATTTAGACGGTTGTCCAGATAATTAATAGAATTTTCTGATCTCAATATTTAGAAGAATCTATTTAACGTGAGACTTAATAGATACCTGATAATAGCGGAGTAATATAGAATGAAAAAACAATATCTTTTAGGATTTTTACTTTTACTTACATCTACAATTGGCATGATGCCAGGTAGTGTGTTTGCTGTTGAAGCCATTGATACTGACGGTGATGGCGTACCAAACAGTCTTGATTTTTGTCCTCATCTTTTAGAAGATTATGATTTAGAATTTGGTAATAATATAGACGGTTGTCCAGCAGATTTTGTTCCATGGTATGATGCTGATTATGATGGAATTCAGGATCATATTGATGATTGTCCAACTGTAAAAGAAAATTACAATAAATTCCAAGATGAAGACGGTTGTCCCGATTTGTCTCCTACTGATGGTACACAAGGTATTGCTGATACTGATGGTGACGGCTATCCTGATTTCATGGATTCTTGTCCAAACCAACCAGAAACTTTCAATGGTATTGATGACAAAGACGGTTGCCCTGATGATATTTCATCATTAAGAGATTCTGATCAAGATGGTATCTCTGACACTCTGGATGCATGTCCATTAGAACCTGAAATTTACAATAGATATCTAGATTTAGACGGCTGTCCTGATAGTGTTGCTGCAGTAGATTCTTCATATTCATTTCCCGATACTGACGGTGATGGAATAGATGATAGATGGGATCAATGTCTTAATGAACCAGAAAACTACAATGGATTTTTAGATTGGGACGGTTGTATTGATGTACCTGGTTCATTTTCAGATGGTTTAATTGATTCAGATTATGATAGTATTCTTGATTCAGTTGATGCATGTCCACTAGAACGAGAAAATTTTAACAAATTCCAAGATGAAGACGGTTGCCCAGATGAAATTGAATTTACTTTTACAGGTGATTCTGACGGTGATGGAATTCTAAATCAATTTGATATGTGCCCGTATTCACAAGAAACTTACAACAAATATCTAGATGAAGACGGTTGTCCTGATACATTATTTGATAACAAACTTACAAGTGATTCTGACGGTGACGGTATTCCTGATAACTTAGATCATTGTCCAAACCAACCAGAAACATATAATGGCATTTCTGACGGTGATGGCTGTCCAGATAATAATGACTCTACACTTGATTCTGACATGGATGGAATTCTAAATCTTAATGATGCATGTCCACTAGAACCTGAAACTTATAATTTCTTCAAAGATGGTGATGGCTGTCCTGATTCAGCTGGCACTGTTGTATCTTCATACATATTTCCAGATGTTGATGCTGATGGAATAGATGATAGATGGGATCAATGTATTGATGAACCTGAAAATTACAATAATTTCTTAGATACTGATGGATGTCCTGATATACCTGGATTCTCAAAATCTGCCTTATCTGATATTGATTACGATGGAATTCCTGATGAATTTGATTCATGTCCTACACTAGCTGAAAGATATAACACATTCCAAGATGAAGATGGATGTCCTGATACAATTGCATATGACTCATTTGGAGATGCTGATTTTGATGGTATTACTGATAATGTGGATCAATGCCCAGAAGCTAGAGAAACTTACAATCGATATCAAGATGAAGACGGTTGTCCTGATTTAATTCCTGATAATAAATTAGCATTTGATACTGACGGTGATGGAATTCCTGATCATTCAGATTCTTGTCCTGGCCAACCTGAAACATTCAATGGATATGAAGATAAAGACGGTTGCCCTGATAAATTTAGATTTACTTTAGATTCTGATCAAGATGGCATTGTAGACATCTCTGATGCATGTCCATTAGAACCTGAAACTTACAACTTTTATCAAGATGAAGATGGTTGTCCTGATTCAACTGGCTCTGTTACATCATCATACCTTTTTGCTGATATTGACGGTGACGGAATAGATGATAGATGGGATCAATGTATTGATGAACAAGAAAACTTTAACGGATACTTAGATTGGGACGGTTGCCCTGATGTATTGGCAGCAGAGTCTACAACCCCAACAAGACCTGATTCTGATGGTGATGGTTACTATGATGCAATTGATTCATGTCCAACAAATCCTGAAACTTGGAATAAATACAATGATCATGACGGTTGTCCAGACACTGCACCTGAACAACAAAGATTTGTCCATGATGATGATCTAGATGACATCATCAACGATGAAGATCTTTGCCCTCTTGATCCTGAGGATTATGATGGTGACAGAGATGAAGACGGTTGTCCAGATAATTAATAGAATTTTCTGATATCTTTTTGAATGATAAATATATTCAGTTTGTAATGTTTGAATATGCTTCCAAAATTCGCTAGTAGGGCATTTTTAGCACCTATGGCAGGTGTAAGTGATCCTGCACTTCGTTTACAATGTAAAAAAATGGGTGCTGGATTGGTTGTAACAGAATTTACAAATATTCATAGTATTATCGCAAAAGAAAGTCAACTTAAAGAAAGAATGGAAACAATTCAAGAATTTATTGAATATTCTGATGAAGAGCGTCCTCTTTCAATTCAATTGTTTGGATCTGATCTTCTTGCGTTAGAAAAAGCTGCAAAAATTGTAGAGCCATATTTTGATATAATTGATTATAACATGGGTTGTCCTGCCCCCCACATTACTTCGCAAATGGCCGGGGGGGCACTATTACAAGAAGTTAATTTAACACAACAAATTTTTAGTACTCTTGTAAATGCTGTAAAAAAACCTGTAACTCTAAAGATTCGTTCAGGAGTAACTGATGCAAGTAAATTCCTCTTTCGAGATATATCTGAAATTGCTGAAGATGAGGGAATTGAAATGATCACATTCCATCCACGAACTGTTAGCCAAGGATATTCTGGAACTGCTGATTGGGATTTGATAAAAGAACTCAAAGAAATTTCTAGTATTCCAATTGTTGGAAATGGTGATATTACTACTCCTGAGGATGCTAAAACTATGATTGATAATACTAATTGTGACTATGTAATGATTGGTAGAGGGGCAATGGGAAACCCTTTCTTATTTGAACAAATTAATGATTATTTGAAAATTAATTCTTACAAGAAATATTCATTCAAAGATAGATTAGATTCTTTTTTTGATTACTTACATCTAACTAATCAATACAAAATTAAATTTGCAAATATCAAGGGGCAAGCAATGAGATTTACTAAAGGTATGAACGGGGGTTCTAAGTTACGTTCAAAAATTACACTTTCAAAAAATATTGAAGAACTTGAAAAAATTATGAATGATGCATATTCTTCATCTTAGAAATATTTTAAATCAATTAAAATCCCTTAACATTTGTTTATCATACAACCCAATTTGGTATTGAATTTTTAAGTAAAGTGGACTATTCTTATATATTTCAAGAGTGCATTTTATGTATGAAAATAGGAGTTAAATCATAAATGGCAACAGCTTATGTACTCATAAACTGTGAGCTAGGTTCTGAAGAATCTGTTATTTCAGAACTAAAATCTATTGAAGGTGTTGTTGAAGTACATGGTACCTTTGGTGCATATGATATTCTGGCTAAAGTGGAATCAAGTCAAGTAGAGGCACTTAGAGAGACTATCACATGGAAAATTAGAAAAATTCCAAAAATTAGATCAACACTAACTTTAATGGGAATTGAAGGTCAACAATAACCTTCAAAATCCTTTGCTTTTATACTCAAATTGTAATACTATACTATCCCTTCAAAAAACATGTCCCCCAAAGGGATACCGCCCTGAGAGGTTTATTCACCATCCTCTCAGCAGTTTAATTTACATTAATTCATGTATTCTATAATTTTGATAAAAGAAAATGATTAGAGGGCTTCAGAACCACTCTTTTTAGATGCTATACTCGTAACGCTATCCACATTGGATACAACAATAATTCCATCTCCACCTTTTCCTGTAAAAGCTGCTTCAGCAATTGCTGTGGAAATTTTCTCTACGTCTGAGTCATTTGCAATTGTACTAACAGTTGCAACTTCATTGTATTCTGCAGTAATTGAACCGGTTCCTCTGCCTGATCTGATTTGTTGTCTGGCTCCTGAACCTCTACCCTTTCCTTCCAGAACGGTAAACCCTCCTACAATGTCATTAAGTGCATCGGTAACTGCACTAATTTTGGTTGCTTGAATAGTTGCCTCAATTCGTTTCATTTGCATTCTTTTTTTGGTATTCTTTAAAAAAGATCATATGTTTTT
>ENA-OREN01004508-OREN01004508.1-marine-metagenome-genome-assembly--contig:-NODE-4508-length-12107-cov-7.779468_pt1 | contig 12107 bp, 9 predicted proteins | sample MGYA00248624_ERZ508555 | MGnify/ENA primary metagenome ERZ508555 (study PRJEB26222, sample SAMN06267773) | marine metagenome | isolation source: Saanich Inlet, British Columbia, Canada | place...
TACAAAGAAAAAAGCTACAAAGAAAAAAGCTACAAAGAAAAAAGCTACAAAGAAAAAAGCTACAAAGAAAAAAGCTAAAAAGAAAAAAGCTAAAAAACGATAAACTCGTATTAAGTTTTTTTTCAGCTTATGCTGAATGTAGCAAAATGTCTCTCAATTCAACTGTACTAAACTTTTTCGTTTCAGCGCCCAACCAACACAGCCCACCTAGGCAAGCCATTGAATTTAAATGGTTTGCCGAAAAACCTAAGCTTTTACCCAACCCGTTATCGACTTTAAATACTCTAATTCTGCGAATTTCACAGGGTGATCAGATGCGTGTCTGGTTTTGGTAGTTTCCTTTAATCTTTTGTTTGCTGATCCCACTCCATAATTCACCGCCTTATAAAACTCTTCTGCGGAAATATGCGCCGAACAAGAGGCTGAAAACAACCTTCCTCCCGGGGCAACGAGTTGCACACCAATTTCTGCCAAACGGCTATAGGCTTCCAAAGCTTGCGGCCGGTGCTTTTTCTTTCGTGCAAATGCAGGAGGATCCAAAATGACAAGATCGAACTGTGAATTTTGCAATTTCAATTCATGTAACTTTTGAAAAGCATCCCCCTCTATTTGTAAATACTCAAAATTCCGTTCACCGGGGAAGTTTAATTCTAAGTTTTGTAATGAAGATTTTAATGCAAACGAATTACTGTCTATTTCTACCAAACTTCTACATCCGCCAGAGATAGCATAAATTGAGAAACCACCGGTATAGCTGAAAACGTTCAGCACAGATAATCCTGAAGAAATCTCCTTTATTTGGAGTCTATTTTCCCTTTGATCAAGAAAGAATCCCGTTTTTTGCCCACTTACAACGTCAACATGAAACTTCAAACCATTTTCGTAAAACTGCACAGGAACTATAGGGTCAGGACCATAGAGCACCTTACCATCAAAAAAATTGGAAGAAGAGTCTCCTGTATTTCTTGCAAGCCGCAATACGATCTGCTCTACATTTTCCTCAGTTTTAATTACTTCCAGCATCCTCTCTAAATATAAAAACCAACTTTTAGCGTAAACTTTTAAAACCCATGTTTTGTCATAGCGGTCTAGGATAAGCCCGGGGAACCCATCATTTTCTCCATTTAGAACTCGATACCCTGTGGTTCCCTGCTCCTTCAATCCTTTTCTTAGCAAAAGAGCTTGTTGAAATCTTTTCATGAAAAATTGAGTGTCAATATCTATGGGTTCGAATAAATTCAAGACCCGAAAACATAAGTCGGAGTCCGGATCCCATAATCCAATAGCAAGGAAACGGTTTTTGTGATCATAAAGGACGGCAAGTCCGCCGCTGGATTTCTCGACCACGTCGCTTTGCAATTGGTATTTGAATACCCAGGGATAACCCTTTCTAATTTTCGCTTCTAAAGTTTTCGAAATTTTAATCTTAATCATTTCAGTGGGTGGGGATTCGTAGTGTTGCCATGGAGTCGAGAATTTTTGCTTGCCGCGCACGGACATGATTAGGAACAGGTTGTCGCGACCACTGCCGAGGATTGGGCAGTACCGCTGCCATCCAAGCCGATTCAACGGGTGACAACAAAGAAGGCGAACGTTTAAAATATTTCTGCGCAGCTTTTTCGCAACCGAAAATACCCTCTCCCCATTCAATAACGTTCAAATATACCTCAAGAATGCGTCTCTTATCCCAGAAGAGTTCAATTAAGGTAGTAAAATATCCTTCAAGGATTTTGCGCAACCAGGTACGCTTTTGCCAAAGAAAAACGTTTCGCGCCGTTTGCATGGAAATCGTACTGGCACCGATTTTTCTATCCGATGTCAGGTTTACCTGAATCGCATATTCTATCGCCTTCCAGTCAAAACCATGATGCGTAAAAAACTTCTGGTCTTCTGCGGCAATGACTGCTTTTAAAAGATGGGGGGAGATATTCTCTAAAGACTGCCAAGTGTTGAGACTGCGTTGACTTTCGGTATCACTGGAAGACCAGCGAATCCACATCAACAGGGTTGAGGGGGGGTCTACGTAACGAAAAACAATAACGGGAATTAGAGAGAAGGCTAAAAAGCACAGGAAAATATCAAATACCAAGCGTCCCACTCGCATTTGGAATTTTTTTTTGCTTCGTTTTCGCCTTTTTTTTGAGGAGGTTTTCAATTCAAGGCGGTCCTGATCTTTCTATGGGATTAAATTTCTTATCTGGTTTTTCTTTCTGCCGATCAACTTTGTTTTAGTAACGAATCGTAATGCTTCACGGTTTTTTGAAACTGTTCCAGATGGCTCGCCGGAATTTTCCGGGTGTAACGCTTGTGGTATTTGGACTTGAATGGACTATATATGCGGTCCTTATTTTTTCGATGCTGTATTTCATAATGCAGATGTGGGGCAAATGTTCGTCCTGTATTTCCCGATTCCGCAATTTGTTGACCCGGCTTAACAGTTTGCCCGCGTTTTACGAGAGCCCTGCTCAAGTGTAGATACAAAGTTTTGATACCTTTTTTAGGATGATCAATTTCCACACAGTATCCGTTGGCACGTGTGTTCCAGTTTACCCGGGTTACCTTACCTGCAAAACCTGAATACACTGGCGTTCCTACAGGGGCTTTAAAATCAGTTCCAGAATGTCCGGCCACTCCTTTACGAAAATCCCCTGGGAGAGACGTGATCTCTGTATAAGTTCGCATGGGGCTTTGCGATTCTACAATCCGATGGGCAATATCATTGCCTTCGAGATCAAAATACCCCTCTTGACTCAAACCATCAAAAAAGTTGGCAACAAAGGTTTTTCCGAACCGTTGGCTTTTATACGAAAGTTTTAAAATTTTGAACTGCTCCGGTCCTTCCAGTTTTTGGTAGATTATTTTCATCGAATCGCCATTTCTAATATTCCGATTCACGTCAAAAAACCACGACATCAACCGTCCTAAATGTGCAGATAATGCGGCACACCCATCTTTGCGTGAAAGTATTTTACAGACCGTGTAATTTAAGGAGCTTCGAACTTTAAATTCTAGGGATTGAACCGCTCGATCGCCAAGGTTAACATCCTCTGACTTGGAAAAGGAAACGGGTTCAATCGCTGGAGCTTTGGGAACTTTTTTTTCAGGCGGAATGATTTCCTCTGGCTCCAACCCACCCACTTGCGATTCAACTAGGTTGGCATATTCTTTTTCCTGTGAAATAGCTTCAGTAATTTCTACGGTATTTTTTCCGTCAAAAAATAACAAATAAAAATTCAAACTCACAGAGACCGCAAACAACAAAAGAAACCCAAGCTGCGGCTTCTTCCTAGTTTCTATATGCTGGTTTTCGAGCGAGTTTTGAAAGACCATTTTATTTCCTTACTTTTAAGTGATACAGTAACCGATTCAAGTCTTTAAACAAACTAAAGCACATCGAGTATATCGAATAATGTCAAATAAAACAATAGGCTCCGATAATCCTGCGGCTCTTTATCAGCCCGATGCGATCTTTGTAGAGCAAAATGCCAAAGACTATCCCTTAACGCAGAAAATCTTATCTACGCTTCCGTATATACCCGTTCATGAAATTCAAAATGTCACACAGGTGGAGGAACAGTTTAAGTCCTCTCGATCGGATGTTTTTGGAGAAGGAAAAAAGAATCTGGTGCTATCTCGCTTCAACGGATCGTTCTTAAAGAAATGTCCAGGTGCGAGTCCCGGCATGGTGTGTTGCAATTATTATGTAGTCAACCTGTCGAAGAACTGTCTCTACGATTGTTCCTATTGTTTTCTGCAAGATTTTTTAAAAAACAATCCGTTACAAGTGGCTTATGTAAACGTCGAAGATTTGATTCAGGAATTGGAAGATGTTTTCACTGAATTTCCTGACCGCACTTTTCGCGTAGGAACCGGTGAAATCGCAGACAGTCTTGCTCTTGATTTTCTAATTCCCTATTCACAATTCCTAATTCCGTTTTTCAATCGGCAAAAAAATGCAGTACTGGAATTGAAAACCAAATCGGACTGCATCGAAAATTTACTGGACCAACCGGATCCGACCAACGTCATTGTCTCCTGGTCGATCAACCCACAGCAAGTGATTGATGGCGAAGAAAAGGGAACCCCGAGTCTGGAAAAACGTTTGCATGCGGCCAGCCTCTGCGTGGAAAAAGGCTACCGAGTCGGTTTCCATCTGGACCCGATCATTTTAATTCCTGGATGGGAAAAAGCCTACCGAGAATTAGTCGACGTGCTTTTCGATTTTATTCCTGCATCCTCTATGGAATGGGTGAGCTTGGGGAGTTTCCGTTATCGTCCATCGTTAAAACCCATTATAAAGTCGCGCCACCCTGAAACAATGTTGTTCACAGGGGAACATTTGCCGAGCAAGGATGGAAAATTTCGCTACTTACGTCCTTTGAGGAACCAGGCCTATGAAACCATTCGTGGTTTTTTACAAGACAAGTCGAAAGAGCTGAGTATCTATATGTGTATGGAGACGAAAGAAGTATGGGAAGGGGTTACGGGTAAAACTCCGCGTAGCGACGAAAAGCTGGATGCGTTTTTTGATCTCTAAAAAAATTACAAGCGCATTGGCATGACAATACTTTTGTATTGATCATCGTTGACAGATGTGAACAAGCAGGAATGATTTTGATCCTTCAAGTTGAAGGTGACCGCCTCAACATCCATAACATTCAGGATATCCAGAACGTATTTGGCATTCAAGCCGATCGATACCTCATCGCCATCGTATTCAATAGCTACTTCTTCTACGGCCGCACCCAGATCGGTATTATCTGATACCAGAGTGAGACTGCCCTTTTGTATCTCAAAGCGTACCATTTTCGATTTCTCATCGGCAAGGAGGGCGACTCTTTTTAACGCATGGGTCAAATCTTCCCGGTTGGCTTGAGCTTTTAAAGGGTTATCAGTAGGAATGACTTGGCGATAATTGGGAAACTTGCCATCAATTTTTCTGGATACGATGACCTGTTTACCATGGATGAAAGCGAGATGGTTTTCATGTGAAGAGAATCCAAATTTTGCGTCATCCCCCTCCATGAGTTTCAAAAGTTCAGACAACGCTTTTTTGGGAAGCAAAAAACTAGCCTTTTCGCCTTTATCAGCATGAGAAGTAACCGGTCGACTGATCAGAGCCAACCTGTGTCCGTCTGTGCCTACGAGAGTTGCACTGTCGCCTTCCGTTTCTAACAACAAACCATTCAATGCCTGACGCGATTCATCTGGAGAAACTGAGAAAAAAGTTTTTCGGATCATTTCCTTTAAAATATTGCCATCGAACTCTATAAGAACCTTATCGCTGTATTCGGGCATGGGCGGATAATCTTCAGGCGGTAAGCCAGGAAGACGAAATTTGGATTTTCCGCACTTCAAAGTGATCCAGTTATTATCTTCTTTTTTGATATAAATTTCTTCGTTGGGTAACTCTTTGATGATATCAAACAGTTTCCGGGCATTGAGCGTCACCGCGCCTTCAGTTGTAACGTTGGCAGGGTAACTTCCCAGCGTACCAATCTCTAAATCCGTAGCGCGAATGCAAATGCCATCTTTTTCGGCGGAAAGATGCAGGTGAGAAAGAATGGGCATCGCGCCTTTAGGTTCGACTATTCCCTGAACTTTGTGAACCCCATTCAGGAGCACATCCCGGCTTATTCTAACTTCCATAAAACTCCTCAATCACTGCAATTACGTCCAACTTTGGACTTGAAGATTTTTAGCACAATTGCAAAAAGCTGTCAAAGCAAATGATAGAACACAGCCCTGTTTTAAAAACTTTTTCCTAAAACTTATTAAATTAAAACCATTAAAAATCCAAGCCGATTTTTCAACTCATATTGGAAGGTCGATAATGGGTTGAAAAATAGGATATTATCGAAAAAACCTCGCAATTATTCATTGACGAAAAACATTTAACCGGGAATTATAGAGTCGCCTGAGGTTTAAAAAAATTAGCCTCCATTATAAAGCTGCCATCCAATCTAATTATGAAAACTGAACAACGACATTGGGATGAAAATAAAGGCTGGGTATCTGAATCCATTAAGGCCGACTTGAAAGACGCGCAACTCGTTTTGGTTTTTGGCTCTCCACAGCATATGCAGAACAAGAGCCTTTTCGATGAAATAAGACAATCTTATCCGCAAGCTTACATTCTTGGAGGATAATTATTTTTTTACAATTTTCGCCCAAGTATCCCGAAGGGTGACAACCCTGTTGAATATTGGATTAGTAGAACTTGTAGTGTCGACACAAAAATAACCCAATCTTAAAAATTGAAATCTACCTTTTGCGTTTTTTAAATACGGCTCTAAAAGCGCCTCTTTTATTATCTCCAACGAGTCCGGATTCAAACTTGATTTCAAATCAGGGCATACTTTTTCGTCTGCCGGATTTTCATGCGTGAAGAGATGATTGTACAACCTAACCTCTGCCTTATGAGCGTGATCCGCAGAAACCCAATGCAAAGTTCCTTTAATTTTACGCCCATCTTGAGTCGAACCACTACGCGTATTTGGATCGTAAGTACAACGCAACTCCACCACCTCTCCCGCCTCGTTTTTGACCACCTCTTCGCACTTAATTACATAAGCGTGTTTGAGGCGGACTTCACGACCAGGCCCAAGGCGAAAAAATTTCTTTGGCGGGTCTTCCATAAAATCATCCTGTTCAATATAAACAACACGGGAAAAAGGCATCTTGCGGGTTCCCGCATCTGGGTCTTCTGGATTATTCACAGCATCCATTTCCTCAACCTGATTCTCCGGATAGTTCACCAATACAACTTTAAGAGGACGCAGAACGGCCATCACCCGGGTCGATGTTCGGTTCAAATCTTCGCGAACGCAATGTTCCAACAATGCAAAATCGACGACGCTGTTGCTCTTTGAAATTCCGATGCGCTCGCAAAACTCACGGATCGCCTCGGGAGGGTAACCGCGTCGGCGCATACCCGAAAGGGTTGGCATACGCGGGTCATCCCAATCATCCACATGACCCTCTTCGACCAATTGCAAAAGTTTTCTCTTACTTAAAATAGTGTAATTGAGATTCAGTCGGGCAAATTCGATTTGTTGAGGATGGTAAATTTCCAACTCATCCAGAAACCAGTGATAGAGCGGACGATGATCCTCAAACTCCAGGGTACAGAGAGAGTGGGTGACCTTTTCAATCGAGTCCGATTGCCCGTGCGTGAAGTCATACATAGGATAAATACACCACTTGTCTCCCACTCGGTGATGCGTTGCTTTCAATATTCGATAGAGAATGGGATCACGCATATTCAAATTGCCGGAACCCATATCGATTTTAGCGCGTAAAACTTTTTCCCCTTCTGCAAATTCTCCGGCTTTCATCTTCTGAAATAATTCGAGATTCTCTTCAACCGTTCGATTTCGGTAGGGACTGTCTTTTCCAGGCTCTGAAAGAGTTCCGCGATATTCGCGTATCTGTTCCGGGCTCAAATCATCAACATAAGCTTTGCCCTTTTGGATCAACTGAACGGCAAACTCAAAAAGCTGATCAAAATAATCGGAGGCAAAAAACATATTATCGCCCCAATCGAATCCGAGCCACTTCACATCTTCCTGAATGGCTTTTACATATTTCGTTTCCTCTTTACTTGGATTCGTATCATCGAATCGCAAATTACATGTTCCAGAATATTTCACAGCAAGCCCAAAATTCAGACAAATAGATTTTGCATGCCCGATATGAAGATGTCCATTAGGCTCCGGCGGGAAGCGCGTATGAACGGCAAACTTTTCAGACTTCAAATCTTCATCAATTTTGTTTTGAATAAAATTAGACGGGGAATCGACTTCAGACAAAATTTTTCTCCTCTTTCTTGATGCATGGGTGGAAACAAACGAGGTTATTATAACACCCATTTTTCAATGGAACGGATTCTACCAATATGAGTTCTTGCAGGCAAGGCGCGAAATTTGGTTCCCACTTTCATGCTTTTTTAAGGTAAAAATATGATCTAAAAAAAACTAGCGCCCAACCTGCATATTGCACGAGCATTATAAATATGGAGCTTTTAAACATCGCCCTGACAAGGGGGGGGGTTGCCTTTTCTACCTTTTTATTATCCAATAAGTTATTTCCCAATAATAAACACAATGCCTGTTAATCGAAGATTCACCGTCCTTCTCATATTTCTTATCTGTGTTGCCTGTAGCTTCTGGATGGTCTCCCGCTATCCTGCATTAGATACGAAAGCCGCTCTTTCTGGCACCGAAGCATTTGAAGACCCTCTCACTAACGAGGCTCATTTCCACGCATCGAGAAACGCCGACTTTCCTACACGGGTAATGATTACCACCTTAAACTGGTATCAAACCAATTGGCGCGGCATGGCATTCGGACTTGTTATCGCGGCAGGTTTTTTCACTCTTTTAAAATACACTCCGCGACAACCATCGGATAAACGTTTTCGCAATAGTTTTATGGGAATGTTCGTTGGCACACCGCTCGGAGTTTGCGTCAATTGTGTTGCTCCCATCGCCAAAGGAATGTACGAAGCTGGCAGTAAAATGGAAACGGCATTAGCGGTCATGTTCAGCTCACCCACTTTGAACATCATCGTCCTGACCATGCTGTTCTCCATTTTTCCTTTTTATATGGCACTGTCCAAACTGCTTGCAACCTTTGTACTGATTCTTCTCATCGTCCCGCTAATATCTGACAAAAAACGACGGGCTACTGAGAATCCCGTTTGCGAGATCGACACCTCTTGCGACATCACAAAGGAGTCTTGGTCGCAAGCCGCCAAAGGCGCAGCCTTCGAATATTTAAAAGGACTGCAATACATCTTCATAAGAACAGTCCCCCTCATGCTATTGGCCGGGGCTTTGGGATCTGTTGCAAGTCATTTAATGAGCTTTGACAAGTTGATTGGCGCACCCATCAACCTGATCAATCTCAGCCTGATGTCCTTTATGGGTACGCTGATGCCCTTGCCAATAGCCTTCGATCTGATGCTCGCACAGGCATTGATGATGTCGGGTCTTGCGCCGGGATTTGTCACCACTCTGCTGTTCACTTTCGGCACCTTCAGCATTTATTCGGCAATGATTGTTTCGCGCACGTTTTCCATTTCCCTGGCGATAAAACTTTTTCTAATTGTTTTCGTGATCGGCGTTGGATTGGGTTACATCACCAATGGATTCGTAGAGTATCGCCACGTTCAATGGTTGCAACAATACGACCAGATTGTGGACGATCCTTCCCACAAAAAAAACCCATCGCAAAATATTGCAACGAATTTCTCACTGGCACCCAGAACCCGGCAGGCGTCCCCTATTATTCTCAAGCAAGAAAACATTCAGGTTCAGGCACTTTCGCATGAACCTAGGAATCCTCAGGAAGAAAAACCTTTCACCATCCGAAACGGAACCGAGATGGGAATCACCTATTCGAATTCAATGTCGCCAAAAATGTTTTTCGATCCATTATTTTTTGGACGCGGTATTGCCTCTGGAGATTTCGACCTTGATGGATGGACGGATTTTGCTATTGCAACTGACAATGGACTCGAACTTTACCAAAACCTTTATGGGAAAAGTTTCAGGAAAGTTTTTAGTGATGTTGCCGAACTCAAAAACAAACAAGCCATCAACATTGCCCTTGTCGATTTAAACAACGATGGTTGGCTGGATATTTTCCTGACCACTTTTAACGACGGAAATTATGTAGCACTAAACCCCATTCCAACAGAAGGAGAAATTGTTGTTAAAAAAGTACCCAACGACGACGCTCTTCTCACCAGCGCTTCGGCCTTCGCAGATATCAATCACGATGGCTATCTCGATATCATTAATGGCAATTACTATTTGGGCATTCTGACTCGCAAACCGATACAGCAAGCCACTGACCAGTTGGTTATGAACCATAATCTTGATTTTAGTATTCAGACGATGAAAGGCATCCCCGGTCAAACTCATTCCGCTTTGCTTTCCGATATCAATCTGGACGGGCAGCCTGACCTGATGATTGGCAATGACTATCGCGTTGCCGACACGTACTATCACGGCACAGACAAGGGCGAATTTAAAAAAATACGCCATCAAGACAATATAATTCCCATCACCACTCAGAACACCATGAGCATTGATACCGGGGATTTCAACAACGACCTGATTCCCGATATTTATCTAGCTAACATTGGAATGTCACGCGGGCTGGATGTGGTCTCAAATATTTTTGGCGACACAATGAAAAATGTGGGACTCGATTTTTGCGAATCGGGGAAAAGTGTTCTTAACAAAAAATCCTGCCACCAGCTTGTGAAATTGGCTACTTTGTTGAATCCAGAAAAGCAGGATATCTCGGAAAAATGTGCCCTACTGGAAGATATTGATCAAGTGCAGGAATGTATGGTTATGCGCATGGCACTCGTTGCAACGGCCCGCAAAAACAAATCGCTCTGCGAAAAAATTTCCGCACCTTTCATGCTCAACAACTTGGTCTGCAAAAAATATTTCGAAGCCCAGCATCTAACACTCTCGGTGGATGATGAAATTCCCATGCAGACTCAGTTCAACCTGCTTCTCTCTGGCCAAACCGACCGCACCTTTAAGGATGTCTCAAAACAAACTAAAATAGCAACAGCGGAATGGAGCTGGAACGCCCGCTTCGCAGACTTGGACAACGATCAATGGCAAGACCTTTATGTAACAAACGGTGTGCCTATCACTCAGGAGTTTGCGGCTAATAATTTCTTTCACAATCAAAAAGGGCAAATATTTAACTCCTCCGCAGAGGAATTTGGACTGGATGACCACGACCATAGTTCCTCCTACACCTACCTAGATATAGATCGGGACGGAGACCTCGATATTATAGCCAATACACTTTATGGCTCCTTTAAGGTTTATACCAATCACGAATCAAAAAATAATAGCATCACCTTCAAACTGCGCGACAAAAAGGGCAACCGCTTCTGCCTCGGATGTAGAATCATCATCCGCTATGGTAAAAATGCAGAAAAACATCAGGTGCGAGAAATAAAGACAGGGGGTGGCTTTCATTCTTATGACGCACCGCTAGCGCATTTTGGCCTGGGAATATCTAAAAACATTCAAAGCATTGAAATAACCTGGTCGACAGGGGAAGCCTCCGTCATCAAGCATAACTTCCTTGCTAATCACGAATACATCATTGCAAGAAACAAACAGTGACAAAAACTTATATCCAGAAGCCTGACTGGAATATTTTGCCTAAAACGTCCTGACCTATTGGCCCCATGCCGAGTGGGTGGTACAATCGCGGATATTTAATAAGGTATATTTTATGTCACTTTGGTTGCTAGTCGGATTAGGAGGGTTTGTTGGCGCCATTTTACGCTATTGGGTCAACGGTTGGATTCAAAGTGGGCTCCTGACTTTTCCCTTGGGTACCCTTGGGGTCAATTTTCTGGGCAGTCTTTTGCTGGCCTTAGTAATGTATGCCTCGGAATACCGAGGACTGTTCGGCGAAGAGACCCGAGTATTCCTGACTATTGGCGTATTAGGTTCTTTCACTACCATGTCAACTTTCAGCTTTGAATCGATGAAATTGTTGGAGCAAAATGAGCATATGATGTTTGGGCTCAACCTTGTAGGCACGGTATCATTATGTCTTCTCGCCATTTATCTGGGAAAACTTATGATTGTTGGAATGGGAATGAAATGAAAAAAGAGTCCGATGCCATTTTACTGAGAATATTTATCAGTGAATCCGACAAATACGAGGGCAAGCCGTTATCAAAGTATCTGATCGAATTTTTCAAACAGGAAGGGTTGGCAGGGGCCACTGCATTAAGAGGTATCAGCGGATTTGGCAAAACGAGCCAATTGCACATCACCTCCATTTTGCGATTGTCTGATGACCTGCCGATTGCAATTGAAGTTGTCGATCGAAAAGAAAATATTGAACGCGTGAAACCCAGGCTCGGAGAAATTATTAAAGAAGGGTTGATCACCGAAGAAGAGGTTAAAATTGTTTTCTACGAAAGTAAAAAATCTTCCAAAAATTAGAGTAAAATCAATTCCCTAAATTAAACACATGCGCCTGTAGCTCAGCTGGATAGAGCAACGGACTTCTAATCCGTAGGTCGTAGGTTCGAATCCTACCAGGCGTAC
>ENA-OREN01004512-OREN01004512.1-marine-metagenome-genome-assembly--contig:-NODE-4512-length-12103-cov-2.936554_pt1 | contig 12103 bp, 12 predicted proteins | sample MGYA00248624_ERZ508555 | MGnify/ENA primary metagenome ERZ508555 (study PRJEB26222, sample SAMN06267773) | marine metagenome | isolation source: Saanich Inlet, British Columbia, Canada | place...
CTTCGAACGACAGGCCTATTACAAAGCGCCGGGCTGGTTGCTATTCGTCGACAGCCTACCCACCACGGGGACGCAAAAAATTCAAAAGCATCACATTTTTGGGGACGCAGAAGACCCCCGCGACAACCCAAACATCCACGATTTCAGACCCTTGAAAAAGCGCCATCGCTAGCGCGCTTCCGGGCTAGACCGGTTTGTCACCCTGTATGGTGACGCGGTAGCCGTGGCGGACATTTGGGAAATAATCCCAGGCTGCGTGATGTTGGGTGCAACGATTATCCCAAAACGCCACGGAGTTCTTTTCCCACCGATATCGGCATTGGAAATGCACACCACGGGCGATGTGATTATACAGCAAATGCAGGATATCGTGGCTTTCCTCCCGCTTTAGTTCCAGGATCCTGGTGGTAAACGTGGCGTTGACGTACAGGCCCTTGCGCCCGGTCACCGGATGGGTGCGGACAACGGGATGCACGGCCTCGGGATAGTCGTCATCCCGCAAATTATCCTTGGTGCCATAACGGCCTTTGTGCACATGCTCGGAACGGTGCAGTGCGGTCAGCCCGTCGAGAAAATGCTGCATCCGATCCGAAAGCCCCTCGTAGGCGGCATACATGCTGGCGAACAAGGTATCACCGCCAACTTCTGGTGCCGTATGAATATGCAGGATGGAGCCCATGGGCGGCTCAACATCGCAACTAACGTCGGAATGCCAAAACTCTCCAGCGACATGTTTGGAATTCTCGTCCGCCTTGACAATCAAAATCTCCGGATGCCCTTCCGGCCCAGGTGCCGCCGGGTGGACATGCAAATCGCCAAAGCGGCGTCCAAGGTCCTTGTGCTGATCCAGGGTCATATCCTGATCCCGGAAGAAAATTGCCTGATGGGTCATCAGGGCATCATGCAAAGCCTCGAATGTTGCATCGCTCAATGGCTCGGCCAGATTGACCCCTTCAATTTCAGCGCCTATGGCAGCGGTCAAAGGCTGTACGCGAATATTGCTCAATGTCATTTCAGCTTTCCCCATAAATTGTCCGATCCGGACTTGACGAAATTTAGCCTATGGTAAGCTATGGATAGTTGCAGTGGCAAGGTGGGATGGAGATGAAGGCCGTGGCGAAAGATCCCTATGACGTGGTCATCGTTGGCGCGGGTCACAACGGCCTGGTCTGCGCCGCCTATCTTGCGCAGGCTGGTCTATCGGTAAAGGTCGTGGAGCGCCGGGCCCAGGTGGGTGGCGCGGCGGTGACGGAGGAATTCCATCCCGGGTTCCGTAATTCCATCGCATCCTATGCAGTTGGTCTGTTGAACCCGAAGGTGGTCGCGGATTTGGATTTGTTCGGCCATGGCCTGGAGTTGGTGCAATGGCAGATGTCCAATTTCCTGCCCCTGGAGGACGGCAATTATCTAAAGTCCTATCCGGACCTGGAGCGTACGCGGCAGGAAATTGCAAGAATTTCACCCGAGGACGCCGCCCAACTGGAAGATTATGAGGCGACGATTGGCCGCCTGGCGGACGTCCTGCGGGCCTTTTTGATGCAAACGCCGCCGAACACGGGCGGTGGTCTGCGGGATCTGTGGAGCTTGTTCAAAGCGGGCAGGCGGCTGCATGGTCTGGACCTGGAGACCCAGCGAGACCTGGCCGATATCATGGTGATGAGCGCGGTAGATTTTCTGGACCGTTGGTTCAAATCCGATGCGGTTAAATCCCTGTTCGCCTATGGCGGCATCATCGGCACCTATGCCTCACCCTATTCCCCCGGTACGGCCTATGTCCTGCTGCACCATTGTTTTGGCGAAATCATGCCGGAACCCGGTGCCTGGGGCCATGCAATCGGCGGCATGGGCGCGGTGACCCAGGCCATGGCCCGGGCGGCGGAGGCAGCCGGCGCTGAGATCGAGACGGATGCGGCCGTGGCGGAGGTTTTGGTGCAGGGCGGTCGCACAACAGGCGTGCGCCTGGCCGATGGCCGGGTAATCAACGGCAGGGCGGTCGCGGCCAATGTAAACCCCAAACTACTGTGTCTGAACTTGCTGGCGAAAGAGAATGTGGAACCCGCCTTTCGCCAACGCATGCTCAATTGGCGCTGTAAATCGGGTACCTTGCGGATGAATGTCGCCCTGTCAGAATTACCGGACTTCACCGCCATTCCCGGCGTGGAGATGGCGGAACATCACCAGGGCGGCATTATTATCGGCCCTTCTACCCGCTATCTCGATGATGCCTATGTGGATGCCAGGCGTTATGGTTGGTCCCGACGGCCATTCGTGGAATTGGTCATCCCCTCCACCATCGACCCGCCCCTGGCACCCGCCGGCCAACACGTCGCCTCCATGTTCTGCCAGCAATTCGACCCGGATTTACCGGACGGCCAAAGCTGGGATCAAGCCAGGGAACAGGCCGCCGATGATGCGGTGGAAGCGGTCGTGGCCTTTGCACCCAATTTCCGCGCCGCCATCATCGCCCGGCAAATCCTGACGCCGCTGGATCTGGAGCGGGAATTCGGCCTGATCGGGGGCGATATTTTCCATGGCACCCTGGATCTGAACCAGCTCTACAGCCTGCGCCCCACCCTTGGCCATGCCAACTACCGCATGCCCATCAAGGGGCTGTATCTGTGCGGCTCCGGGGCCCATCCTGGCGGTGGCGTCACAGGCATACCGGGTCATAATGCGGCCCGCGAGATTATTCGTGATGTAGGTTAGACTACAACTATGGCCCATGAACCACGCATCGCCATTATCGGGGCCGGTATGGGCGGCCTGGCAACGGCTGCTGCCCTGCATACGTTTGGCATTCGGTCTCAGATTTTTGAGCAGGCGGACCGTTTTGCCCGCATCGGTGCCGGTATTCAGATGAGCCCCAATGCCATGAAGGCGTTGCGGGGATTGGGCCTTGAAGATCAAGTGCGACGGGCGGCCTTTCAGCCCCGGGCCTGGAATAATCGGGAATGGGACACTGGCACGGTTAAGTTTGATCTGCCTTTGGGACAGATCGCGGAAGACCAATTCGGCGCGCCCTATTTGCAAATGCATCGCGGTGATTTGCATACAGCCCTACTATCGGCCGTTCCGCATCAACAGATATCCCTGGGCAAACGCCTCGTTGATGTCACAACGATGGCCACCGGGTACAAGCTGTCGTTTGCCGATGGTGGTGAGGTGGAGGCGGATCTGATCATTGGTGCTGATGGGGTGCATTCCCGTGTTCGGGAAATCCTGTTGGGACCGGAAAAACCCAAAGCAACCGGACGGGTTGCCTATCGCGCCACTTTTCCGGCGTCTTTGCTGCGCTATCCGGTTGGCGCGTGCACCAAGTGGTGGGGCGAAGACCGCCATATCGTCATCTATTATGTCACAGCTGCGAAGGACGAGGTCTATTTCGTGACCAGCCTGCCCGATCCCAAACTAGCTTCATGGGCTCATGAATCCTGGTCGGCGACCGGCGATATGTCCGTGGTCCGGGACGCATTTTCCGGTTTTCATGACGAGGTGGGCGAAGTTCTACGCGCCTGTCCGCAAGTCCACCGCTGGGCCATCCTGGAGCGGGACCCTCTCGAAAACTGGTTCCAAAATTGGCATCGGGGCGGCATGGTTCTGCTGGGTGATGCGGCCCACCCCATGACGCCTTATATGGCCCAGGGTGCGGCCATGGCCATTGAAGACGGGGTTATTCTTGCCCGCGCCCTGGATAGCGCATCAGATACGGCACCAGATACTGCATCGGCCCTAAATATTTTCGAAACCGCCCGAAAGGCGCGCACGGCCCAGGTGCAGGCTATCTCGCAAGCCAACACCTGGATGCGGGAGGAAACGGACCCAACCTGGTGCTACGGCTTTGATCCATGGACGGCGCCTTTGGGGATTTAAGTGAAACTGGCGCTGACTTGGCCCATGGGACCGAAATCGCCCACTGCGATATCGCCGGGCGAAATAGGTGTTATCCCCGTGCAGGTCCCGGTCATGATCAAATCACCGGCACAAAGGCCACGCTGGGACAGTGCGGAATGGGCCAGACACCAGGCCAGGGCATCAAAAACATGATCCCACAGCAGGACGGAGGTATTGCCCGCCGTCGACACCTCTCCATTAATGGATAATGATACGGGGAAATCTGACAGCGCAAGGCCGCTCCAGTCCGTGATCTCAGTACCTAGGACGGTGCCGATATTGGCCCCGCCATCCGCGATAACCTTAAATCCCGCACCCGCCAACTCCCCCTCAAAGCGGGCCCCGACAATTTCAAACGACGGCTGGATGGAGGCGACAGCGGCTTCAATCTCCGCCCGCGCATAGGGCTGTTCCCTGGCGGGCAGGTCCGCATCCAGGCGCACCGTGACCTCCGTCTCGATACTGGTGCCCGGCAATATGGGTAATGCAACGCCATTGTCATGGGTGAAGCGTTGAAACAAGGGACCAAGAAACGGCTGACTGACCCCAAGAACCTCGAACAATGCTTCCACCGTGGCACCAATTTTCCAGCCTGCAACGTCCAGTCCGGATGCGGCTATCATGGACGCCTGGATTTCATAGGCCTCATCCTCCGATTGAGGGCTGCCGGCAAAGTCATTTGGGATTTTTGTGCCGTCGACCCGCGCGTTCCATAACTGCTGCGCCACCTTGTCAGTCATATCAAGTCCCCCATTAGGCCAATGTCAGCTCGTTCTGATCCGTATGCTCGAATGTCTTGCCATAAATATCAAGCATGGTCGTTTCGCGGTATGAAAGCCTGCCGTTGCCAACAACGATTGTATGGTTGAATGCTGTTGTAGATGCATTTTCCTGCATGAACGGCGATTGGATGATCTTCCACTTCTCATCATCAAGGCTTGCCGCCACATTTATGATCGCACGGCCATCCCCATCCGTTTCGCCGCCATAAATCCCACCAGCCAGCACACAAACGGCGCGTGGAATGACCAGTGAATGCATGACGGTATGCGTATCATTATCCCACATCCAATAACCCGTCTCATCATGAAACACCGCACCATCGGATTTACGGCGGACAATCTGGCGATAATGAATGGCAGCAAGGTTTTGACTTTCTGCATTCGTCACACCGCCCACGGCAGAATAGGTAATGGTTTCAGCATAGGGATTGGTCTCCTCGCCATCAGGTTCAGGTGCAATATCAACACCTTCCCCACCACTCCACTCACCAACCAGGGCCGTCAACGGCCCGAAATCCACATCGCTTGCTTCGCTCATTTGGGCCTCGCATATACGCGCACTGGAAAAGGACGCTCAATTTGAGTGTAGTCTAGCTGCCCGGCATAAAACATAGCGAAAGTATGTTGCGTCGCCAGCCTGCTCAGCCTATCTAACCGGCCATGAAGATAGATGAACCCATCCATGTGATCGGCGGCGGTTTGGCCGGTTCCGAAGCGGCCTGGCAAATTGCCCGGGCCGGTGTTCCCGTTGTCCTGCACGAGATGCGTCCCGAACGCATGACCGAGGCGCATCAGGGCGAAGGACTGGCCGAATTGGTCTGCTCCAACTCCTTCCGTTCTGACGACGTCACGGCCAGTGCAGTTGGTCTGTTGCACGAGGAAATGCGCCGTTGCGACAGCCTGATCCTGGCTGCGGCAGACGCCAACAAAGTGCCCGCCGGTGGTGCCCTGGCCATGGACCGGGAGGCGTTTTCCGACCATGTCGGTGCCACATTGGCGGCAGAACCCTTGGTGGAGCTGTCGCGCGGTGAGGTTGCCGGCCTGCCGCCAGAGGATTGGGATAGTGTCATTATCGCGACCGGCCCCCTGACATCCCCCAGCTTGGCGACCGCCGTGTCTGACCTGACGGGAGCCGATAACCTGGCATTCTTTGATGCCATCGCGCCCATCATCTATGCGGATTCCGTGGATATGTCGAAAGCCTGGTTCCAATCCCGCTATGACAAACCGGGACCAGGGGGCACGGGCAAGGATTATCTGAACTGTCCCCTGGATGAAGGCCAATACAACACTTTTATCGAGGCCCTGCGCACAGGCGATGTGACGGAGTTTCATGAATGGGAAAAAGACACCCCCTATTTCGAAGGCTGCCTGCCCATAGAGGTGATGGCCGAACGGGGCGTGGAAACCCTGCGCTATGGCCCTATGAAGCCCGTCGGTCTGACCAACCCCCATCAACCGGACATCAAGGCCTATGGTGTTGTGCAGCTGCGCCAGGATAACAGCGCCGGCACCTTGTACAATCTGGTTGGATTTCAAACCAAATTGAAACACGGGGCCCAGGTCGAAATCCTGCGCACCATTCCAGGCCTGGAAAATGCGCGCTTTGCCCGCATGGGCGGCATCCATCGCAATACGTTTTTGAACAGCCCCGCCCTGTTGGATGAAAGCTGCCGCCTGAGGGCACAGCCCCGGCTGCGCTTTGCCGGTCAAATCACCGGCGTCGAGGGCTACGTGGAAAGTGCCGCGATGGGCCTTTTGACCGGGCGCTTTGCCGCTGCCGAACGCCTCGGTCTGGGCCCCAACGCGCCGCCGCCCACGACCTCAATGGGAACCTTACTGGGCCATATCACAGGCACCGCGCGGCACCGGGACCTGAAGGAGGGTAAAAGCATGGATTTTCAGCCCATGAACGCCAATTTCGGGCTGTTTCCCATTTTGCATCCGCCTGTGAAGAAAAAACTGCGCAAGGCCGCCTATGGGGAACGGGCCCTGGCGGATCTGGACGCCTGGTTAGCCATCTAAGGTCTTCGCAACAACGACCGCCAGAGCAACAGCAGGGGCCGGGCCAAGGGGTTTAGCCCAAGGTTGGGCGCATAGGGGTTATAGCCCGCAGCTGCCAAACGGCGCAGATAGGCCCGTGCCAAGGTAGCGTGCAACAGGGGTGAAATTGCGGCATCCCCGACATTCAAGCCTTGCAATTCATCATGGGCGGCGGCGGCCACTTGTTTCAGACAAGCGGCCACGGCAGCACTTTTGTCGTCGGCGCGAATGTCCTCAAACACCAGGTTTTGCGCCACCAATAGATCCTGGGGCAGACATAACCGTCCCTGAAAGCCGCGTTCCTGCAACTGATAGGGTATGGCACGCAACATCCCCGCCAAGGCATAGGCAGTGCCCGCGGCCCTCGCGCCAGCCAACTGTTGCGCCCCCAAAATCTCCGCCGCCAGGGCGGACAGGGCACCGCCCGTAGCCCTGGCATGGGCCATGACATCGTTGAGCGTGGCGAAGGGCGGACCATTCAAATCCGCCTCCCGCGCCGCCAATAGATTTGATAGTTGCGCGACAAATTCCGGATCGCCTGGCAGCAAAGTCAAAACCGGGTGTTTGGCTTGTTCCGTGTTTTCCGCCCCAGGTGCCAGCGCATCGCGCCACCATTGCAGGCGTATCTGCCCCAACACGGGCTGCGCACCCCCCGCCATTACCCCACGGGCACATTCCAGATTGAAGGTATAAAGTGCGGCCAGGACGGGTCGGACGGGGCGCGGTGCAAATAACAGGGTCAGATAACGGTCGCGATCCTCGCGCCGTAATTCTTCCAGGCAGTAGGTGAATGCATTTTCCACCCCCCCGCCCTTTTCACCGATAGGCTTGGGAAGATTATTGTTCACTGTTGCCCCCACCTGCCACTTAATCTATCACTTTTTGTAATAGGTTAATAAAATAGCAACTATAAAATACCAAGCTCCTATCCGAACCCATGGCCATTGTTTTCACACTGCGCCATCCCTTTGCTGAGAAGTCCATCTATTTGCCATGACCACTTTGGATCAAGCCCCCGTCACCCTGGATACAGAGATCGGCCCGCCTGCCGGGCTGGTCGCCCGGCACCGCAAGGCCCCGCCCCCGCCGCATGAAGGGCTGCACTATGGTTGGTGGATTGTACTGTCCGCCATGCTGAGCGTGTTCGTCAGCCTGGGCGTAGGCCGCTTTGCCTTGGGTATGCTGTTACCGGCAATGGGTGAAGCGTTGAACTTAAGCTATATGCAAATGGGCTGGATCAGTTCCGCCAATTTCGTCGGATACCTTCTGGGTGCCATCTGGGTGCGGCAGCTGTTACCGATGTTTGGCGAGCGGCGGCTCATTACCATGGCGCTGCTGACCATTGTCGTCACCATGGTCGGCGTCTCATTGGCGAACGGATTTTTTCCCCTGGTCATCCTTTATACAGGCACCGGCCTGGGCAGCGGTGTTGCCTTTGTTTGTGCCGTCACCTTAATACCCCATTGGTTTGCCACCGCATATCGGGGCCGGGCCAGCGGCTCCATATCGGTCGGGGCCGGCTTCGCCGTGATCCTGGCGGGCTGGGCGATCCCTATGGTGAACAGCGGTATGGGGGATATCGGCTGGCGTCTTGGCTGGGGCGGCCTGGCGGCGGTCTGCCTGCCCCTTGCCCTGTTCTGTCTGGTTATGGTGCGCAACCGGCCCAGCGATATGGGCCTGCAACCCTTTGGCGCGGACCCGGATGACTACCGCACGGGGCACAATTTGACAAAACCCATACCGCGCGCCGCTGCCAGGTTCAGAGGTGCCGCATTACGCCGTCTGATCCTGCGCCTTGGTGCTGTGTATTTCCTGTTTGGTGCCACCTATGTGGTCTATATCACCTTTATTGTCACGACCCTGGTTCATGAACATGGCATGGCCGAGGGTAAAGCCGGATTTTTTTGGATCTGGGTCGGGTTTTTCTCGCTCTTTTGCGGCCCGGTTCTGGGTGCGCTTTCAGATCGCCTGGGCCGGCGCACCGGCATTATCACCGCCTTTATTCTGCAAGGCTGCGCCTATACGCTGATTTCCTATAGCGGCGGCAATGAAATGGTGATCTACCTCTCGGTCTTTCTGTTTGGCCTCTCTGCCTTTGGCCTGCCGGTCATTATCACCGCCTCGGTGGCTGATTACCTGACGCCGGAGCGGGCCGTGGGTGCGATCGGTATGTTGACGGTGATTTTCGGCATCGGGCAACTCTTAGGCCCCATCCTGGCCGGCCTCATGGCCGAATACAGCGGCACCTTCACCCCGGCCTATCTAGGCGCAACATCCCTGGTCGCCCTGGCCATCGCCGTCACCCTGACGTTGCCGGAACCGGCGAAGTAGGCGCGCCTAGAACGCATTTTTTCAAAATGCGCCCAGACTCTTAAGAATCGGGCGATAGAGACTCAGGTTAATTGAAAATCGCCCTAACCTTCCGCCGGCTCGAGCACGACGCGGGTTACGGGGACGATGTTGCGCATGCGGGCGGCCAGATTGGCGGCGATATTGGGACATAAATCATTGATCGCGATGTGGATATGCAGATCATCACCATCCGCATGACAAACATGTTTGCAGCTGACCTCCACCGGCAGCAGGCTGCGCTGGGCGAATAATTCCATCACCCGGCTCAACGCAGAGGGATCGGCGACGGTCTGGATCTGAAAATAGTGGGATGCGGCCTCTGGAAAGGCAGAGGGATCAGTTTGTTCGGTGGTCTGAGAGGTCTCGGTTCGGGCGGACATGGCGGGTAAGCTCCTGAGAGGAAATTGCTGTAAGCATCATTGAAATGCGACTTCCGTCCCGGCCATCCGTAATGGCCGAGCGGTTAAGTCGCTTCATAATGAGCTGCTCTACAAGCAGTTGCTTACCCTGTCCGAACTTGGTCATGGCGCATAATATAAGGTTTTCAGCGCAATTGTCGAGGCCTGCCCAAAAACCGAGGCCGGTTCCGGGCTAATCCCCCTGTAATTCATCCAGAAACGCCACCTTGTCGTCTTGATCCATGTTGGAATAGGACGCTGCCGTGCGATCGGCGATATGGCTGTAACGGGACTTGATCTGCCGGGCCACTTCACGGGCATCGCCCTGGACGGAAATGGCGTTTAGCGTCTTGTCGTCGATCAACTCTCCCATGGCTTCCCAGCGGCCCTGTTTGGACATGGCGTTCAATTCCGGTTGCAGCTCTCCCATCTCGATGGAATCCAGCACCGGTTTGTAGGCGGGGGTGGAGCCGTAGAAGGCGATTTGCTGGCGCATCTTGGTTTCTTCCGCCGCGATCTCCGTCTCATCCCGGCCGGTCACGGCGAATACGGGATAGGAAATTTCGAAATTTTCCCGCTTTCTGCCCGATTTGGCAAAACCGCGCTCTATGGCCGGGAGGGTGACATTCTCCAAATAGGCTTGCGTTGTGAAACCATGCACCAACAGACCGTCCGCGACTTCACCCGCGACTTCCGCCATCATGGGACCCACGGCAGCCAAATAAACTTTCGGCGGGCCGCTTTCGATATTGGTTGGGGTAAAAAACGGCGTCATCAGGGTATGGGTATAAAACTTGCCCAAAAACTCCAACGGCACACCTTCATGCCAGCAGGCCCAAATGGCGCGCATGGCCAAAATCATCTCCCGCATCCGAGCCGCCGGCGAGGACCAGGGCATGGAATAGCGCTTGGTGATATGGGGTCGGATTTGCGAGCCCAGGCCCAGATTAAAGCGCCCCTTCGCAGCGGCATTCAAATCGTGCCCCACATTGGCGAGGGTCATGGGAGAACGGGCAAAGGCCACGGCGATGCCCGTGGTCAGATCGATTTTCGTGGTGGCCTGAGCGGCCAACAACAGAGGCAGGAACGGGTCATGCGCCGTCTCGATTGATTTCAGGCCGTCATAGCCCATTTCCTCCAGCTCCCGCGCCTCGGCACCGGCTTTATCCAAATCCGAAGTTATGACTGCATCTACTTTCATCGTTCTATTCCTTCATCACTGCAATTTTCTTTTGCCTTGGCCGCGAAAACATAATTCAGATATTCGGCAAAGACCGCCGGTTTTTCCTGACCGTCAACTTCGATCAAATGTCCGGTTTTGAACAAACGCCGCCCCTCGCCCTTGTCGCTGACATCCAACAAAGAGATCCGATCCCGCAGGCGCACGCCCTGCCCGACCACGACAGGGGCCAATATACGCACCTTATCCATGCCGTAGTTCAGGGTATAGGCCGCGCCCTTTGGCCGCACGCCGGCAATCTCCATGAAGTGGGAGAACAAGCTGATCATGAAAAAACCATGCACCAACGTGCCGCCATAGGCACCTTCGCTCTCCGCCCGCTTCACATCGGAATGCAGCCAGGTGGCCCAACGGGTCAATTCGCCGAAACGGTCAACCTGATCCTGATCGATCTCCACCCAATCAGACACCGCCAATTCCTGGCCAACGTAGGTGTGGGCGTTATCAAAAGTGTAGGAAAATTTGGCGTCTGTCATTCAGTCTATACCAGCCGCGCGGATTGCGGTCAGCGCATCGGGGGTATCCACATCCAGGAAAATACTGTCGTCATCCATGGGCACTTCCACCAATACGTCCTCGTGCTGTCCGATCAGGTATTTCGCGCCACTATCGCCGCCAACCTCAGCCATCTCGGCAAAAAAGCTGGCCGCAAACAATACCGGGTTGCCTCGTTTGCCCTGATAGGTCGGCACGCAAATGGCCCGCCCTTCAACAGGATTAAAGGCCGCGATCAGACGGTTTATATGGCTTGGCGTAATGCGGGGCATATCCCCCAACAAGACGACGACGCCGTCGATATCCGCGCCTAACCCGGACACACCCCTTTGCAGTGATGTGCTTAACCCATCGGCGAAGTCCGGATTGTGCACCGTACCCACACCATAAGCTTTCAGGGCAGAGACCACGCTGTCGGCCTCATGCCCGGTTACGGCGATGATCTTAGATATTTGCGAGGCCTGGGTCGCCTCCACCACGCGCAACAACATGGCCTTGCCGTCAATTTCCGCCAACAACTTGTTCGCAGCCCCCATGCGCCGTGACTGGCCCGCGGCTAAAATCAGGGCGGCGATACGCGGCGCGCGCGGTGCAATTTGGGCATTATCGCCGGCCCGTAATTGCGGCCTTGATGGAATTTCCTTTAGCAATCCGCCCGCACCCATGGCGGTAATTTCATCCCGCCCCACGGGTCGGTCCGCGACAAGACGTTGGAGCACCCAATCGAAACCGTTCAGTTTGGGAGATCGGGCACAGCCGGGCAGGCCGATCACCGCCGTATCGCCCTTATGGGCCAGCAGCAACAAATTGCCCGGATCAACCGGCATACCGAAATGATCGATCACACCGCCGGCAACTTCAATCCCAGCCGGCACTTCGTCCCGGCGATCCGTGATGGCAGA
>ENA-OREN01004516-OREN01004516.1-marine-metagenome-genome-assembly--contig:-NODE-4516-length-12097-cov-17.346339_pt1 | contig 12097 bp, 10 predicted proteins | sample MGYA00248624_ERZ508555 | MGnify/ENA primary metagenome ERZ508555 (study PRJEB26222, sample SAMN06267773) | marine metagenome | isolation source: Saanich Inlet, British Columbia, Canada | place...
CGGTTGTTAGTTCAACAAGCCGCGCACCTCATCGATACAGTGGGTAATAAAGAAGCTCGAAAGAAAATATCAATGATTAAGGTTGCTGTTGCCCGTGTTTATCAGCAGATCGCAGATCGTGCTGTGCAACTTTACGGCGCTAAGGGCGTCACAAATGACACACCTGCTGCCCGCGCTTTTGCTAAAGCCCGCGCGTTTAGAATTTACGATGGTCCCGATGAAGTGCACCTGCAAACTATCGCGAGGCTAGAGGCGAGTGAGCAGAATCTGGAAAACTTAACGCACTATTTGTTCGACTGAAGCTGTTCGACGGACCCTTACATCATTCAACGTGCTGTTTGGCTTTTCTGCCGTTTCAAGCCGGTGCGACGCCTGCAGGAACCATGCATCCACTTGATATGGATCATGTCGGTTTCGCTAGAGGAATCAAAGGTGTCGTTATGGGTGATTCTAATCCGCAGACTTTTGTGCGGTACCTGGCCTCGCTGCATGCCCAGGGGAAGTTACCCTACGACAGGTTCGTAAAGTTTTATGATTTCTCGGATATCAACCAGGCAATTGCAGATAGTAAGAGTGGTGAGGTAATCAAACCGATATTAAGAATGGGCAGCTAAACCTTCAACCTGCCATCCAGAATGGGGTCGTTGTCTGGCCTGGTCATGCGAAACGATTCAGTCAGTACAGCGTACTCGTCGTACCCCATACGAGTCAGGATTCGCATCGCCGTCGTGTCAACCCGTCCATCGGTTATAAATTGATCGTTAATGTGTATTCCAACAACCTCGCCAAACACCATTTGGTAGCTGTGATCACCACCACGATGGCGAATGGTATGAGTATCGACCACTACACACTCTATGGCGGCCGGCGATGCAGCCACCCGCGGTGGCTTTACTCTGGTTGATGGGATCATCTCGATGCCGGCGTGCGCCGCTTCATCCATATCCCGGGGAAGATGGGCTGATGTCATGTTCATGACTTCAGCCAGCTCTTCAGTCACCAGGTTGCAAACAAACTCACCCGAACTGATGGCGTTGCTTTCAGAATGCTTTCGTTCATCGGTAAAGCCAACAGCACCATCTTTCGTTGTCAGCCCGGGCGTGGCGCTAAAGATCACGATGTCGGGATTATCTGCGACCGCCTGGAAGTAGCTATAGGGTGCAAGGTTGACGTTGCCTTCCGGGGTCAGGGTTGAAATCCAGCCGATAGGGCGAGGTGCAATCAGCGCCTTAAATGGGTTGAAAGGTAAACCGGGTGCGGCTGATGTTTTGTTGCGGGCTTCTGTGTCGTAGTACAAATCTGGTTCCAGGTAGAATACTGAACCGATAGTATAAACGGATTCATCTGGTACGATTCATGCTAAAAGGCTAAAAGGCTAAAAGGCTAAAAGGCTAAAATGTAGAGGTTTCAGTTTTGAGTGATATTCTGGCATCGGATAGCACCTATACCGAAGACGAAAGGGCGCTGCTAACCAGGTTGTGTGATTTGATGATTCCGGCGGGTAAGGGTCGACCCTCAGCCGCTGACCCTGAACTGTTCAACGACATCCTTTCCCGGCTTTCGACCCATGAAGCTGTATTGAAGCCCGCGTTAGCTATTCTGGCGACGCTCGCATTAGAAAAACTTACCGCCAGTGAACAGGTGACGCTAATAAACCAGCATCGGCAAGCGTACGCTACTTTTTTCCAGGTCTTCGAATCACAGGTCATCCAGGCTTACTACGCTAATTCAGCCGTTCTTACATCGCTCGGTGTTAATGCACCGTCTCCGTATCCGGGAGGTTACGACGTTGAGGAAACCGACTGGTCGCTGCTGGACCCGGTCAGAGGTCGTGAACCTTTCTATCGGATATTGGAATCGGGGGAGTAGGGATGTCCAATGAACCGGTTGATGTACTCATCATTGGCGCTGGTGCTTCGGGGGCGGCTGTCGCCTGGAGCCTTGCTGACACTCGCATGAGGATTCTGTGTCTGGAACAGGGCGACTGGGTTAACTCCGCTAACTACCCATCCGCTGGCCCTGGATATGAAACCCGCCAGGATTTTGCGATTAGACCCAATGATCGTCAGCTCGATGTTGACTACCCTATTGATGATGGTGAATCTCCGGTAAAGGTCGTGAACTTTAATGGCGTAGGTGGCGGGACTATTTTATATATGGCGCACTTCCCGCGCTTTCATCCGTCGGATTTTCGGACTCGCAGCCTTGACGGTGTGGGTGAAGACTGGCCGATTGATTACGCAACACTGGAACCCTACTTCGCAGAAAATGATCGGATGATGGGTGTTGCCGGTCTTGCGGGTGATCCCGGTTGCCCGCCCAAGGAAATACAATTACCTCCAGTGCCCCTCGGCAAGCTTGGTGAAAGAATTGCCGGCGGTTTCAATGAGCTTGGATGGCATTGGTGGCCGTCAGAAAGTGCAATTGCGACTAAGCCTTATAATGGTCGTGATCGTTGCCTGAATCTTGGTCCCTGCAGTTCCGGTTGTGCCCAGGGGGCAAAGGCGAGTACGGATATCACATACTGGCCCTATGCCATTCGAGCCGGAGTTGAATTACGAACACGATGTAGAGTGCGTGAAATCACCGTGGACAAAAAGGGAATGGCGACAGGTGTCATTTACTACGACGTAAACGGCATCGAACACGAGCAGAAAGCCGCAGTTGTCATCGTCGCCTGTAACGGTGTGGGCACACCACGGCTTCTACTGAACTCAGTATCAACGGCATTCCCTGATGGGATTGCCAACGGTAGCGGATTGGTAGGCAAGAATCTGATGTTGCATGCAATGGCGGTTGTTCAGGGTCAGTTTGATGCCCGCATTGATGGGTTTATGGGTCCCATTGGTTGCGCGCTCTGGAGCAAAGAATTCTATGAAACCGATCCGTTGAGGAAGTTCAAACGAGGCTACACGATGGAAGTCGTGCGAGGCAGTGGACCTTCTGGCACAGCACTTAATGGGATGATGATGGGCCTGCTGCCCTGGGGCAGTGAACATCATGCAGCATTCGATCAGTTGTTCGATAAAGCGGGGAGTATTTGTGCAGTTGGTGAGGATCTTGCCGAAGAACACAATACGGTCACGCTGGACCCGGAGGTCGTGGATTCGAACGGCATTCCTGCCGTGAAAATATCTTACACATTGGGTGAGAATAGCCAGAAGATGATTGAGCATGCTGGCGAGCGAGCGAAAGAAGTCTTTAACGCTGCGGGCGCAATTGCCACCAGTCCTACCATCAGTTCTGGCGTCTCGAGTGGCCATTCCATGGGTACCGCCAGGATGGGAACGGATCCAACGCGATCCGTCGTCAATGAATGGGGACGAAGCCACGAAGTCAAAAACCTGTTCGTGGTCGATAGCAGTGTCTTTGTGACCTCCGCGGGTGTTAATCCGACGAGCACGCTTCAGGCCGTTTCGCTCTATATCGCCGATTCCATGAAGAAGCGTTTAGCGACCCTGTTTGATTAAAAAGACTTAACACAGCAGCGGCAACAGAAGTCAGGCCAACGGTAACCTCAGCACGCCGGTAGAAAAGCAGGTTCTGCCCAGCGTGCGGGTGGTTAAGCGGTAAGGGCCTCTAGTGATTCCCAATGCAGCTCGCCAAAATTGCCGTTAGGATTTACCGGTTGTAGGCAGACGTGGGTGGCACCCGCATCCATATGTTCCTGGATACGGGATTTGATCGCATTCGCGTTACCCCATGCAAAGGTAGTATCAATAAATTTATCACTCAAATCATTGATGTCATCTTCAGTGAGCCCCATGCGAAGCCAGTTATTCCTGTAGTTGGGCAAACCCTGATAGATTTTTGCAACGGGTCGGGCCAGTTCGCGAGCTTTGTCAGGATCACTTTCAAGAATCACCTTCTGCTCGACGCACAACATGGCATCTGGTCCCATGATCTCGCGAGCAAACCTTGTATGTTCAGGAGATGAAAAGTAAGGGTGCGCGCCTTGGCAGGCAGAGGCTGCAAGTTCCAGCATCTTTGGGCCCAGTGCCGCGATCACAGTGGCTGGGGGCTCTGCAGGCTCAATACTTGAGTAGGGTGCCGCCGCCATACCTTGCAGGTAGCTTCGCATCGTTGCGACCGGTGGACCATATTTAAGGCCACGCACGCCCTCGACCAGCGGTTTGTGTGAGACGCCAAGCCCCAGCAAAAAACGTCCATCGGACTGTTCTGCCAGCGACTTTTGCGCTGCCATGGTGACGCCAGGTTCGCGGTGATAGATATTCATGATGCCGGTGGCAACATTCAGCTTCTGTGTGTTCCCGAGCAGCCAGGATGCCATTACCACGGGGCTTTTGCCCACCGTCTCTGGAATCCAAAGGGTTCCAAAACCTAGCGACTCTATTCGTTGTGCAGCCTTTGCTGCCTCAAAAGAACTAAGCCCATCGAAGAAATACCAAATGCCTAATTTTCCTGTATCCAATGTTGACTCCAAAATATCTGATAACCAAATGACATCATGCGTTACTCCTAAAGTTCGCACAACAGTATTGCCCGGCGTTTTATCTCCCGGTTGCTAAACGGGAGAGTGGATTGGGGGCACTCAGCGTTTCATCAAACGCTTCGGCTAACAATTTGCTTCGCTCAATGGTCTGGTTCCAGTACTGCAATCTTTCGTCTTGCTTGAAGCGTTGAAAATCGCCTCGGTCGGGAATCTTTTGATATGGCAAAGAGGCAATATATGACGTTGAAGGCGCGACAAGTACCAAACGCTCCAGTACTGCGGGGTGAATTCTTCGCCAACGCATTGCTTTGTCAAACCAGCCTTTTGTAATGGAGTCTGTAAAGTGTGGGTACAACACCAAACCATCGCCCGCGTAATTGTCAAAATCAAAGTGATAGTCGATGATGCCGCCATCCCAATATTGGCCCTTGGGAGCGCCATTAATATCACGATGACCGGACATCAGGAACGGTATAGAGCCGCTGGCTAGCAATGCGCTACGTAAATTAGTGCTGGAAAGAGGCACGTGAACCGTGTCGAAATCCCTGAACTGAAATGCTGTGCTCGCGCCTGAGCTGAACACTGCACGTTGAAAACCGTGTGCAAGGAAAGTGCGATTGATGCTGTTCGCGATTGCGGCGAAGGCCATGCCCAGTGCAACTGCACCGCGACTGTTACTGTTGTTCAGACCGCGTCCGCGTGCAGTGACGATGTGTGTGGTGAAACGTGTGTGCTGAGAAATATGTGCGGCTGTCCCGGGAGTAAGGACACCATCCATCACCCATTCACACAATTCATCTACCACTTCTGTCGGGCTGCGTGTTTCGTTTTCTTCCCACGTTTGGTTCAGGTAACGGTCCTGTAGAATCTCAATTGCCTGAGCTGGGTCAGGCGACGCCAGCGCCGCATGTCGCCAGCTTCCAATCGATGAGCCGTATAGTTCCATCGGATGATGACTGCGTTGTAGGAAGTCGCCGAAAAGAAACCGGTCAAGATGTCCCAGGCCCAATAGTTTGGCTCCCCCTGAAGCGCCAACCATCGCTTGAAACAAATGAGGCTGCCAGCCCTCCGCTGCCAGCCGCTCGCGGGCCGTTTTCCCCGCGATAATCGTTAGCGGGAATGCTGATGCTGGTTGGTGCTTTATTCTGCCTCCTTTGTACGGGCGGCCATTGATGCCTCTGTTAGCTCTCTCAGCCACTCGTCTGTGGCTCTATCTTCAAGAATTTCAATAATTTCACTATCTGGCCCTTTGATATAGGTTGTTTTATGTAAACCCAGGTCCTGCGGCGTTGTGTTGGCGTGGTAACCGGCATCTGTCACTTTGCGATACAGTTCATCAACGTTGTCGGTTTGTAATGCGAAGTGCGTGACGCCCTTGTCGGAGGGGTTGTAGTCGGACGCAAGTGCTCGCCCAACAGGATTGTCCCATTGCCAGAGCTCAATCATCGTATCGCCCGCGCGCAGCCAGACAACCCTGCCCCTGGCGTTCGCCATGCCAACAACACTACTCAGGCGCTCGTTTCCTGGAACATCTGAGTCAAAAATGACGTCAAGCTCAAGAAGGTCCCTATAGAAAGTCAGCGACCTGTCCATGTCGCTGACGCTGATACCAGTGTGGTTAACTCGCGTTATTGTCATTTCAGTTTGTCCGTTCGGTGTTGGTATAGAGAGGATTCTCGCACAACTTTGCGTGCCGAAATATTCACAATAGTCGGAAATTTACAGGGTTACCCTGGTTTGATCATTTCAGCCGGCCAGTCGGGATCTTGCCCGCTAGCATCTACGCCCGGGTTGTCGAATATCGGCCAGTCAGAATAAACAACACAGAACAGGCAGAGTGTCCGGGAGGGTTCAGTATTGGATAGTTCTCAGAGCGGCTTGCCGTTGGTATGCGCGACAATCCGGGAGCGGATATCCGGGAGCGCATCAAAGTTGTTGGGAACGCAGAGCCGGAAGCAGGCAGATGCGCTGGCCAGTGCTGAAATACTTTTTATGTCGTTAGACAGGATTGCTTTGTTGGTGACGTCGAGTAGAAACCTGTGGCTTAACAAGCCTACGACAGCCTCTTGTGTAGTGACTGACTTAATTTCAATCTCATCGGCAGGGTTTTTCTCCAGGAAATAGACATGTTTGAGTGGCCGAGCCACTGCGCAGTGAAACTGAGAGTGGCTGTCGGCTTGCGAGGAGCCTAGTTGCCATTTGCCAATTGAATTTTTTGTTGCCCCGATGTCTGAAAATGACAGCTTCAATGTTTCAAAAGTGTCCTCCCATATTCGCAGTGAGGGATGCCCCGGCATGACATGGAAGCCTGAAGGTTGTTTGTTCAGCCAAACGCAGTCATCTGCCAGAAAGCGATAACCATTGGTGGCGAAGTCTGCAGCGAGCGTTGACTTCCCAGTACCGGAATCAGCCATAAAAACCACAGAACATTGATCGATTTCAACAGCGCTCGCATGGAATACAAGCTGTCGTTGCTGGCTTAAAGCAAGCGGCAAGACCAGATTTTGATAGACTTCTTCCACCAGCTCGGGTGCGATGCCCGGGGCCGGTCTGGTATTGATTTTGTCAGCATTTTGGCTGACGAAAAAGTCTGCTAGTCCCAAAAATCTAATCAGGAAACAATCGTCCAATCGATAGAACTCGGGGTGATATCCCCCGGATTTTTGTGGCCACTCGTTAAAGGCAGGTTCCGTGGTGGGCAGTTGTTCCCGGGCAACGTCAATCTGCCAGTCTGGCATCGGGGGTTGCCGAAATGAGGCTTCAATGTTTTTCAACCGGTAAGTGACGCCATGAAGGCAGCCGGCTGGATATTAAGCGAGCCGTAGACTGTCGTTTTGAAAACTACCGGCGATGCGGTCGCGTCATGATGACCACTATTAATCTTTGTCAGCAGTCTTACCGTCCGCATCAGACTTACCCTTTCCTGACCCGTGGGTGATGTGACTCAATCGGCCGAACAGCTGCAGCGTTGGGCTTTTGTAAGCCTTTCTGCCATTGGTAGTTGTTCCTGTGTTTTCTGTTGCTTTGCCTGACTGGCTCCCCGTGGTGTTCATCGCTAGTGTTGTTCCCTACGTAAGAGGCGGATTGCAATTCATCGTATCTGACGATTCGCTCGTAAATATTACATCACAAAACAACAAATTCCACAAAGCCCAAGGGGGCTCGTCGTGCTCTAAACCACGATCGTAAACGTCGAAGTACTGGTTTACCAGAGACTGGTGTACCCAGGCGTGGCGTTTTGGCGGGATGTCGCCTGTCAGTGCCGACCGAAGATTTTTAGTATAGTAGTCAAAGGTGACTGAAAATTCGGCTTTTGTTGTCCTTGTGAGTACTTTTTCGGGTAGCAATTCTTGCAATGCCTGACGATGAACATATTTGTTCAATCCTTGTCGATATTTCAGGCGTTTTGGTAACATGAGGGACAGCTGAACCATTGCTTTATTCCAGTAGGGTCGTCGGGTCTCAATGCCGAAGGTGGCGGCGTATCGCTCCCTGACCTGGTGGTTCTTGAGGAAAAAGGCATTCTGCAGCAGGGAAATTTCACGCAGTTGGCCGGGCAGGCGTATTTTTTTCGCAGGGATCGTTGGCTGATTTTCAATGCGCTGTTTTAATTCATCCTGTAGGTGTTGGACCAGCCACTGGTGAGTCCCTGGCATTTCCGCTTTATTAGCAATTATCTTGTTGATCTGCTCCACTGCTATACGGGGTAAAGTCATGACCCCGATATCGCGTAGGAGTCGCCCGACACCGCCTGCAAAGCTATCATTAGAGATATCATCGACAACAGTATTGAACAGGCCGGTCCAGTCTTTCTCGACAAGGCCGTCCTGGTACACCCCGTATCGCCCCCCCAGCCATTCGTCACCGCCTTTTCCATCCAGCAGGACGCGACTGTCACTCGACTGCACAGCCGCCAGTTCATTGGCAAACATTGCAGTGTTAGGGGTCCCGGGGAGGTCGCGATAAATGCCAGCACGTTTGAGATATGAGGAGAAGTCCGGGTAGGCCGGCTCAATTTCCTGGATAGGCAAGTCCAGATGAGCACCCACCGCCCGTGCGTAGTCGATCTCGTCGGCATCGGTATCACCGGAAAAGTTAAGCGTATAACCGGTGAGACCAGGTGCAGCGAGTTGATCGTGATGGTCAAGATGAGCTGCCATCGCAAATATGGCGGAAGAGTCCAGCCCGCCGCTGACCTCGATAGAAATGGGATTTTGTGACCTTGACTGTCTTCTGACGATGTCTGTGAATAACTCACGATAGTGCTCGATGTAGTCGCTGTCTTTTGCATAGTGGAGCGTCGCAAACAGATCAGGAGACCAGTATTGCCGGGTTTTTGGGCCCTGAGCGTCCACTTCCATGTAATGTGCCGCATCAAGACTGTTAACCCCCTGCCAGAGAGTCTCGGTTCGTGAAATCCATTCGTCCGCAAGGTATTCCGCAAGTACACCTTTATTGGCTATCTCCGGTACGCCGGGCACGGCAAGTACAGCGTGCAGGTCTGAGGCAAAAACCAGACTGGTGCCGCTCCAGTGGAAATGAAACGGTTTATTACCGATGGGGTCACGGGCACAAAACAGGTGGCGGCTATCTGTGTGCCAGATAGCCAGCGCGAAGTCACCATCAATGTTATCCAGGCACTGTCGTCCCCAGAGCCTGTAGGCGTGCAAAACGAGTTCGGCATCTGACCGATTGCGCAATACCCGACCTTTTGACAACAACCTTTCGCGCAGTTCTACCCAGTTATCAACCCGTCCGTCCATGACCATAACAAGCGCCCCGTCTTCGCTGCTGACGGGTTGCCGTTCCAGCAATGACTCGGGCGTGCTATGTAACTGACAATGGCTAAGAGCCGCGCCGCATGATGCCTCGTCTGGCCAGTGAGTAGTGCCGTCCTTGCCGCGGTAGTGCATCGCGCTGGTCATCATTATCATTTCTTCGTGAGGCACGGGTTTGCCGTCGAAATGGATAATCCCGGCAATGCCGCTCACAGGTTGCAGGCTCTTTGGCAATTAAGGACAGACCCATACTGGTGTCGTCGTGAGGGAGGGTAAGACGCTGTAAAACATGAGAAGGTAGCAGATCGCATAGATTAAATTATAGCTCGTGCAGGGCCGTGGTTTGCTATAATCGGACAATATATATCGCTAAATAGAGAATATGAATTTAAACCAGACATTCACGATATCCGACGAGGTGATCTGCCAGGTGCTCGACGATGAAAGTGTATTGCTTGACCTTGCCAGTGAAAACTATCTCGGGCTTGACGAAGTTGGTACCCGGATCTGGCAGCTCATCGATGATGGCGAAACGATGCGCTCTGTGGTGGCGACCATGCTGGACGAATATGACACGAATGAAGACACCCTGGTTGGGGATCTGGATAAGTTTTTGAATGACCTGCAGGCACAGGGACTCATCACGCCGGTTGGTTGATGAGCAGTATGGCGGGTCGACCCTTGTAACAAGATTATAGGTACAAGATTCTTGTTACAAAATTTCTGTTACAAAATTCTGGCGGCGTGAACAAACCTGTTGTTTTTTGATACCCCGAAACGATCTTTGTATTCTTAAAGATACGGGAGTCTATGGTAACATGCGGCTTCGATTTTTGGGGTGGTTTAGGTGATCCGGGGGGATTGCGCCATCAAATCACTTCAGTTGGCTTTGGAAATTCAATGAGACCCCTAAAGAGACATAAAGACGCCAGTGGCAAACTGTTCCTGGAAGTACCACTGCGTGGGGGTGATCTGATCCGGCACCCGTTACTGAACAAGGGTACGGCCTTTAGCGCACAGGAACGTGAGGACTTCCATCTCACCGGATTGTTACCCCATGAGAGCAATACGCTGGAGCAACAGGTACAGCGCGCGGGCTCTGCTATCCGTCGAATTACAGAGCCGATGGATAAGTATGCCAGCCTGGTGACGATGCAGAACAGAAATGAGCAGCTATTCTTTTCTGTGCTTTGCGCCAATCTGCAGGAGCTGATGCCGATCATCTATACGCCGACAGTGGGTCAGGCGACGCAACGCTTCAGTCACGAATTTCGTGGTGGCCGGGGCCTGTGGATTACACCGGATCACAAAGGAAAGATGAAGGATATTATACGCCGCGGTCCTTTCTTCGACGACATCAGACTTATTGTCATCACGGACAGCGAATCCATTCTTGGTATCGGTGACCAGGGTGCCGGGGGTATGGCAATTAGTGTCGGCAAACTGGCACTTTATACCGCTGGTGCAGGTATTCATCCCGCCGAGACCCTGCCCATTTGTCTGGATGTCGGCACGAATAACGAAGAGCTCCTGAATGATGATTTGTACCTGGGTTGGCGCCACCCGCGTTTGACCGGCGAAGAATACTTCGCACTGTGCGAAGAGTTTGTGGAAGCCGTCGCCGAGGTTTTCCCCAAAGCGCTGATTCAATGGGAGGACTTTCGTAATAATAATGCGCTCATCCTGCTGGAAGAGTATCGAAATCGTTTTCTTTCTTTTAACGATGACATCCAGGGGACTGGCGCAGTCGCGCTGGCTGGTGTGCTCTCGGGCCTGCGGGTCAAGGGTGAGAAGCTGGCGGGCCAGCGCATAGTCATACATGGTGCCGGGGCAGCCGGCTACGGTATTGCGCTGCAAGTTATGGACGAGCTTTCCCAGCTTGGTTTGTCTGACGAAGAAATTAAGGAGTCCATTGCTGTTCTGGATAGTAAGGGTCTGGTTATTGCTGATCGACTTGAAGATGGCCACTATAAGCAGAAGCTTGCCTGGCCAAGAGAGTTGGCACAGAAGTACGGTCTGGATGTAAATGACCCAAACCTTGAGCTTGTCGTTGATAACTACAAGCCGACGATCTTGATTGGTTCGTCTGGGTCACCAGGAGCGTTTCACCAGGAAATCGTTGCGTCGATGCTCACTCATACAGAGCGACCGATTATTCTGCCTTTCTCCAACCCAACCAGTTTGTCAGAAGCGGTACCCGCCGACCTGCTCAAATGGTCTAACGGCCAGGCTCTGGTTGCTACCGGCAGCCCCTATGAACCGGTAGAGCTCAATGGACGAAGTTATGTCATTGGTCAGGGAAACAACGTCTTTATCTTCCCTGGTCTGGGACTGGGTGCGCTGGCATCGGATTCGACACAGGTGACCGATGGTATGGTCAGTGCAGCGGCGATCGCGCTGGCAAAATCGGTTAAAGACGAAGAGCTGGAAACAGGATCACTGTACCCGTCGGTCGTGCGCCTGCGTGAAGTATCACGCCAGGTTGCCCTGGCGGTGGCACTTCGAGCAGTGGAAGAGGGCGTTGCGCCGATGAGGACCGAACTGGAGATTCAGGCGGCCCTGGACGAAATGATCTGGGAGCCAGTCTATCCTGAATATGTCCCGGTATAAGGGACATTGACCAGGACCCCAGGCGCCGCTAGAGATAAGCAGCTTAAAAGGCTGCTTACTTTGGTTGCATCCTGATACCGCCATCCATCCGAATGGTCTCACCATTCATATAGTCATTCTCGATTAACATTTCTGCAACGCGGGCAATTTCCTGAGGTTCACCGAGGCGTCTAGGGAAGAGAACGGTATTGGCCAGTGACTCTTTGGCCGGCTCGGGTAAACCCTGCAGCATTGGTGTGTTGATCAGGCCCGGTGC
>ENA-OREN01004517-OREN01004517.1-marine-metagenome-genome-assembly--contig:-NODE-4517-length-12095-cov-2.710684_pt1 | contig 12095 bp, 9 predicted proteins | sample MGYA00248624_ERZ508555 | MGnify/ENA primary metagenome ERZ508555 (study PRJEB26222, sample SAMN06267773) | marine metagenome | isolation source: Saanich Inlet, British Columbia, Canada | place...
GCCGCTATTTCGTCTGTTACTTCCGAATATTCAATATCGAAACCAACGGCATTTCGTCTTAAAGTTTCCATTTGGCGCTCTTGTGCACATAAAAGATATTCATCATCCGCAACACGGAAAACGGTTCCGTCATCTATGACCATGCCTTCGTCGTCACACCAAACGGTGTAAGCAACACGTCCCACACGAATTTTTGTCATATCACGCGGTAGCAAGCGGTTCATAAAATCAAGTGCGTCAGGGCCTTTAATCCGGTATTTTGACATGGGCGTGATATCAAAGATGCTCGCTGAGTTACGAATAGCGAAATACTCAATCGTCGTGTCTTCGAGAACGGTAGGCGTCGTATATTCTGCCCAGCGATGCCATTCGTTTACATAATCATGTTCTTTAATTTTATTATAGAACGGAGAATATTTTACCGCACTGCGCCAATGATCTGATTTTAAGGGGTCTGGTTTTAGCTCAGATGTCATTTTTCTTCTCCTTTAAGTATGGCTTGGGCCGCGTTTCTACCGGCAGCACCCATGACACCACCACCCGGATGAGCGCCTGCGCCGCAAATATACATTCCGTCAAGCGGTAGCGCATATCTCGACGCTTCTGGAACGGGCCGTAACATGAGCATCTGATCAAGGGTTAGTTCGCCGTGATGCCAATTGCCACCGACGAGGCCGAAACGGTCCTCCAGATCTTTTGGTGTAATAAGCTCAGCATGTTCGATATGCTCCCGAATATCAGGGGCGAATTCAGCGATGCGGTTAATGCACGTTTCCAAGAAGTCCGCTTTCGCCTGATCCGTCCAGCCGCCTTTTAATTCATAAGGCGCATATTGCACAGTTGCCGATAGAACATGGCCCTTTTCCGTAAGACTGCTATCAACCACAGACGGTATGGATATTTCCATCATTGGTGAAGTTGATACTTCACCATATTTCACATGATTAAAGGCACGTTCCACCTGATCCTGAGACGGCGCAATCACCAGTCTGTTTTTAAGATCATCTTTCGCTAAACCTTTAAAATCAGGAAGATCCCGAAGAGCAATATGAAGCTTCGCCGCCGCGCCACGCATGCGAATATCGCCAATACGCTTTACGAAGTCCGCTTCAAAATGTCTTGTCCCGACCATATCATAAACTGTCGTTTTCATATTAGCGTTGGACGCTACGATTTCGGCACTTAGCACTTCACCGTCTTCTAACGTAACACCCGTGACCGCACAATTATCAACATCAATTGATTTTACGCGGGCACCGGTTCTCACTTCTGCACCATTTGCAATTGCTGCATTTGACATTGCTTCTGTCACCGCACCCATTCCACCTTCAGGAATATCAACCGCGCCGGCCTTTCCCGCCGCGATGCGGTAAAGGAAGTTTAGGAAATTACCCGGTGAATAAGGCCCGGTGTGGGTTCCGAGCACGGCGTCAAATGACAGCGCGCCTTTTAAATGTTCGTTATCAAATTCATCATCAAGCACGTCACGGATATTCATTCCGATCATGCGCAGGAGTTCTGACATTTTTTCCGCACCGAGGCCAAAACGTAATTTCCAACCAAGCTTCATCGCGGAGACTTTATCGTCCCAATCAAGATTAAAGATATCCATTGGCGGAAGGTCAATTAAAAACCCGAGCGTTGCGGCATATTCATGCATTAGGCTCATAAATTCTTTATAATTTTCCGCATCAGTTTCATTAATGCCGCCGCCCTTAACACTATTTTTAGTCAGGCGCATATGATCACCATCTGCATCAAGTGCGATGGTGGAAATATTGCTGGCCGACAGTTTTAAGCCATGTTTAGTCAGGTTTAAATCTTTTGAAACCTTGCCGTTGAGTTGGTTAAGGAATTGCGCACAGGATGACACTTTTTTACCGTAGCTAAGCTCGCCTGTGATAGCAGCGCCACCAACTTGGTTCTCAGCTTCAAGCACAACAACTTTTTTTCCTGCTTTAGCAAGATAAGCCGCGCAGACAAGTCCATTGTGACCGCCGCCGACGATGATTACATCGTATGATTTATTTGTATTATCAGTCATCGCCTTCGTCCTCCGGTACGGTGGTACTTATATTCATATCCATCAAAATCTCACGGGCTGAGTTTGCGCCCGGCGCGCCCATCACACCACCACCTGGGTGGGTCGTTGAACCACTTAAGTATAAGCCACCTACTGGCCCGCGGTACTGAGCACATCCATGAAACGGACGGTTAAACATCAATTGGTTTAAGGATAACTCGCCCTGGAAGATATTCCCTTCGGTTAAGCCAATTTCATTATCGATCACTTGACCGGATCTTACTTCTACATGTTCAATAAGATCTTTGAAGTTAGGGCTATATTTCGCAATGCTATTAATTACATTGTCACCAAATTGCTTGAGCAGATCATCATTCCAGTCCTCGCCTTTGACCCTTGCTGGGCAGTACTGAACAAAACAGGTCATGTAATGTTTGCCGGGAGGTGCCATTGTCGGATCGGTAAGCGTTGGGATGAGAAGATCAACATAAGGGTTTGTTGACCACATGCCGTCTTTCCATTCATCATATCCGCGCTCGTAAGCTTCCATATTATCAACGATATGGAAATCGCCTTTAATAAGCTCGCTTCCTTTTGGCAGGGCGGTAAATTCCGGCACGCCATTAAGTGCAATATTTAGTTTACCTGATGAACCACGGCTTTTATAACGCTTGGCCGCTTTTACGACCTTCTCACCAGCATCCTTCGGATCCATCAAGCCAAGGAACGTTTTCTTGGCATCAAGGTTTGATACGACACGATCAGCGAGTATCTCTTCACCGTTTTCAAGGCGTACACCTGTAACCTTGCCGTTTTTGACCATAATCTGATCAGCACCGGCGTTTGTTCTAATCTCGCCGCCATGTTCTTGAACGGCTCCGGCGAGGGCACCAGAAACCGCGCCCATTCCACCGCGCGGAAAGCCCCAGGCACCAACGGCACCATCCACATCACCCATATAGTGATGAAGAAGCACATAGGCGGTTCCCGGCGAACGTGGACCAAGATTTGTACCAACGACCGCGGAACCTGCTTTATGAGCTTTAATTAGGTCCGATTCGAAAAATTCATCAAGGAAATCACCGACACTTACGGTGAAGAATTTCATAAAGTCATGTAAATCTTTTTGTCCGAGGTCAAAAAACTTTTTACCAAGGTACCGAAGTTCATCAAGATCGCGGAATTTGAAACTTGTCGGGTCAGGCGGCGTTCTAAGCAGCATTGGCCGAATGAAACGACACCATTTTGCCATTTGGTGATAATAACGGTCATATGCATCAACATCGACTGGGCTATGACGTCTTATTTCGCGGCGCATCACTTCATGGTCACTAAAGCTACCGAGATAATCACCACTATCGGTTAGTGTAAAACCACCATTATAGGTGACAACCTGAAGTCCGTGTTTTGCCAGATTGAGATGACGATAAATTTCCGGCCTAAACAGACTGGCGAGGTAAGAACAGTTTGAATATTTCCAATCTTCGTGAAGATTACGGCTAACGGTGGCACCACCGATATAGTCGTTCTTTTCCACCACCAGAACATCAAGCCCGGCTTTCGCCAAGAATGCCGCATTGGTTAGGCCATTATGACCAGCACCAACAACAATAACATCATATTTTTTCATAGCTACTTTTCCTTAAGCGAGTTTGACAGTTAAGAATCAAACCTTAAATACCCGGCGACTATGCCAATAAATAATTATTTTGTCTAGCCATAAAATGAATGAATACTTATTCAGTAATTTAAACTAACCTTTTATATTGACTTTACTATTTATTATTATAATATTAAATGATTATTGATATTGGAAACAAATATGACGGCAATAGCCAAACCTCAAGCCCGAAGACGCGCCGCAAAAGTTGTCCGCCGCCGTCAACTGATTGATGCGGCTATTGAATCTATTGCCAAACGGGGCCTTGGTGATACAACACTGGCCCATGTTTCACAAGCTGCCGGCCTTAGTCAGGGCATCGTCAACCTTCATTTTGCTAGCAAAGAAAACCTGCTAAATGAAACGCTCAAGCATCTCAGAGCAGAATATGAACAGAACTGGCGCGCTGCCCTTGAAAAAGCGCCAGACGATGATCTGGCTAGTCAACTTTCCGCCCTACTGAGGTCCGATTATATGTCGACCGTTGCCAATAAAAAGAAGCTCTCCGTTTGGTTCGCTTTTTGGGGCGAAGCAAAATCACGGCCGACTTATAAGAAAATAAGTCAGGAAAGAATGACTGACTATACGGAAATTCTTGAAACATTATTAGAACGGCTGATCAATGAGGGCGGTTATTCAGAAATTAACACCCCCAGCATGACGCAAGGCATTACCGCTATGGCAGACGGACTGTGGCTGAATATCCTGATATCTGCCAGCGGCTTTAAACGAAGTGATGCTGAAAAGGTTATGATGCAGTATCTGCGAGCGACATTTCCAAAACACAAAGACGCCTTTTATTAAAAGAGGTAACCGCAAAATATTTGCATAAAATAATTAAAACCTTATATTGTACAAATGTACAATATCTGCCAATTGGAAATTAAATATGAGCGCTGACAAGTCATTATCTGATCTATTAAATTCATATAATCAAGGTTATTCACTAGAGCAGGGCTTTTATAAAAACCCTGATATCTACGATGAAGAAATTAAAAAAATATTTCTCCATCACTGGATGTTAGCGGGTCACACGTCGCAAATCCCAAATGCGGGCGATTTTTTCCTGTTCGAATTTGATATAGAAAGCATCATCATTACAAGAAATAAACAAGGAGAGGTTAAAGCTCACTTAAATGTATGCCGCCATAGAGGATCGCATGTTTGTCTTGAAAAAGAGGGAAACACAACTGCCTTCACCTGCCCTTATCATGCATGGAGTTATGATCTGGACGGCAAGCTTATCGCAGCACGTATTATGGAAGCGGATTTCGAAAAACAGGAAAACGGACTTCATCCGGCACAAGTGGGACTTGTCGGCGGGCTGATTTTTATTAGTCTTTCGGATAATCCGCCGTCGCTTAATGCAATGCACGAAGATTTAGCGGATGTTTATGACCAGTTCGGTTTTGATAATATGAAACTGGTAAAGCAAACCACATATCCGGTTGAGGCAAACTGGAAACTGGCCGTTGAAAATTATCAGGAATGCTATCACTGCGCGCCTTCTCATATTGATTATGCGAAAATCCATGCACTTGCCCTCGCGCCAAAAAAATTCGCCCCCCTTAAAGAGGCATTCTTAAAGGAAACCACCTGTAACGTCAGAACTAAATCATCTTCTTACTATTTTGATTTGGCTAAAGACGGCGATGAAGGGTATCAATATGACCGTAATCCGCTGTTTAAAGGAATGAAAAGTGGCAGCCTTGGCGGTAAGCCTGTTGCACCGCTGCTGGGTAAAATAAATGAATACGGCGAAGCGGCATCGGAATTTTCCTTAGGCCCTGTAACATTTTTTCTAATTTATGATTATCATATGGTTGGCTACCGCTTTCTTCCTACGGCGCACAACACATGCGTTGCCGATGTTTTCTGGTTTGTGCGCGCAGATGCGGTTGAAGGGGAAGATTATAATCTTGAAGAACTTACTTGGCTTTGGCATGTGACTATATTGGATGATGAAAAAATCATTATCGATAATAGAAAAGGTGTCGATTCACATTTTTATAGTCCGGGAAAATTATCGGGAATGGAAGATATGGAACAACATTTTCTAGACTGGTATATAAACGCCATGACGTAAGGCCTGATCGCTATATATCCGTAACAACCCGGCTTAAAATAGGATATAATTCCCGGATAAGCTCGATATCCCTGTCTTCATCAGGTTTTTTCGGATCACTGACCATTATTTTTAAAGACTTTATTGCTTTTAATATTTCTTCAGCTTTCGGTTTATTGTCAAACTCGCCAGAAAATACTTTCCGGAGCCATTTACAAATTCGCGTTACTCTCGGCCAGCCAAATGTCGCGGCCTCGGATTCAAGCTCATAAGCCATCCGGATAATATCCTGGGGGCTATTCTGTATAATTGCTTGCTCAAGGTCGTGAACTCTATCGGTCAGATTGCCGCTAAATTCCATTGCGGCTTTTTTTACGGCATTTTCTGCGCGCGCCATCATTTCTGTATGGGATTTTTTGGTATTTTTATCCATAAATCAAACCAGACAATATTTTTTGGAGATGTACTTAGGTGTCGCGACGATCATTTTCGCCTTTCCATTCGGATTTATTGCCCTTACGGCGCCTACGGTTTGGCCCGATATATTCTTCCACATCTATAAATTGGCGCTTGTTATTAATAGCATTATCAAGTTTCTGCAATATCTGGTCCGGTGAAAATGGCTTGCTGATAATTTCACTAACGCCTGCATCACGGGCATCAATAATTGTCTCGATACTGGTGACGCCTGTTACCAGGATGATAGGAATTTCTGACGAATTTTTACTGCTTTGCTTTGCTCTGATGTTCTTTATAAAATCAATGCCTTTTTTATCTTCCATAATGAAATCAACAAAAATGCAATCCATTTCTGTATTATAATATTTTTTCTCGGCTTCTTCGAGCGTATGACAAACCATTATTTCAGCAATGCCAAACGCCTCCAATATTGAATACAATGTTTTTGATATAAAAACATTGCTATCAACGATAAGAATTTTTAAATTTTTAAGTTCAGCCAGTTCCATAAAACGGTGTCCGTATTTTATGTTTTCATTAATAAATGGTTTTATAAAGTAAATTTACTGACAAAGTATAAATAGATCGTTACAAAATATGCAATTAAATATTTCGAGTGATTAAAATTATGTCCGAATATCAAGATAGCGCCTTTTGGTTTGAAAGTGTCGAAAAGACGGAAACTGCAAATAATCCCCTTCCTGCAAGTGTTGATGTCGTTATAATTGGTGCCGGATTTACCGGCCTTGCAACAGCACTTCATCTTTTACGCGGCGGAAAATCCGTTGCTTTATTCGATGCCATGAAACTTGGCCACGGTGCGAGCGGAAAAAATGGCGGCATGGTCGGGCCAAGTCTTCATAAGCTGGGGCTTGACGGCTTGACCCAAGCTTATGGCCGGGACAAGGCCCTTGCCATATTACAGGAAGGCATGACGGCCATTGAATATTTTCAAGACTTTATCGCCGAAGAAAATATTGATTGCGACCTTAAAATGACAGGTCGCTTAAGGGGGGTAACCAATATAAAAGCGTTGAAAAGCGTTATCAAAGATTCCGAAAGTTTAATGGCCCTGAAAGGCTTTAAATTTGATGTGGTTAGTAAAGCCGACATCCATAGTGAAATTGGCTCTGACCTTTATCAGGGCGGGGTGATTTATCATCAGGACGGTGGGCTACATCCTTATAAACTGGTAATGGCTCTGGCCAGAAAAGTTGCCGATCTTGGCGGACATATTTATCAGGAAACTCACGCCCAGAACATTACAAAAACGCCAAGCGGTTTTCAGATCGAAACAAGCATTGGCACGATTAAAAGCGGAGAAGTGGTGATAGCCAGTAACGGCTATACCAAGAAATATTTAAATAATAAGCTCCCCTATTTTTATAAGAGACTACTGCCGATTACATCAGCGATGATCGCAACCGAAGAGCTGCCAGCAGAAACTATAAACCGCTTCTTTCCAAAGCGGCGCATGCACGGCGGCAACCACCGGCTGGTGCAATATTACCGGGCCAGTCCCGACGGTAAGCGGGTGCTGTTTGGCGCACGCGGTACTGATCAATGGGACAGGGCACTACAGAACGGAACTAATTTAAAAAGCCATCTCTGTAAAATATTCCCTGAATTAAATGATGTAAAAATTGATCATTCATGGTCGGGAAAAGTGGCTTACACATTCGACCATACACCGCATCTCGGCATTCAGGACGGGCTTTATTTCGCCATCGGCTATTGCGGCTCGGGCGTTACCCGCTCCATTTATTTAGCGCGCCAGTTATCAAGACGCATTTTAGGCGAAGGTGATCACCAGACCGCCTTTGATGATCTGCCGTTTAAATCCAAGCCTTTTTACAGTGGATCACCGTGGTTTATGCCTGCCGTTTTAAAATGGCACAGCTTTCTTGACCATATTGACGGAAATTAGATTTAACCGATTGATCAGCCCCGCATCATAGGTATATACTTTTTTTATAATCAATAAGTATAGAAGGGGAAGTTATGTCCGCAAATCTTCAAAGTCTCGAATCCTATTGGATGCCATTTACCGCCAACCGCGCTTTTAAGAAAAATCCGCGCCTTTTTGCTTCGGCTGAAGGAATGTATTACAAAACCACCGAAGGCAAGCAAGTTCTTGACGGATGTGCCGGTCTGTGGTGCGTTAACGCTGGCCATGGCCAGAAGAAAATCAATGACGCAATAAAATTCCAAGTCGATCAAATGACTTATGCCCCTGCGTTTCAAGGCGGTCATCTGGGCGCGTTTGAATTTGCTGAAAGACTAGCGGATCTTTTCCCTGGCTATTTAAATCATGCATTTTTTACCAATTCAGGTTCCGAAGCCGCCGATACATCGCTAAAACTGGCCCGCGCCTATTATAAAGCGCGCGGCAATCCTGAAAAAGTCAGACTGGTTGGCCGTGATAAGGGATATCACGGGGTTAATTACGGCGGCCTTTCTGTCGGCGGCATTCCAGCGGCCCGTAAAGTTTATGGCCCGTTCCTACCGGAAGTACATCACCTTCCCCATACCCATAATATGGAAAAGAATGCCTTTTCAAAAGGCCAGCCCGAACACGGTGTTGAGCTTGCTGACAGGCTACTGGATATTATTGAAATGCACGGCGCCGATACTATCGCCGCCGTGATTGTTGAGCCGATGGCCGGTTCTGCCGGTGTCGTTGTGCCGCCCAAAGGATATTTGGAGCGACTGCGTAAAATAACCAAAGACAATGATATATTGCTAATCTTTGATGAAGTAATTACCGCCTTTGGCCGCACCGGCGATATTTCTACGGCGTCACTGCTTGGCATTCAACCAGACATGATCAACACCGCTAAAGGCCTAACCAACGGTGCGGTACCCATGGGGGCGGTTATGGCTAGTGATGAAATCCATGACACTATAATGCAGGGCCCGCCAGACGTGATCGAGCTATTTCACGGTTATACTTACTCAGGCCACCCGCTGGCCTGCGCGGCGGGTATCGCGACACTCGACGTCTATAAAGAACAGGGCCTTTTTGAGCGCGCTGCAGAGCTAACCCCGTATCTGGAAAAAGCCGTTCATAGCTTAGCGCGGCATGATGTTGTTCAGGACGTAAGGAACTTTGGCATGGTTGCCGCCGTTGATCTTAAACCGCGCGAAGGGGCACCAACGGCACGGTCGTTTGAAACATATTTAAAAGCGTTTGAGCAGGGCGTTCTGGTTCGCACCACTGGCGATATCATCGCCATGTCGCCGCCACTGATCGTCGATGAAAAACAAATTGATACGATAATAAATACACTGGATGATATTTTATCATCACTGGAATAAAGGGACATAAAATGAAAACCATAATCTTCATGATAGCGGCGATATTTGCCGCAACAATGGCTAACGCGCAGCAAGATAAAGCTAAATTTACCGCGCTTGACGTTTTTGATCTGGAATATGCCACTGATCCACGGCCATCAGCCGACGGCAGTGAAATTATTTATGTGCGCCGCTCCAATGATATTATGACGGACCGCACAAAATCCAATATCTGGAGTGTGAAATCGGACGGCAGTGAAAATCGCCCGCTCCTTTCGGGCCGTGATAATTATTCCTCACCGCGCTGGTCACCGGACGGTAGCAAAATCGCCTACACATCGGCAACAGAGGGCAGTAATCAGATTTATCTTCGCTGGCACGATAGCGGTCAAACGGCGCTGCTCAGTAATTTAACATTATCGCCTAGTGGTCTGACCTGGTCGCCGGACGGAAAATGGCTCGCTTTTACCAGCCGTGTGCCCGTTAAAAATCCGACACTTGCCAAATCAGTACCAAAACCAAAAGGGGCCAAATGGGCAGAACCAATGCACATCATTGATGCCGCGCGTTATCAACGGGACGGTCAGGGCATTTTATCGCCGGGCTTCACACAAATTTTCATTATCCCATCTGACGGCGGCACACCGCGGCAAATTACGAGCGGTGCATATGATAGCAGCGGCGCGCTTTCGTGGTCGGCGGATAGTTCGCACATTCTTTTCTCGTCCAACCGTCATGAGGGATGGGAAATGGAATCTTCCGAAGCAGATATTTTTGCTGTGTCAGTCGCTGACGGCGCGCTTCGTCAAATTACCGATGATCCGGGTTCAGAAAGAAACCCTTCCTACTCACCGGACGGAAATATGATTTCATTCACTAAGCAATCAAACGCCAAGGTCATGTTTAAAAATACTTATCTCGCCGTAATGGATGCTGACGGGGGCAATGAAAAAATACTGACCCCCGATCTTGACCGTCCAGCCTCAAGCATTAAATGGGCTAGTGACAGCGATAGTCTTTATTTCCAGTATGATGATCATGCAGTTCGTAAAGTGGCGAACGTAGATCTGGATGGTGATATTGAAGTGCTCGCCGAGGGGCTTAGCGGCACGTCGCTTGGTCGTCCGTATCTTAGTGGGGGCTATAACGTCTCTAAAAATGGTCTTGTGGTCTTTACGTACGGCACTGCCGATCGTCCCGCCAATTTAGCGGTTATGGACGGCAGGAATATGAAGCTGTTAACCGCGCTCAATGAAGATTTCCTCAGCCATAAGAACCTCGGTGAGGTTCATGAGATTATTTATAACTCCTCCATTGACGGCACTGAAATTCAGGGCTGGTACATGACACCACCGAATTTTGATCCTGCTAAGAAATACCCGTTGATCCTTGAAATTCACGGCGGGCCAAGTCTTGCTTATGGTCCCGGTTTTTCTGCAGAATTCCAGCGCTTTGCTGCAGAGGGATATGTAGTCTTTTTTGATAATCACCGAGGGAGTTCAAGCTACGGCGAAGAGTTTTCAATGCTGCTTCATAATAAATATTCAAGCGAATATGATTTTGCCGACCACGATTCCGGCGTCGATGCGATGATTGAGCTTGGCTTTGTTGATGAAAATAATCTGTTTATTACCGGTGGTTCCGCCGGCGGGATTGCTGCCGCTTACTCTATTGGCCTGACGACCCGCTTTAATGCGGCCGGTGTGATTAAGCCAATTGTCAACTGGCTCAGTAAATCGCTTTATGCCGATAGCTCAACCGGACAGCTAAGAAACCAGTTCCCGGGTTTTCCGTGGGACCATGTTGACCATTTCTGGAAACGCTCCCCTATGTCACTAGTGGGTAACGTGAAAACACCAACCCTTCTAATGACCGGTGAGCAAGACCGCCGCACGCCAATACCAGAAATTGAACAATATTATCAGGCCTTAAAACTGCTAGAGGTCGACACAATAATGGTCCGCGTCCCCGGCTCACCTCACGGTATAGCCGGAAGACCATCAAGACTTAACGCCAAAGTAAATAACATCATGGCGTGGTTTGAACGTTATAAGAAGTGATCTTTAAGCCTAGTTAGCTGGCTTCCTACTTCGTAGAAGGCTTGACGGATTATGTTTAGGGGGATGGGTTTTGTGGGCTCGAAAGGGAGCGGCATGTCTTTGTGTGAGATTTTGCCGAGCAAGTAATCTGCCATTTCGCGACCGAAGGCAGTGCCGGGGGCGATGCCGCGACCGGAAAAGCCACTAATGCTGTAAAGACCATTTCCAAGATCATGTAGGTTTGGTACGTAATTTTTTGAGCATGCTATGCGGCCCGACCACTTATAACGCCAATGAACCGGGCCTACTTTGGGAAAAGTTTCGCGGATCATTTTATCGCCCCATGAAGTCAGCAGCGGTGCTTCATCTTTAAAAATATTACCGATGGTGCCTATTATTATACGCCCGGCCTGATCGGTGCGGAATGAGCGCATAACCATGCGGGTATCCCAAGTGCCGTGTTTGGCGGGAAGGAAATGTTTAAGCCGCTCTTCGCTCAAGGGATCGGTCGCCATTTGAGAGTAATACATTGACGTAAAAGTAGATTTTATT
>ENA-OREN01004519-OREN01004519.1-marine-metagenome-genome-assembly--contig:-NODE-4519-length-12092-cov-4.130087_pt1 | contig 12092 bp, 12 predicted proteins | sample MGYA00248624_ERZ508555 | MGnify/ENA primary metagenome ERZ508555 (study PRJEB26222, sample SAMN06267773) | marine metagenome | isolation source: Saanich Inlet, British Columbia, Canada | place...
TCGGCTTTTTGATACACGATTCCGGGGTTCAACGTTTAATCTCACCGCCCGCTGAGCATTCGTTTGAGATAAATCATGTCTACGGAAGATGAAAAATACCCACTGGGTCGACGTATTACGGTCAACGGCAAGGGCGGTAAGACAACACTCTCGAAGGCATTGGCGAAGCGATTTGCTCTCGAATTCATCGAGCAAGATGCGATTAGGCACCAGGCTAACTGGGTAGAACTTACGAACGACGAACACAGAGTTGCTGCTTTGGAACGATTTAAAACGGCACCGAACGGTTGGATTTCGGATGGTAACTACAGCGCTCTTCGCGAAGCGGTGGTTGCTGAGTCGGACACGGTGATCGTGCTGGCGTTGCCTTGGAGGGTTATGGTTTGGCGCACGTTCAAGCGGACTTTCTGGCGGGGTATTTCGAGGAAAGAACTTTGGAACGGAAATCGAGAAAATCTGTTCCTGACATTTTTCACACGAAATTCCGTTCTGTACGACCTATGGCATCGTCGGGAACGATACCGCTCGTTTGCTGAAACCGCTATTGCTGACACGCCAACGAATGTACGACTCGTCATCATTCGGACTGCCCGAGAGCTAGACGATTTTTACGAAGAGCACGGGTTGGCGCGGGAGTAGATATTCAGGTCGGGCGAAACTTATACTCACGATTCTGTGACCTTCGATCAGTGCGATCGTCTTGAACATCTAAAGCGATGGTATTTCTGGGGCGGGGTTGCTACCGTGCTGCCGATCGTTTCGCTAGGGTTGATGATCTTCAAACCAGTGCTCTGGTAATCGGGTTCACTGCCTAAATTATCTCGAAAGAAATGCTAAATGAAACAAGCCTTGATGGTCGTCGGCGGATGGCCGGGTCACACGCCCGAAAAGAGTGCGGATGTCTTCACCCCGCTGCTCGAAGATGCTGGATTCAACGTACAGCGCGAGACGTCGCTCGACGCCTATCTTGACGCTGATTTGATGGATACGCTCGACCTTATCGTGCCGATATGGACGCAAGGTCAGATAGCGAAGGAGCAGCTTGAGGCGCTGATGGGCGCGGGGCACTCCGGCGTTGGAATTGCCGGTTGGCACGGCTGTATGGCAGATTCGTTTAGGTTTGAACCTTCATACCAGTTCATGGTCGGAGGTCAATGGGCCGCACACCCAGGCGGAGTGATCGATTATGAAGTTAACATCACGAATCACGATGATCCGATCACGCAAGGGATGTCTGATTTCAAGATGCACTCTGAACAGTACTACATGCACGTAGACCCTTCGAATGAAGTGCTTGCGACAACAACTTTCTCAGGGGACCAGGCGGGGCAGTACTGGATCAAGGATGTCGAGATGCCGGTGTATTGGAAGCGAACTTGGGGCAGCGGGCGAATTTTTTACGGATCGGTTGGACACGTTTTTGGAGATTTTGATGTGCCTGAGGCGCGAGAAATCATGCGAAGGGGAATGTTGTGGGCTGCACGATGAAACGACAACGCGTTGGTGTGATTGGGTGCGGGGTGATCAGCGGGATTTATTTCCAAAACTTGACTCAGTTTGACGCTGTCGAAGTGGTTTCATGTGCTGATCTGAATCCAGCAGCTTCACAGGTAGTCGTAGATAAATATCCGTCGATCAAGGCAGTTTCGACCGAGGAGATGCTTGCTGATTCTTCGATAGATATAGTGATCAATCTCACGCAGCCTCAGTTTCACTTCGACGTAATGAAGGCCGGTATTGCAGCTGGCAAACATGTTTACGGTGAGAAGCCATTGAGCGTTTCGTTCGATGATTCGGTCGAGATTCTGAGGCTTGCGGATCAGGGGGGCGTTCGGGTCGGATGTGCGCCGGATACATTTTTAGGAGCTGGTATTCAGGCCTGCCGAGAATTGATAGATCAAGGTGCGATTGGTCAGCCGATTGGGGCGACAGCGTTTTTCACGACACCGGGTCACGAGCGGTGGCATCCCGCGCCAGATTTTTATTATCAAATTGGCGGTGGTCCGATGCTAGACATGGGACCGTACTACATGACGGCTCTTGTGAATTTGATGGGGCCTGCTAAATCAGTTTCAGGATCCGCTCGGATCACGTATCCGCAGAGGATTATTACCAGTGAGCCGAAGAACGGAACTAAAATCGACGTTGAGATCCCGACGCATGTTAGTGGGGTCGTTGATTTTGCCAACGGAGCAGTTGCTACGGTCATGACGAGCTTCGATGTTTGGGGATCACGACTTCCTTTCATTGAGATATATGGTAGTGAAGGATCATTGTCGGTTCCAAATCCGAACAATTTTGGCGATCGGGTGCAAATCCTTACTCGGGATACTGAGGAGTGGAAAGACATTCCGTATTCACGGCCGTTCTCGGAAAACTCTCGCGGTCTTGGTGTTGCCGATATGGCAGCAAGTATTTCTGCAGGTGAACCGCATAGGGCGAATGGTGTAATGGCGTCGCATGTGTTGGAAATATTGCACGCGTTTGGTCGAAGTTCAGATTCTGGTATGCGAATAGACTTAACAACGACCTGTGAGCGCCCTGAGGCGCTTCCGGTTGATGCGTTGGCATTCGGGAAATAGCGAACTGCTACCGAATAGGCTGTACTAAGAGGACTAACCCAAAAACTAAGTTGAACTAGGTATTTGTGGTACCGAAGGTGGGAGTCGAACCCACACGGGTGTTACCCCAATGGATTTTGAATCCATCGCGTCTGCCATTCCGCCACTCCGGCTTTGGGTTACTCGGCTTTCGAGCGTGTAGAACGCTCAATACGAGTTACGGACTATCTATATTAGCGAGTAATCTGCGCTAGTACATGGCTTTCGGGCTGTTCTTTTGTTTTCGACCGGCCTATGTGTTGTTTTGAACGCGGAGTATGAGTCGCCGTGCTAGCCTCTGGGTATGACAGATAGCGATGCCAACAACACAGAGCGATCCCTTGAACTTTCTCGTCCGCTTGCGGTTTTAGACGTGCAATCAACAGGGCTCGATTCGTCGAACGCGAGGATCGTTAAACTTTCTGTTTTGAAAGTCGATCCTGACGGTTCAGAATACGCAAAATCGGTACTCGTCAATCCTGAAATTCCTATTCCGCCTGGGGCTACACAAGTCCACGGTATTTCCGATTTGGATGTGATGGATATGCCGGTGTTTCGAGCATACGCACGTGCGCTAGCCGATCATCTTGAAGATTGTGATATCGCTGGGTTTGGGATCGAACGGTTTGGACTCCCGTTACTTCAAGCTGAGTTTGAACGTAACGACGTTGAGTTCGATGTATCCGCTCGGACAATCGTGGATGCGATGACCATTTTTCACAAGCTTGAACCTCGTAACTTGGTTTCTGCATATTCGAGGTTTGTCGGTGAGAGTAACTCCGATGCGGTTGATGACGTTCAGGGCGCTCGCAACGTTTACTCCATCCTCCAGGGGGAAGTGAGCAGCTCGAGATCTGTTCCAGTCGCACCAATCGCTCTGGCCGCGTGGGCGAAGGGAATCGATGACACCGCCATAGATGGTGAAGGAAAGTTTGTGTGGAGCGAAGAAGGCGATGCACTCGTTAATTTCGGCAAGCATCGTGGTGAGCGTTTGATTGATGTGGTCGGAAATGATCTTCCATACCTCAAGTGGGTTGCTGGATCAGATGACTTCGACGGTCGAGTTCGTAAGATCGCTGCATCGGCTGTCGATGGTGAACTTCCAAAACTCTCGAGTAACGACGACTCGATGGCCTAGAACGGTCGATTTTCTTGTGGTTCTGATAATTGAGGCGGAGCGCCATCGGATCGCAGTACGGCGTCGCCAGTAAATGTGATTTCGACGCAAGGCATGCCGTTGAAAATCCGTTTGGCGATTATGAAAGGTCCCCACCATGGGAGTCGTAGTGCTCTGTTTATTTTTACAGCGCCAAGCAGGATATTGAATTTTGTTCTAGGAAATCCGGGTCGGAGTGCCCAGTGCTCAATAAACGCGAAAATCTTGGGTAGTTTTTCGTTGAGATTACGAACTACTAGTGCTTCGGCGGGGATGTCGAACCACGGTTCAAACTCGACTGAGTGAACTGTGACCTTCGCGTTGCGAGACATGCTGGCAACCCAGTCTCGCTTCCCTGGGTAACCCGAAAGAATGAGCTTATTAACGCCGTTTTCCTGAATCCAAACATACGTCGTTTCGATCGTTCTGGGGGAGCCATTTTTTCGGGTGATCGTCGTGCGGATGTAGAAGCTGTCGGAGAGGATTTTTTGCAGTTGGACGGGTAGTGATGATGCGGACATATATCCGATGTTAGCTGTCCCCATCGAACAGGGCGATAGCCTCGGGGTTGATATGGATCGCGCCTGGACCGTTTGTGATAAGGAGCGTGGCGGAACCATTTTCTACGCGGTGTTCGAGAGTTGCGGTGTCGCCGTCTCTCACAATCCCCTCGCTTCCGCCATTAATTGTCACGTCGCCATTGTGAGTTGCACCCGACACTGTCACATTTGAACCGTCCCGCAATCGCACTACAACATCACCATTTGTCGTGGCAATCGAGTTGTTTCCGACGTCTATCACGCCATCGACCCATACGTGGGCGTTTGTAGTTGTGATGTTCATCTTGCCATCGACCGACTGCGCGATTACTTCGGAATTCGTTGTGCTGAGATCGTAGTCACCCGATGAGTTCATTACTGAAATATTTCCATCGGTGGTTGTTAGTGAGGCAGTCGAGAGCGTTGCGGAGTCGATGCTGATGGGTCGGTTCGTTGTTCGCACGACGAGATGTACGCCTACTGGTATCCCGAGATCGATTATCGAGTTAGCAGATTTAGATCCGCTTCCGCCAATCTTGGTTGAGATCACAAAATGATTGCTTGGTTCGGGTGTGAAGCTTCGGGTGTAGAAGTCGATAAACTCACCGTTATAGAAAGTCGCTTTTAGATCGAGTTTGTCGGAATTGACTCGATGAACACGTACTTCGGCATATTCGCCGATCACCTCGATCAGAGCACCGGGCGAGATTGTGATCGTCGATGTAGTTGTCGTTCGGTCACCGCCCGAAAGAACACAGACTGGAGCCATCGTTGCAAATGCAACGATGATGATTACCAGCGTTTTCAGTCGTAAGTCCATTTTGTGAGCTGAGTAGTACTCCGTCTCCGATCTTACACTTTTGGTTGAGTTTTGGGCATTCCTCGCATGAGTGGTCGAACTACTGACGATACGGTCAACATCACTATTGATACAGATTGAATAACGTGCAGGTATTAACCCAACACTGTGCGTATAGCGGATACAACTTTTTCAGGCGTCGGGTAGATGAGAGGTTCGAGGGCAGGTGAGTAGGGGACGTTGATCTGCTCGGATGCCACTACCTGGATCGGCGCCTGAAGATCCCAGAAACCTTCTTGGGCGACTATCGCTGCGATTTCAGATCCCGCTGAACACATCTTATGTGCAGGATCGACCACTACTAATCGACCTGTCTTGGCAACAGATTTCAAGATGGTTTCCGTATCGAGCGGAACTAGCGTGCGAGGATCTATAATTTCGGCGGACACTCCTTCAGCTTCGAGAACTTTAGCGGCGTCGATGGCGTGCTGCACCCCACCGGCTATTCCGACGATCGTAACGTCGGAACCGGGTTGGACGATATTTGCGACTCCGAACGGTACGAGGAGCTCGCCATTTGGGAGATCTGCATTGTCGGGTACTTCCGTACGGGAACTGATTGCAATTCCGTCTTCGAAAAGGAGGCAGACGTCATTGTCACGTACTGCTGTCTTCATCAATCCTTTAGCGTCATAAGCGTTGCTTGGGCAGATGATTTTGAGTCCGGGTGTGTTCATAAACACGGGGTAGTTTCTATCCGAGTGATGAGCTGAGGCCCCTCGTGCGTAAAACATTCGCACTCGGAAAGTCACGGGTAGTTCTGCTTGTCCACCGAACATGTATCTCATTTTCGCAGCCTGAGAAATCAGCTGATCCATGCCGACCCACAGGAAGCTGGTCACGGTTTCGACAATGGGACGCATGCCGCAGAGCGAAGCCCCGAGTGCTGCACCAAAGAATCCGTTTTCAGATAAGGGAGTGTCAAGGACGCGGTCTTCTCCAAATCTCTCAACAAGTCCGGCGGTCGCTCCGTATACGGAATGACGAAGGTCTTCTCCCATCGTGAAAACCGATTTGTCGCGTTCCATCTCTTCGATAGTCGCTTCGGCGATTGCTTGAATATAGGTTTTAGTTGCCATTAATGGTTCTGTTTCTACGAAGTGATAGTTGAGTCTGGAAGATTGGCTGATACTAGACGGGAGTCGCCCACATATCTTCGTAGAGGTCTTCTGGCTTGGGGTAAGGACTGTTACGAGCGAACTCAACCGCACCTTCGATCTCGCTATGGACGGTTGCTTCGATCTCGTCGCATTCGGTGGCGGTCACAAACCCTTGGTTGATCATTGCGGATCGGTGAATTGGAAGTGGATCGCGGGTCATCGCTTCGTCGACTTCCTCTTGAGTCCGGTACTCAGACTTACGAATTTTATCTAGACCAAGTGAATGGTCTTCAAATCGGTAAGTCATCGCTTCGATCAGCGTTGGCCCTTCGCCAGCTCTTGCACGCCGAACAGCTTCATTAGTAGCTTCCCAAACAGCAATAGCATCTTGTCCATCGATCAATACACCCGGCATGCCGTACGCGCTAGCACGGTCGCTCACGTGGTCTACGGAGACAGAGTTTTTGTACGAGGTTGTAATTGCGTAGCCATTATTTTCGCACATGAATATCACGGGTAAGTCCCAGAGAGATGCCATGTTCATCGACTCATGGCAGGCACCCTGATTTGATGCTCCATCACCAAAGAACACTAACGATACAAAATCCTGTTTGCTGAGCTTCGCTGCAAGCGCGGCTCCAGTCGCGATTGGTACAGAAGATGCGACGATGCCGGATTCGCCCAGAATGCCGATCGAGAAGTCGGCAAGGTGCATTGAACCCCCTTTTCCTTTGCAATATCCGTCTGACTTCCCGAGGATTTCTGCCATCGCTCGGTTTACGTCGCCCCCTTTGGCTATCGGGTGCCCGTGGGATCGGTGGTTGCCAGCGATTCGGTCGGTGTCACGTAAAGCGGCACAAGCCCCAACTGCGACGGCTTCTTCACCAATGTAAGGATGAGCAGGTCCAATGAGTTCACCCGACGAGTGAATTTCGATCACAGCCTCTTCGAAATATCGGATGCGGCACATCCGTCGATACATTTCTACGAGTTGCTGTTTGTCCAACGCCATTATGGTCCCACCTGTGATTGCAGTGATCTGGTTCGGACTTTTAGCCCAATTATTTGACAGGTTACCTCGGTTTATCTCAATGCGTCGTGTCGGACGCGTTAGGTTCTGATATTACGGATGATTGGTAAGTAGAATTGGAATGAATTCAAAATCTGAATCGATATCTATCAACCGGTAGAGTCAACGTCTCTCGGACATAAAGGGGATAGTGTCACCCTTTTCGTTGAAAATGCCTGCTTGGATGGTCGGGCTATTCACCCTAATCTGCTCTCCTTTAAGGGGAGGATGGTTGCTTGGAGGAGCACTTCGAATGAAAAACGGGTATCGAATTCCTAGTGTTAATTTTACGAATACGCTCACTACAGCACCGGTGAGCTTAGTCAATAATGATCAACGGGGTGCTTAGCTGGCACACGGCAATAGCGGGACTGTAGATACGTTCACACTTGGATTCCCCCGCATCTATGAGGCTTGGTTCGGATACAGGTAATCAACCTTATTAGCGTTGCAGTAAGTAGACCTATGACTGACTTCCCGAATTTTGGAATTGTTTCTTCACATAATGTAATGGTCCCGATGAGAGACGGTGTTCGGCTTGCGACCGATGTCTACCGTCCTGCCGATGAAAACGGAAACGCTGTCGAAGGTCGGTTTCCGGTGATCGTTGGTAGGACTTCTTATGACAAGTCGAACCCGGTCATTTGGATCGAAGCTGTTGCGAATGCGTTCGTCCCGCGCGGTTACGTTGTGGTGCTTCAAGACCTACGAGGTCGTGGTGATTCTGAAGGGACCGGTGATTACTTCCATACTGCCAACCAAAAAGAGGGTCTAGACGGTTATGACACCATCGAATGGGCGGCAGGCCAGCCATGGTCGTACGGCAAGGTAGGTATGGTCGGTGCTTCTCACGGAGGCATCGTGCAGAACATGGCTTCTTTGTATCGCCCACCGCACCTGACGGCACTGTGGGTTGATGTAGCTCCGACGAACGCGTTCCGATGGGAAGTTCGGCAAGGTGGGGCGATGGCTCTACACATGTACGGCGCGCTTTATCTGCATGGATACGATTCGCAGGAGATCGCTGGTAATTCCGAGGCGATAGAACGAATCGAGCATGGTGCCGAGCGATTGAGCGAGGAGATTTGGAAGCAGCCGTTCACCGAGGGTAGTACTCCAATTTCTGCAGTGCCAAACCTTGAAAAAGTTCTTATGCACTATTACCGAGATGGTTCGTACACCGATTGGTGGAAACAGGAATCGCTCGATCACGCGCAACATTATGATCGTATGGCCGATATTCCAGCGGTTTACAGTTCAGGTTGGTACGACCCGTTCGCCGCAGAAACTTCAGAGCAGTTCGCACATATGGTGAAGAAAAATACATCACCACAACGATTGATCCTGGGGCCGTGGAATCACGTTTCGATGCGGGGTAAGGGTGCATCATTTGTCGGTGATGTCGATTTTGGTCCGACCGCAAACTGGGGTGACGAAGTTCTCAACGCAGAACGATTTAGATGGTTCGATCACTGGCTTAAGGGCGTCGAAACTGGTGTCGAAGACGATGCCCCGGTTCGGATATTTGTGATGGGCGGCGGAGTGGGGGATTTTGACGCGGCTGGGCGGATTCGGCATGGCGGCGGATGGCGAATGGAGCAGGAGTGGCCGTTGGCTCGTGCAGTGGAAACCCCGTACTACTTGTCAGCCGACGGAGGTTTAGGAGTAAGTTCTCCTATCGCAGATTCGGGTGAAACATCATGGGTTCATGACCCTGAGAATCCGGTACCTTCCATTAGCGGAAATGTAACCGGATTCTACGAGTGGATAGTTTTGCCTGATGATCTTGATGGTGCTTATGTTCCGCAGCGGGCTCGAATGCGTTCGCTAATACCTGACGGTCCGATTCATCAAAAAGAACGCCAGTCGACGGTCGTTCCTGCTGATCGTGAACCGGGTACACCTGCGTTATTGGCGGATCGTGCAGATGTGAACGTGTTTCAGACGGAACCGCTGAAGGCTGATGTCGAAGTTACAGGGTCGATGATGGTGAATTTGTGGATTTCCTCTGATGCTATTGATACTGATTTCACGGCGAAGCTCATCGACGTTTACCCACCTAGCGAAGAATATCCTGAGGGGTTTCATTTACCACTGGAAGATTCGATTAAGAGGGCTCGTTTTCGTGACGGATTCGCCAGCGAAGAATTGATGACACCGGAAGAAGTATACGAATTGCAAATCGAACTTCCTCCGGTGTCTAATCGATTCGTCAAAGGACACCGAATTAGGGTCGATATATCATCGAGTAATTTCCCTAGGTTTGACGTTAATCCGAATACTGGCGAACCGATAGGCCGGCACACGCGAACCCAAAAAGCGACGAACACCGTTTACATGGACAGAGACCATTCTTCGCACATCGTATTGCCGATCGTGAACATTGTGGACTGAGAACTCATATAGAAAAGAGGCTGGAAATGGCGAAATTATCTGAGCAGGAAATTGCAGAACTAATGCCGGCTGTGCCGGGATGGAGCGTAGTTGTAGAGGCAGGGATAGGGCGTTTGCAAAGGACGTTTACGTTTGGGGATTTTGTAGAGGCTTTGGCTTTTACTAATCGTGTTGGCGATCTTGCGGAAGCTGCGGATCATCACCCTCGGATTGTGACCGAATGGGGGAGAGTGACGCTCACATGGTGGAGTCACGATTTAGGTGGCATGGTCACCAACGATTTCGAAATGGCGAAGAGGGTCGACCGATTGTAGTGCTGCTGAATAGGGTTGGCTAAACCCATATTCACCAGAAGAAATTATCGACTGAGTTACTTACGAGCTTTTTCGTTCGACATCTTCTCGATTGCCTGAACAAGAGCTTGGTGCCCTTGATTTACCGCATCTGGTCCGTCGGCTTGAACCGATCGGTAGAGCTGAGCAATGAGAGTGCTTGTGGGCAGGGCTGTGCCAGTCTTGGCAGCCAGTTGACCCGCAAGGCGTAAATCTTTCTGCATATGCTTAACCATGAAACCCGGTGTGAAATCTCCATCAAGAATTTTAGGTCCAAGCGTTTCGAGCGCCCATGACCTACCTGCACCGTTCTTCACAGCGTCGAAAAACGCCTGCATATCGAGTCCCGATTTTTTCGCTAGAACGAAGGCTTCCGCCATTCCAGCGAGAGTCGCAACGCCGATCAGTTGATTTGCAATCTTGGTCATGTGACCCGAACCCACGGGGCCCATATGCGAAACGTCTCCACCGAGAACATTCAATACAGGAAGCGCTCGTTCAAATACTTCCGCATTGCCACCTACAAGAATAGAAAGAATTCCGGCTTCTGCTCCTCCAACACCGCCAGTTACCGGGGCATCGACGAAATTCGACCCCTTGGCTTCGATCAAGTTCGCCATCTTCTTGCCCATCTCGGGGTCTATTGTGCTCATATCTATAACGACTGAGCCGGGTTTCAGTCCTTCGAGAATACCGTCCGCTCCGGCTATCACGGCTTCGACATGTTCGGAATCAGGAACCATTGTGATGACGATGTCGGACAAGGTAGCGGTTTCGGCGGCAGAATCGGATGATGTTGCGCCGAAATCTTTTGCAGCGTTGACCATGGCTTTGTTTAGATCAAATACGTTGACTGAATAGCCATCTTCGACCAAATTACGTGCCATCGGTAAACCCATCATTCCGAGTCCTACGAATCCGATTTTTTCATTACGCATACTTGGTTCCTTTGGCGGTCGGCCCTTTAGTGATGTTTTTGACTATCTTGCTTTGCTAGCAAATTTACATGGCGCAGGAGCGAATTGTGTCGATTAAATAGGTTTGATACTAAATTCGCCCCCTACTTCGCTACTGCTCATTATTCGTGTGTGATTCACGTTCGTAAGTCTGATGCCAATTCGTATGAGGTAGTGCTCGGTTAGTTGGGCGTTTCGGCTGATGAAACACTTTTCGTTGACGACGGCGGATCGGATCAGTTGAACTCCGCGGTTCGAGTGAGAATTGATCCGGTCCAAATCGATGTTTTGATCACCAAGGACGAAGGTATGGTCGGCGTGCTACGAATCGGGGTGGTCGATTGGACCGGTCAAGTAATTAAGTCCATGAGCGAAGTATCTGGCTATGTACGAAATTGGTCGTGGTTCGTTTCGTTGTATTGCTTGAGCTATACTGCCGAGCCATGAGCAATATACGATTCTTATCACTTGTAGTCGTTCTAGCGGTGATTTCTATGTTTGCCTCTGCTTGCGCCCCGTCTAGTAGTGCTGAGCCTGTTGGTGAATCGATATCTGAACCAGAGCTTGACGCCGTTCAAATCACGCTTCCAAATGACGTGTTCACTGCCGACGATGTTGCTGCTGTGGGATGGAAAAAGTCGAAAGAGCTTTCACCTGAGACTTTGCCCGATGTAGCGAGCGTTTGGTATGGATTTTATGACCAGCGCGATGTTGAGGTTCGCGTTTACGAAACGCAGGCCGAAGCGATTAGCTCGGGTCAGGAAATAGCGGACGTCGCAACCGGTCGGCGTAAGCCAGCCCCATTCGCTTCGGGGGGTATTAGTTCGACACGCACGAGCTACTCGACGTATGCGATTGTCGGTAATTTGATATTGCTGTGCGAGATAAAAATCGAAGACTGCCAGAGCCTAATCGACGGCATAGGACGGTAGAATTCCATTTTGGTTTTTTTATCGATTCTTATTAGGAGTTTTCGTGGCAAGTACCGATACGCACCGACCCAATATATTGTTCATCCTGAGCGACGATCAGGGGGCGTGGGCGATGAACTGCGCTGGAACGCCTGAGCTTAAGACGCCGAACTTGG
>ENA-OREN01004521-OREN01004521.1-marine-metagenome-genome-assembly--contig:-NODE-4521-length-12089-cov-6.429570_pt1 | contig 12089 bp, 12 predicted proteins | sample MGYA00248624_ERZ508555 | MGnify/ENA primary metagenome ERZ508555 (study PRJEB26222, sample SAMN06267773) | marine metagenome | isolation source: Saanich Inlet, British Columbia, Canada | place...
CCTACCAACAGAGAATCCGCGTCAATAACTCCTAATATTTCTGTTATACTCGGGGAAACGGAAATAATTCGCTGAGGCGGATTGTCAAAATGGAGAGAAAAGTGAGTATCGTCAATAAAGGTTTTTGCTTTTTCGGAATTGACAGGCTCTGCCTGGGAAGGTTGACTGCATGCTGCCAAGATAATCCAGAAAATGAAGAACAGCGTAATTCGAATCTTTTGATTCATAATCTTATTGTTAATGTAGTTCGAGTCATAAGACGTGAACTGGCAGAATGTAAAATTAAAGTTTAAAGTTAGGTCGTCATCACGACAAAATTATCCTTCTACTCCGCTAAGGATGACGTCACACTGAACAGAGTAGAAGTGTTATCAGCATTGAATTCCTATACAGTTAAATTAGCCTTCGTTCTACTTTTTCATATCTACTTTTGTACGAAACGCTTACTGGCGAGCAGGCCTCCACTACATACTAAGCTTTATTCCAAAGAAAAATCTTGCCCCTGCAGACCTGAAACCTAATACCTCATCGTATTGAATATCTAACAGATTTTCTACCCTGGTGTAAAGCTGCAGGTGTTCAGAGTAGTCATATGACAATGCAGCATCAAGTTTGTGTACACCCGTGTTAGTCCTTATCGTCGGCCTTCCTGTGGGTGTAATTCCACCGCCGTTAGTACCGTCTCTGGAATTACCGACAATTGTATCATCAACGTTTATGTTAAATTTCTCCAGAAAGCTGTAATTGACATTAACCGAGCCCTGCTTCCGCGGCTGCCTTCTCAACTCCTTCTTCGCTTCATCTCTGGTATTAGTTTTCGTAAATGTACCCCTTATCGTTAACCCATCAAATGGTTTAATTACGGCCTCCGCTTCAATGCCCTCCGTCCTGACAAAGCCGATGTTTTGTGCCCTGAAGACAAATCCACCAGTATCAACGGACTGAATAAGATTTGAAAATCTATTATTAAAATAAGTTACTCCAAAGAAGATTTTGTCCTCCAACAGGTATTGCTCAAATCCTAAATCATAACTCTCACTCTCCTCAGGATCCAGAGTTGGAACACCGAAATCTGGAAAGAACAATTGGTTTAACGTAGGCCCCCTGAAACCTTTTCCGTAATTAGCCTTGAATTTTGTACCTGTCTCTTTAAGGTGATAGGCAATTGAAAACTTGGGATTAACATCCTTTCCAAATGTATTGTTGTCATCTATTCTTACGCCTGCATTGAAGAAGAATCTGTCCCATAGTTTAAGTTGGTTCTGAAAGTACCATCCCCTGTTGATTAAAGCCTCTTTGAAGTCTCCGTTATCGGCAGTTTGATTTTCAAATTCAAAACCTGCTACAAAGGTATCAATATCCTTGTATTTCAGAGTATGCTGCCAGTTGCCTGTATAAATTTGTGTATCAAGTCGAAATCTGGAACTGGCAGTTTCTGACGTACCCGGGCTTGGCTTGTCAATACTTAACAGATCAGAATCAGCAAACGAGAACTTCAGTCGGTGACTCCACCAATCTGTCAGGGACTGATTGGAAACTGCGTTCATGTTAAAATCCTCGTTCTGTGAAGATCTGTTTGGATCCTGTTTGAATGCACTATCATCGATACCTACCATGGAGTCGTTGTATCTCATGGTAGTCTCAATATCTATCTTTTCATTGATTTCATACCCGAACCTTGAGGATATATTAGTCTTATCATAATCATCATCAGCCCCGCGTCCATCACTGTCAACTCTTGCCAGATCGACAGTATAATGAAATTTCTTTAAACTACCACTTGTGCTAATCGACTCGTTATACGTCCTTTCCGGAGTTCCGAACTCTGAACGAATGCTGAACTTTGGTTTGCCTTTACCTTTCCTCGTAATTATATTTATCACGCCCCCCATAGCATCGGAACCATACAGAGTGCTTTGAGCTCCCCTTACTACTTCTATACTCTCTATATTATCAGTCGTAAGATTTGCAAAATTGAAGGTTCCCGTCGTTGGACTGTTTACCTGAATACCATCAATCATTACTAAAACCTGGCTAGCACTGGAACCTCTTATTGTCATCTCAGTTTGCCGACCAATAGACCCGGATTTCTGTATATTCAAACCGGGCACACTGCGAAGAGCCTCGAAAATAGTTGTTGCCTTTTGCTGATCAATTTGTGCTCTTGATACTATGGAAACTGAATCCGGCAACTGACTGACAGGTGTTTCTGTCCTCGTTGCAGTTACAATGATTTCTTCTATATCTTCTTCAGCCCCTGCTGCCTGGTTTTCATCTTGCTTTCCTAATTTATTTGGTTCTTTCAGATCTACATTACTTTCAGAATAACTGATGGTTGGTAAAAGTGATAGTGATACAAACAATAAAATAAATAAATAATACTTCATGCAAACCTCCTTTTCCCCTCGGAAAAAAGCGTTAGAAAAAACGCGTAAGACAGGTTTCCTGGCTTTCGGATCATCCTGGTTTCTGCACCTTCCCATCCGCTAGAAGCGGACAGTGGCATTTTGCAGATTTCGTCACCGATTACAGTTGCGGGGCAGCTCCCGTTAACCGAGTTTCAACTCGGCGGGGATTCCCTTATATCTCACACACAGTAAAATTTTTTTAAAAATGTTAACTCAAATAATTTCCTCCATCTACCCACGAAAAGCACGAAACTAATCTTTCTTGTTGTGGGTTTTGTGGGCTGATTTGTTACCCCAATAAAAAAGCCCGAATCTTCAATGGGAAGATCCGGGCTTTATGTAATTTTTATTAAGTTATAAAAAGACGTATCGCTCCTTCACCTTCTTTACCTTCGAAGAGTTATTGTGAAGCATCTACGGGCAGGTCTTCTGACTATCGGGTTATCCTAATGACTACGCCTTCCCACCCCGATCAAAGCCGGGAGAAGTGGCCTGTTATCACGAAATAAATTGTGAAATGCAGTCTTAGTAGCCGATTACAGCGGCGGGTCCGTGCCCTTTAAGGGACTTCCCTATTATGTTGCTACCAGCAAGTTGCTGTTAGCGAACACCCATAAACGAATTTAAAATTTTCAAAGTACAGTAATCAATTAAAAATTGAGGCTGAATAATAAATGACAGGAAAATTATTGTCAAGAAGAAACTGTTTAAAGCACTCCCTGTTGTTTTCTTATGTAGTGGCAACACAACCACTTAGATGATATTCTATTATTGAAAAACAGTCCTGGGTTTTAAAAAATTTAACTGTATAAAAAAGCTTGACAATTAATGAGGATTATTTATATTTAGGTTTGTTGTATTCTAATATATTTGCTTATTAAACCGTAGGGTTTTGTTAGTAGAGAAGCTAACGGTAATATTTTTTTAGATAAAAGGAGGAAGTAATGAAGGCTATAGTAGATGCTGATGAATGTACCGGTTGTGAACTTTGTACGCAAACATGTCCGGAAGTTTTTGATATGGAAGATGATATCGCTATCGTAAAGGGCGATTCCGTTGCTGGTGAATTTGAGGAAACCTGTAGACAGGCAGCAGAAGAGTGTCCTGTTGAATGCATAGTTATTGAGGACTAATTTCTTGTAAAGTACCAGCTAAGGCAAGAAGGTACTACGACAACGTATAGGATCTGATAAGGAGAATTGCTTAGATAGAAATTATAAAATATTTCTGGACGGCATTCTCCTTATTTTATTTCTCAACCTTTTCTAACACCACCCTGTTTTCTTTAGACAACTCTGCTTTATAGAATTCCTCATCTTCCGGCAATGCCAGGTACGAATTAGAAGTATAATCAATTCCGATCTCTACATTTCCCGTCTGGCATTCAAGCAAATGTCCTCCTGCCTTTTTATCTTTAGTAATAAAGTGAAAATGGTAACCGGGGACATTGATCCCTTTCATATAACCCGGAAACCGGGACCCCACTAATATGCCTTTTACCTCATGAAACTCAAATATTGGCTGGTCCTTTACTATTTCAACAAGCGGTTGATACGGTTTGTTCTGCCCGGGAACACTCCTTGTCTTGACATACTTAAACGTCCCTTCAATTTTGAACGCGTAAAAAATGTTTTTCGTTGGAAGGGCATTGTCCAGATATTGCTCTAATTGCTTATAGTTTACGGACTTTTTTAATACTATTGTTTTGTCCGGCTCAAAGAAAGTAACCACGGCGAATGGGGTTTCCATTAAGTCGTCAACAGGATAAGCTATTCCGTCTGCCTTTATTTGATAAAACACACCATCTAGTCCTATCATCTCACCATCAAGATTGTTAAATGTTCCCAGTCCCAGGTCACCATGCTTCTTTAACTCTTTAAATGTTACATTTCCGTCATAAACTTCATCCAGCAAGGCGTTTATCGTTGACGTTTGGTATAATACTTCTTCATTTTTTTGTGCGTATGAACACCCGCATATAGGTATTGCCAGGAGTATGGCTATCAATATATGTTTCATAATTGTTTTTACATAGAGATTAAAAATGCTCATTATTTTTTTGGTAGAAGCGAACCTTTATCTTTTCTATCCAGAGATAGAACGGTTGGGCAAAGGATGAGAAACGCCCGCCCAGACGGGCAGCTACCCATTCAACTTAGATTACAATAATTTTTCAGCAATCTGGACTGCGTTCAGGGCCGCTCCTTTCAGCAGATTATCGCTTACAACCCACATATTCAATCCGTTTTCTACCGATTGGTCTTCCCGTATCCTTCCCACGAAAGTCTCATCTTTACCGGCAGCATCAGTCGCCAGTGGATATAACTGCTTTGACGGATCATCAAGGACAACGACACCTTCCGCCTTACTTAATAAATCCCTGGCCTGATCTGCGCTCAACGCCACCTCTGTTTCTATATTGACCGACTCGCTGTGACCTCTGAATACAGGCACCCTTACGGTTGTTGTTGTTATACGGAAGGAACTGTCCTCCAGGATTTTCTTTGTTTCATTAATCATCTTCATCTCTTCATCAGTATAACCGTTTGGTAAGAACGCATCACTCTGAGGTAATTGAGGCAGGGCATTAAATGCTATCTGATGAGGAAATATAGTGCGATTAAATTCTCCACTCTTCTCAGAAAGTATATGCTCGGCTTCCTTCTTTAGTTCTATCAGAGCACTATATCCTGCTCCGGATACAGCCTGATAGGTTGATACTACTACCCTTTTTATTTTTACCGCATCATGTATCGGTTTTAAAATTAAAACAAGTTGTATCGTTGAACAGTTCGGGTTTGCAATTATACCATTATGTTCCGAGATCCTGTTTGCGTTTACTTCAGGTACAACCAGAGGCACATCTTCGTCCATTCTGAAGGCGCTTGTGTTGTCCACGACAACACAATTTTTCTCTATAGCATAAGGTACAAATTCCCTGCTGATACCGCCCCCAGCACTGAAGAGTCCGATGTTCATCCCATCAAATGAATCTGCTGTTAATTCCTGTACCTCTACCTCTTTCCCACGAAAGACTACGCTCTTTCCTGCCGAACGGCTTGAAGCAAGCGGCCTCAACTCGTCAACAGGAAAATCTCTTCTTTCAAGCACCCTGAGCATTTCTGTTCCTACTGCTCCTGTGACCCCTACTACAGCAACATTAACTCCCATATCGATTATGCTCCTTATATTATTAATTACTTTGTAAAATTCTGTTTATTAAGAAAGTTTTTTGCGTATCATAAAAAGTTAAAAGTGCCTAAATAACTATTTAAGCTGTTTGAGACGTTTAAACAGTTTAAACGGTTATTTAGCCCTAATCAAAATATCATCACTGATATTCAACTCATTCTTTACATCATGAATCTGAGACAGAAACCTCCGGGCATCTTCCGGATAACCGGCAGTTGGCTTTATATCCTCTATTTTTTCCTGCCAGAACTCGTTAAACAGTTTTATAAATAGCTCACGGATGTATTTACTGAACATTGAGGCAAGTGCTGTTGGAAAATACTTTGAGTCTGCGCCTACAATAAAAGAGACATCCATCTTTTTGCTTTCATTCATAATACTATAGGTTGACAGAGGATTTCCCTCTACAATTGGATCTACATTACATCCCTTAAAATGTTGAGACAGTAATTGCTCGTAATAGTTTCTGCCCCCGTGTTTATCTATTAAAACTTTCGGCTTGTGCTTCCCATAACATTCAAAAATTTCTTTAAGATGCGTTACACAGTCCTCGAAGAGGAGCAAAGACTTGTTACCAAGAAGCTCAAGTTGTCTGTTTATCTCCGATACACACAGAAAACGGCTTTTAATATCAAGTATGCGTACGTCCCGCAAGTTTGCCGTATCGTTGAAAATGTCCGCGTAATTCATGATCGCAGATACATTTGAAGCTAGAGGCAGATCAAGGTCTTTTCCCTGATACCATGGATATTTTTCCAGGACGTCTTCATCGCAACCAGATAATAGTTTCAGTAAATCAGTGAATTTTGTTACCGGACCCTTTGTATACCATATAAAAGACAAAACCGCCTCTTCCAGCATTTTTAATCCGGTTTTCTGCTGGTATAACTTTTTACTATCACCAACAATTATACGATTTCCACGTTTTTGAATTTTTTCAGAAACCGCGTCCTTCAGAAGGTGCCAGATATTTGTATCATGATGATATTTATCCGGTATTTCCATTACGACCTTTGATAGAACAAACGGTCCTAATGTGGGACCATAACCGGCTTCATCAATACCTGCAATTATTGGCATTTTCTAAAAAAACGTGGAAATTGTAATATGATTTGGAATACTCAAGGATTATAACGCATGGGCATAAAGTGGTCAAGAAACCATTTTATGTCACGGATTTGCACAAACTTTTAGAGAATAAAAAGCTTTATAGAGGCAGGGCCAGGCCTTCAAGAACAAAATAACGAATGGTTGTTGATTCAATTCTCCTTGACAAAGAAGGGGTCTAAAATATAATTACCTAACCCGTTATAATATAATCTTAATTAAATCTGAAGTGCCTAAAACACCTGAAATTAATAGTAAACAAAAGGTTATGGCATAAAATATTATTTTTGATTTAATAGAACATGGGTAATTTAAAACAGCATCATTAAGAGGTATAAATATGGAAAAAATAGAAGGTAAGGTTGCAAAAATACTCGATGAATACAGTATCGTAATTAATATCGGCAGAAATCATGGCGTAGTGGACGGTATGGTCTTTGCCGTCTTTATACAGAGTGATGAGGAGGTAAAGGATCCGGACAGTAGCGAAGTCTTGGGAAAACTGGAACATATAAAGGAACATGTCTTTGTGGCTCATGTACAGGACAAATTCTCCACCTGTGTTGCCGGAGAGAAGGGATCGCCATGCGAAGAACATGAATCTCATGGCGCACAGACACTCAGCGGAGCTATGATGGCCGAGTCAATGCCAGGAAGCTCCGGAAGCAATAAACTCAGTAGTGAAAGACTGAATGTTAATACCTCTCAGATCAGCGGTATACCACAGTTGGGTCCAATATCAGTCGGCGACATGGTACGTGCTGTTGAGGTAAATGGATAGGGGCAGAACACGATGTATTATTGTTGCCTGGCTGGTGTGAAAGAAAATATATAGTATCAAATGAAAATTGGTGGAATCCAAGAGAAAGTCAGAAGAGAAGAATATGAAATTAGTTTTCACGCAGAAAAGGAAAGATATGCAGAGGATATAACGATCCATGACTTGGAAACCGCAATTTATAATGGAGAAATATTGGAAGAGTATTCTGATGATCCGAGGGGACCAAGCTGTCTAATTCTCGGTTATTCAAAAACGAAACCGATTCACATTGTTTGTGGTTATGACCCTGCAAAGTGGGCCAAAATAATAACAGTCTATGTGCCAAAACGGCCAAAGTGGATTAATGCAAGAACAAGGCAAAAAGGTGGTAAGAAAGATGCATGAATATGGAGATTGTTCCTTCTGTGGTGGAGAAGTGAAGGAAAACAAGGTTGAATTGGATTATCGTTATAAAGGAAAGTTATTTATCTTTCAAAATGTACCAGCCGGTGTTTGTCAACAATGCGGAGAGAAAAATCTCACTGCAAAAGTAGCCAAAGAGATTGAGCATAGAATTCAGACGAATGAGAAATGGGATAAGACTATTTCTGTTCCAGTAGATGTTCTACCTGGAGAAATGGCAGTATAAAGAAATCAATGATTTTTCCAAAGAGAACAATTTAATATACTTAACTCATTCTGAAATATAACAACTAGATATGCTTAAGAAGAAAAGTCCTTATATTAAATATCAGAGAGCAGAAAATATATGAAAATATTAAGATCACAGGAAGGTTATATCACGCAGGAGATTGAAGCTCTCAAGCAGGTAATGAGCATATTTGCTGACACGGTTACCAAAGGGATGGAAGCAAAAACAAAAGAGGTCTTTGGTGAACCGTTATCACCGGCTGAAAGTGTCAAGCGTGTTATTCAAGACGTAAGAGAAAAAGGTGATGAAGCCCTGGAATATTATTCAGAAAAGTTTGAAGGTGTAAGCCTGTCCGCAGAAAATATTAAAATTAAAACGTCTGAAATTGATGATGCTTACAAGAAAGTAACTCCGGAATTAATAAGTGCTTTAAAAAATGCAAAGGAAAATATCCGAAAATTCCAGGAACACATTTGTATACGCGAACCAGGACCCTTTCATTCAAATGGGGCAAGGATAAAAGTGAAATATAATGCTATTGAAAATGTTGGAATTTATGTCCCTGGTGGCTCAGCATCATATCCGTCTTCAGTATTAATGAATGCGGTACCTGCAAGGGTTGCGGGAGTAAAAAAAACTGTGGTTGTAACGCCACCCGGCAGAGAAGGGACTATCTCTCCTGAAAGACTGGTCGCGTGCAGGGAAGCAGATGTGGATGAAGTTTACATGATTGGAGGCGTACACGCAATTGCCGCGCTCACCTTTGGCACCAAAACTGTCCCTAAGGTTGATAAAATTGTCGGGCCCGGAAATCAATTTGTGACACTTGCCAAGAGGGAAGCATACGGGCATGTAGGCATAGACATGTTGGCAGGACCAAGTGAGGTGCTCATCATAGCTGATGAATCTGCGAATCATGCATTTGTCGCTTCTGATCTGCTGTCACAGGCAGAACATGCCCCCGGTATTTCAATACTGGTTACCAGCTCTGAGGAAGTTGCAAACGGAGTATTAAGGGAAATATCCAGACAAATCGAGACTTCAACTCGCAGAGATCTGATAAAGGAATCCCTGGATAAATTTGGCGTTATCGTTATTGCAAAAGATATGAATGAGGCCGTGGATATCTCAAATACCCTGGCTCCGGAGCACTTACTGGTAATGGTGAAAAACGAAGACGAGGTTTTATCGGGGTTGAAACATGCAGGTGCTATATTCGCCGGGCCGTATACACCGGTAGCTGTTGGCGACTACTTTGCCGGACCGTCACATGTCTTACCAACTGGTGGGACAGCGAGATTTTTCTCCGGCCTGTCAGTAAATGATTTTCTTAAAAGAACAAGTATAATTTCATATTCGGAGGAAGTCCTGAGATCAGCAGCAGATGACATAATAACCATTGCGGAGTCAGAAGGCCTGCAGGCCCACGCTAATTCGGTACGGATAAGAATAGATAAGTAAATTGTACAAGACAAGAAATGTCGGGTTTCTTTCCCGACGACTTTGAATTCCCTATATACTAATACAAAAAATGGAAACTAAAAAACAATCAAGTTACTTCAGAAAAAATGTTGATGAAATGACCGGGTACATTCCCGGCGAACAGCCTAAGGACGGCCTATACATCAAACTCAATACTAATGAAAACCCATATGCCCCTTCCCCCAAAGTTCTTGCTGCCCTGAAGGATGAAATAGATGAAAGATTGCGGTTGTATCCTGACCCGGTCTCTACAGGCGCCAGGGAAAAGGTCGCAGAGGTATTTAAGACAAAACCGGAAAGAGTCATGGTAGGCAATGGATCTGATGATCTCTTGACCATAATAACCCGGAGCTTTGTCAGCAAAGATGATAAGGTTATTTATCCGTATCCGACGTATCTTTTATACAAGACGCTGTCAGAAATTCAGAATGCGAAAGAGTGCATTATTGATTTCCGTGAAGATTATTCTCTTCCGGAAGAGATCCTGGTAAAAGGCGCTGCCGTTACCTTTATGTGTAATCCCAACTCACCGTCAGGGACAATGATACCGGTTGACAAAATTTCAGAAATTGCAGGAAAGATAGACGGTATAATTGTGGTTGACGAAGCATATGCAGATTTTGCCGATGATAATTGTATGAGACTGGTTGATAAACACCCAAACCTCATTGTCCTGCGTACACTTTCCAAATCATATTCACTGGCCGGAATGCGTCTGGGTTTTGCTGTCGCACAGGAAGAACTGATTAATGGCATGATGAAGGTTAAAGATTCGTATAATGTGGACAGGCTCAGTATGGCATCTGCAGTTGCCGCACTGGACGATCAGGAAACGTTCAAACAAAACGTTTCCCGGATAATAAAAACACGAGAACACCTGATATACTCACTGAAAGAACTTGGATTTTTTGTATACCCATCCCAGTCAAACTTTGTTATGATCAGGTGCAAAGATTCCTACGAAGCGAAAGAGATCTATCGGGAACTGAAGGAGAGAAAGATACTTGTCAGATATATAGATCAACCAAGACTTGACGACTGCTTAAGAATTACGGTAGGAACAGACGAAGAAATAGATACTTTACTGAAAGAACTGGCAGATATACAGCTGGTTTTGCTGAATCAAAATAGCTGATTATGAAAAACAGGATATCTAATATAGACAGAAAGACGAATGAAACGAATATCAGTCTGTCACTTAATCTGGACGGTGAGGGTAAACGTTCGGTATCTACCGGTATAGGCTTCTTTGATCACATGCTGGACCTGTTTGCAAAACACGCCTTGTTTGATCTGGAGATTAAAGCTACCGGTGATACACATGTAGACTTTCATCATACGGTTGAGGATGTGGGTATCTGTGTAGGACTGGCGGTAAAAGAAGCTTTAGGCGATAAGGCGGGGATCGTCCGTTTTTCCAACGTCAGTGTGCCAATGCAGGAATCGCTTGCAAATATAGCGCTTGATATCAGCGGGCGTTCTGCCCTTGTCTTCAACGCAAAGTTAGACTCAAAGAAGATTGGTGATTTTGACTCTGAATTGATCAAGGAGTTTCTTGAGGCATTTACGGTAAACGCCGGTCTTAACCTTCATGTAGACGTCCCATACGGTGAAAACGCACATCACATTGCGGAAGCGATTTTCAAAGGTTTAGCAAAGGCCATTGACAGGGCAACGAGAATCGATGAACGAACGAATGAAGTCCCCTCGACAAAGGGTGTTTTATAAACGACGGTAATCTGTAGACACTCATACCTCTTTTAATTATTGATCGAAAGGATTTTTCCGTGACAATGAACAACAATATTATTATTAACTATAGAAATACGTTATCTTTAGCGTTTCTCATTATTGGTATTTTTTTATCTACCTTGACACCGACGGTATGGTCAGACGAACAGGAAGAGAATATCTCTCCACAACATTTCGGAGAAAGGGTTGCTCGCACACCCTGGCCAATGTACCGCCACGACCTGCACCATACGGGTCGCAGTCCTTACGCGGGGCCTGAGACAAATGACATAAAATGGACATTTCAGACTGAAGCGCCAATATCATCTTCTCCTGTAATAGGTATTGATGGTACCATATATTTCGGATCACAGGACACACATCTCTATGCCATCAATCCGGATGGCACGCTGAAATGGAAGTTTAAAACAGGAGCTGAGGTAGACTCGACTCCGACAATAGATGTTGATGGTGTTATATATGTTGGTTCCTGGGATAAATACCTCTATGCCATCAATCCGAACGGCAAGCTGAAATGGAAACATGAAACAAAAGGAGGTATTATCTCGTCTCCCGCAATAGGTAATGACGGTTCGATTTATTTTGGAGGCTGGGATAACAAAGTACATGCTATAGATGCGGAAGGCAAACACAAGTGGGGATACAAGACGGCAGACCACATATGGTCTTCTCCTGCGATAGGGGACAATGATATGGTTTATTGCGGTGCAGAAGATTACTATATATTTGCCCTCAA